>Ga0209985_10001144_pt1 | contig 27022 bp, 23 predicted proteins | sample NOAtaG_FD_187305 | JGI IMG/M metagenome (GOLD analysis project Ga0209985, IMG submission 187305) | Freshwater lake microbial communities from Lake Erie, under a cyanobacterial bloom - NOAA_Erie_Diel6S_1000h metaG (SPAdes) (version 2) | ecosystem: Environmental > Aquatic > Freshwater > Lake ...
CGTAGCAGCGGAGCATGACCGAGACGATGTTCGGCGGACTCGCGAGCGGGCAACTCTGCGCTGGGCGCTACCGGATCGAGGCCCCCCTCGCCCAGGGCGGCATGGGGCAGCTCTTTCACGCCGTGCGGCTGCGCGACGGACGGCGCGTCGTCGTCAAGTGCCCGAGCGGCAGCGGCGCGCCCGACCGGGCGCAGCTCCGGGCCGAGGCGGCGGCGCTCGGATCGCTCGCCCACTCCTCGATCGTGCGCCTCGTGGAGTTCGAGGAGAGCGAGGCGTCGTGTTTTCTCGCGATGGAGTCCCTCGACGGCGACGACCTCGGCGTGCGCATGCGGCGCGAGGCGCTGCCGATTCGGGTGGCGCTGCGCTTTCTCGAAGAGCTCGCGAGCGCCCTCGACCACATGCACGCGCGGGGCGTGGTGCACCGCGACGTGAAGCCGGCGAACGTCGTGCTCGCCCGCTGCGGCAGCTTCGAGCGTGCGGTGCTGGTCGATTTCGGTCTGGCGAGCTCCGCGGCCGTGCCCCGCACCGCAGGCCGGTTCCTCTGCGGGACCCCGGCGTACATGGCCCCCGAGCAGGCCCACGGCATCGAGCGCGCGATCGGGCCGGCCACCGACCGCTACGCGCTCGCCACGATCGCCCTCGAGCTGCTGACCGGCCGTCGCCCCTACCCGAGCCTGCCGGTCTCGGAGTTGATCGCCGCCATCGTCGAGACGCCGCCCCGGCGCCCGAGCCAGCTCGGGGACTTCGACGCCACGGTCGACGCGGTCTTCGCCCGCGCGATGGCCCGCGACCCGGCCCGGCGCCACGGGAGCGCGCTCGACATGGTGCGGGCGATCCAGGCGGTCGTCCCGGCGCGGAACCGGCGCTGCGGCCGCGCGGCGTGGCAGGCGGCCCCGACCCTCGAGGCAGCGGTCGCCTGAGCGGTCCCGCGCCGGCCGCGGTCTGCTAGAGCAGGCCGCCATGAAGAAGCAGAGCGACAAGCCCCTCGCGGAGCGCCCGCGGGCCCTCGTCACCGGCGCGAGCCGCGGCATCGGCAAGGCCATCGCGCTCGAGCTCGGCAAGAGCTACCCGATCATCGTGCACTGCGTGCGCGGACGCGAGGCGGCCGAGGCGACGAAGGCCGAGATCGAGGCCGCGGGAGGCATCGCCGAGGTCGTGCAATTCGACGTCACCGACGGCGACGCCGCGGAGGCCGCGATCGCCCTGCTGAAGACCGACCCGCGCCCGATCGGGATCGTGGTGAACAACGCCGGCGTCGCGATGGACGCGCCGCTCGTGTCGATGACCCGCGCGCAGTGGACGACCGTCACCCGCACCACCCTCGACGGCTTCTTTCACGTCACCCAGCCGCTCGCGATGGATCTCGCCCGCCTGCGCTGGGGCCGGATCGTCAACATTACCAGCGTCTCGGGCGTGGTCGGCAACCGCGGGCAGGTGAACTACAGCGCCGCGAAGGCCGGCCTCATCGGCGCGACGAAGGCGCTCGCGCTCGAGATGGCCAAGCGCAACGTGACGGTGAACGCCGTCGCGCCCGGCCCGGTCGCGACCGACATGTGGCAGGCCGCGCTCGCGCAGGGCACCCCCGAGGAAGAGGTCCTCAAGCACATCCCGATGCGCCGCATCGCGACCCCCGAGGACGTCGCCGCGCTGGTCGGCTTTCTCTGCAGCGACGCCGCCGGCTACGTGACCGGGCAGGTGATCGGGGTGAACGGCGGGATGTGCTGAGGGCGGCGCCGCGCTCAGCCGCGGCCCTCCCGGCGATCCGGGGAGCTCGGCGCGAGGGCGGCGAGGGCCTCGCGATCCGGCTGCTCGGTCGGTCCGAGCGGCAGACGGAGAACCGTGCGCCCCGCCGACGATGCGATCGAACGAGCGAGCGAGCCGTGGTGCAGGCCGGCCGCCTCGAGAGCCTCGACCGCCCGAACCAGCGCCGCGCGGTCGACCTGCACCGGCGGCTCGAGCGCCTCGAGCACGATCGGCGAGGCGGGATCGGCCGGATCGGCGAGACCGTACACCGCCTGGACGTCGGGCGAGCTCAGCGCGGCGAAGCGGAGCAGCGCCGCCCGCGCCGCCCCCTCCGGCGCCACCAGCTCGACCTCGCGGCCGAGCAGCTCGTCCCGCGCCCGGCCGGGCCCGACCCGTCCGGCGGCCGGGAGCGTGACGTAGCGGCCCACGGGCGCGGCGGGCGGTGGAGCCTCCGGGGCAGGCAGGCTCCGCCGGGGCGCGTCGGCGCGGCCGTGGTCCCGCTCGAGGGCGGGCCACGGCAGCCGGTCGAGCGCCTCGATGACCGCGAGCGCCGACTCCGGACGCTCGTCAGGCGACTTCGCGAGCAGCCCGAGCAGAAGGGACTCGAGCGCGGCGAGCGAGCCGGGATCGCCAGCCAACCACGCGGGCGCGGCGCGGGAGAGCGGCGGCGGCGGCGCGCTCAGGTGCTGCTCGACGAAGTCCGGCCCAGGAAACGGCAGCGCGCCGGTGATCATCGCGTGGGCGAGAACGCCGAGCGCGTAGAGGTCCGTCGCCGGATGCAGCGCCGAGGCCGAGGCGATCTGCTCGGGGGCCATGTAAGCCATCGTCCCGATCAGGGCGCCGGTGCGGGTCGCGCCCAGATCGAGCAAGTGCGCCGCCCCGAAGTCGCCGAGCTTCACCTCGCCCGCCGCCCCGAAGAACACGTTCGCAGGCTTCACGTCCCGGTGCACCACGCCCCGGCGGTGCGCCGCGGAGAGGGCCGCGAGCACGCCGGTGAGCACGTGCCGCACGATGCCCGGCGCGAGCGGCACCATCGCGCCCCGGCGACGGGCCTCGGCGTCCGGGAACAGACGCTCCTCCAGGGTCCCGCCCACCATCCACTCCATCACCAGGAAGGGGCCCTCGGGGACGTAGTCGAGCACGCGCACCACGTTCGGGTGATCGAGGGCCGCCGAGAGCCGCGCCTCGCGGGCGAAGCGCACGAGCGCGTCGCGGCCCTTGGGCCCCTCGACCGTGGACAGCACCTTGATCGCGACCTCGCGGGCAAAGAACGAGTCCTCGGCCAGGAGCACCCGCCCCGTGCCGCCGGCCCCGAGGGTGCGGCGCACCCGGTAGCGGCCGGCCAGGAGCGGCTCCTCGGCCCCGGCGCTCGCCGGGCGCTCGCCAGCGAGCAGCGCGTGCACCGACCGCGGCAGGGAGGGATCCTCGGCGCGGAGGGCATCGAGGGTGCGGACGGCCGCCTCCTCCATGCCGAGCTGGTCGAAGGCGCGCACCAGGAGACGCCCGGCGGCCTGGCGCGTGGCGGCATCGTTGGCCCCTCGGTGAACCTGCTGCAGGTGCTCGATCGCAGGCTCGGTGCGGCCGAAGCCAGCGAGGATCCGCCCGAGCGCCAGGCGCGCGCCGAGGTCGTCCTCGTGGGCGGCGAGGTGCCGCTCGTAGAGGCGACCGGCGGCGCGTGCATCGCCCACGCGCTCGAGCAGCTCGGCCGCGGCGCCGAGCTCGCCCGCCTCCTCGAAGTGAGCCGCCGCCGCCGCGGGCTCGCCGGCCGCCGCGGCGAGGCGGGCCGCGTCGCGCAGCTGGCCCCGTGCGAGGGCGATGGACCCGGCCGCGCGGGCGGCCGCCGGCTCGACGAGCAGGCGCTCGAGGACCGGCTCGACGAGCTGGCGATCCTTGGCGCCGAGGGCGTGCCGGTACGCGTCGACCGGGGCGCCCGCCGCGAGCGCGGCCTCGACCGCGCGGGGGAACTCCCACACCGCCGCGAAGAGCTCCGCCGCCGGCCCCGGCTCACCGCGCGCGAGCAGGAGCTCGGCCGCCTCCGCGTGGCGCCCCTCGCGCTTGAGCCGGTCGACCTCGGACATCTCGGTGCTGGTGCGGTCCCCCGTCGGACCATGACGTAACGTGAACGAAACGTATACAGACTCTTGACAAGAAAGCCCGCTGGCCGAAGATCGCATCCGCGGCGCGTCGCCGCAATGCCCCCACGGAGGTTTCTTTCATGCGTACGACCGTTCTTCTCCTCGCCCTCGCGCTCGCTGGCTGCGGCGGCAGCTCCAGCTCCACCGAGAGCACCTCGACCTCCGGCTCCTCGGGCAGCGAGGCCACCCGCTCCGACATCGTCGACACCGCGGTCGCCGCGGGCAGCTTCAACACCCTCGTCGCCGCGGTCCAGGCCGCCGGCCTCGAGGAGACCCTGCGCGGCGCCGGTCCCTTCACCGTCTTCGCCCCGACCGACGCGGCCTTCGCGGCCCTGCCGGCCGGCACGCTCGACAGCCTGCTCCAGCCCGAGAACCAGGCCCAGCTCGCCTCGATCCTCACCTACCACGTGGTGAGCGGACGGGTCATGGCGGCGGACGCCGCGGGCCTCACCTCGGCGCCCACCGTGAACGGCGCCTCGGCCCCCATCGCGCCGGGCGCGAGCGGCGGCCTGACCATCGGCGGCGCGAACATCGTGACCACCGACATCGAGTGCTCGAACGGCGTCATCCACGTCATCGACGCCGTCATTCTCCCGCCCTCCTGAACCCCCAAGGACGCCCCATGGACCATCCCTTCGAACGCTCCCCGGCCCCCGCAGCCCGTCAAGGCGCCCTGCCCCAGGTGCGCATCGAGGCGAGCGCAGAGCTCCCTTCCGAGTTCGGCCGCTACCGCCTGGTCGTCTTCTCGAACGACCGGGACGGCAAGGAGCACGTCGCGATGGTCCACGGGGACGTCGATGGGTTCGAGCACGTGCCGGTGCGGATGCACTCCGAGTGCCTCACCGGCGACGTGCTCGGCTCGCTCCGCTGCGACTGCCGCCCCCAGCTCGAGCGCGCCCTGCGCGTGGTGGGCGAAGGCGAGCGCGGCGTCGTGCTCTACCTGCGGCAGGAAGGCCGCGGCATCGGCCTCACCAACAAGATCAAGGCCTACGGGCTGCAGGAACAGGGCCTCGACACGGTCGAAGCGAACCTCGCCCTCGGCTTTCCCGACGATGCGCGCGATTACGGCGTGGCCGCGGCGATGCTGCGCGCGCTCGGCGTGCGTTCGGTGGCGCTCCTGACCAACAACCCGCTCAAGGTGCGGGCCCTCGAGGAGCACGGCCTGAACGTGCGCCGGGTCGCCCATGCGATCCCCCCGGGCCAGCACAACCGCCGCTACCTCGCGACCAAGGTCCGCCGCTCCGGCCACCTCATCCCGGTGGAGGATCTCGCGGAGGAAGCGGCCGAATGAGCGCGCCGGTCTTCGAGGTCTTCTTCGACGGCGACTGCCCGCTCTGCGTGCGGGAGATCGACATGCTGAGGCGCCTCGACCGGCGGGACGCGATCCGCTTCACCGACATCGCGGCCCCCGGCTTCGACGCCGCCGTCGTAGGCGTGCCCTTCGAGACGCTGATGGCCCGCATCCACGGCCGCACGCTCGGAGAGGGCGGCCAGCTCCTCGAAGGCGTCGAGGTCTTCCGGCAGCTCTACGCCGCGGTCGGCCTCGGCCCGCTCGTTTCGCTCACCCGCCTGCCGGGCGTGCGCGGAGCGCTCGACGCCGGCTACCGCTGGTTCGCGAAGAACCGCCTCGCCCTCACCGGACGCTCCGAGGACTGCGCGAGCGGACGCTGCGAGGTGCGGCCGCGCGAGGCCGGTGCGTGAGCCGGACCTTCGACACGCTGGTGATCGGCGCGGGCTTCGGCGGCCTCGGCACGGCGCTCGCGCTGGCCGAGTCGGGCGCCGACGTCTGCCTCGTGGAGTCGCTGCGCTATCCCGGCGGCTGCGCCAGCACGTTCTCCCGCAAGCTCCCGGGGCCCGATGGCACGCCGGTGATCCACCGCTTCGAGTCCGGGGCGACGATCGCCAGCGGTCTCGGCGAGGGGCAGCTCATCGGACGCTGGCTCGCCCGCCACGCTCCCGAGCTGGAGATCGAGTGGGCCGATCCGATGGTGGAGCTGCGCGGCCCCGACCTGAAGCTCACCGTGCACCGGGACCGCCAGGCACTCGTACGGCAGCTCTCGTCGCTGCCCGGCGCGCCCGCGGCTGGCATCGCGGCCTTCTTCGCCGAGCAGGAGCGCGTCGCCAACGTGCTCTGGTCGCTCTTCGACGACCCGAGCCAGCTGCCGCCCTTCGACGCGGCCTCCCTCGCCCGCCACGCGACGAACACGTTCCGCTACGCGCCGCTGCTCGGCCTCATCGGCCGCCCCGTCGAGGCGGTGATGAAGCGCTGCGGGGTCGAGCGCTTTGCCCCGCTTCGGCTCTTCGTCGACGCGCTCTGTCAGATCACCGTGCAGTGCCCCGCCGCCGAGGCCGAGGCCCCCTTCGCGTTCGCGGCGATGGACTACTACCATCGCGGCACCGGGCACGTGCGGGGCGGCTTCGGGGCGCTCGCCTGGGCGCTCGCCAGCGCCTGCGGCCGGCTCGGCGCCGATGTGCGGATGGCGAGCCGGGTCAAGGGCCTCCGGCGCATCGCCGGCGGCTGGGAGGCCGAGCTCTCCCGCGGCGAGACCGTCCGGGCACGGCACGTCGCGGCGAACGTGCTGCCGGCCTCGCTGCGCGCGCTCGGAGGGGGATCGATCCGCCTGCCGAGCATGGTGCGGGCGCTCGATGCGGCGGTCGAGGACGCGTGGAGCGCAGCGATGCTCTACGCCGTCGCCGAGCCGCCCCCGGGCACGCCCGAGCATGCCCACCACCTCGAGCTCGTCGGCCGCAGCGACCGCGCGCTCTCCGAAGGCAACCACGTGTTCGTCTCGATCTCGAGCGCGGCCGAGACCGACCGGGCACCGGCGGGCCGGCGCACGATGACGATGTCGACCCACGTCCCGCTCGCGGCGATGCGGCGGCCCGAGGCCGAGCAGGCCCGCTACATCGCGGGCGTGCAGGAGGCGATGCGGGCCACGCTGCGCGCGCGCGCGCCCGAATGGGCCGCATCGATCCGGGGCGAGCTCACCGCCTCGCCCCGCACCTTCGAGCGGTTCACCGGGCGCCCCCTCGGCGCGGTCGGCGGCATTCCCCGCCGCGCTGGCCTCGGCAACTACCGCACGCTCGGCCCGACCGAGGTCGAGGACGGACTCTATCTGGTGGGCGACTCCGTGTTTCCCGGTCAGAGCGCGCTCGCGACGGCGATCGGCGGCGTGCGGACGGCGGCAGCGATCGGGCGTCGGCTCGGGGCGCTGCGTCCCGCGGGCCGCTCGCGCTCGGCCTGACCGGACCGCGGGCTCAGCCGCCGAGCGAGCGCAAGGCCTGCGCCGGGCTGCCGACGCCGGTCTCGAGCCGCCAGCCAGCCGCGCCCGGGACGCGCGCCACGAGCTCGCGGTGGCGCTCCGGCCCGAGACGCCACGCGACCACGCGCACCTCGGACGGCAGCCATGCGGCGAAGGCGGCGAACTGGGACAGCTCGATCGACGGCAGAAACGCGTCGAGCAAGAGCACCGGCGCGGCGCCCGCCGTGCAGAGGGCCCGCTCGAGCTCGAGACGAGAGAGCACTCCGCGCACCGGGCAGAGCCCGAGGAGATCCTGGCGCAGCGTCGTGACGAGGACCTCGTCGCACGAGACGACGAGCACCTCCGAGGGCGGCAGCGGCTTCGGCGGACGGGGGCGGGACGCGGGACTCCGCGACGTAGCGGGAAGCGTGGAGGCCGAGTGGGTGCGCGATGACCGAGGCGCGCGCTGGAGATCCACGAGCGGCGGCGGCGGCGCCGTGGATCGGTACCGGGGATCGTCCCGTGGCCGCACCCCAGAGGACTCGTCGGGAAGCGGGGCGACGTAGGCCCAGGCCCGCACCTCGGCGAGCGCTCCGAGATCCTGCGTGGCCGTCCAGACGAGGTGCGCGAGGCGGTCGAAGAAGATCTCCTGCGAGCCGGCGGGCAGCCGCAGCTGCACCGCGGGCCGGAGGTGCGCCTCGCAGAAGCGACGGAAGGCGTCGACCTCCTCGGGGACCCGGTCGAGGCCAGCGGAGGCGAGGGCATCGTCGAGGGTCTTGCGCACCGCTGCCGTCGAGACCACCGCCCCGAGCGCCTCGCGCACGGAGAAGGCAAGCGGTCCATCCTGCCGAGACGGCTGCACGGATCGGAGAGAATACACGACCGGAGGCCCCGCGGACAACTCCGACCGGCCCGCGCAGGTCGCGGGGACGGAGCACGCACGGACCGGCCGCCGCGCGGGCGCGGACCTCAGGCGTCGAAGAGCCCGAGGGCCCAGCGCAGCGTGTTCCGGTCGATGTTGTGCCCGCTGTGCACGATCACGACCTTCTTGCCCCGCAGCTCGCTCCGGAGCTTGAAGGCGGCCGCGTAGCTCGCTGCGGCGGCGCCCTCGACCGCGTTGTGCGTGCCCTCGAGGGCCACCCGCACCGCCTCCTTCATCTCGTCCTCGCTGACCCGGACGACGCCGTCGAGCTTGTCCTTGCAGAGCTCGAAGGGCATCTCGAAGGCGCAGCGGGTCGCGAGGCCGTCCGCGAACGTGTCGGCCCGCTCGATCTCCATCAGCTTGCCTGCCTCGAGCGAGCGGGCGAACGCGTCGGCGCGCTCGGCCTGCACGCCGTAGATCTTCATCTCGGGCCGCATCGTGCGGAGCGCCACGACGGTGCCGGCGAGCATGCTGCCGCCGCCGATCGGGACGAAGATGGCGTCGGCGTCGGGCAGGTCCTCGGCGATCTCCATCGCGTAGGTGCCGACGCCGGCGATGAGCAGCGGTTCATTCGCCGGATGCACGTAGCGGAGCTGGTCGTTCTGCGCCCGCGCTTCGGCCTCGCTGCGCGCCTCGTCGAAGTCCCGGCCGTGCTCGACGACCTCGGCGCCGAGGGCCTGCATGATGGCGTTCTTCTCGGGGTTGTTGCCCTTGGGGACGTAGATGACCGCGCGCGAGCCGAAGGCGCGCGCGGACCACGCGAGCGAGAGGCCGTGGTTGCCGCGGGTCGCCGCGGTGACGCCGCGGGCCCGCTGCGCGTCGCGCACGCTCGCGAACAGGTTCACGCCGCCCCGGACCTTGAAGGCACCGATCGGCAGGTGGTTCTCGTGCTTCACGAAGGCATCGATGCCCCAGCGCGCGCTGAGCAGCGGGTAGCGGTAGAGCGGCGTGCGGTGCAGATGGCGGTGCACGACCGGCCAAGCGCGAAGGACATCCTGGAAAGTCACCGGCATGGCGAAGCGGAAGCATAGCCGACTCCCGCGGCCCCACGGCGCGGAGATCCGTGCTTGCATCGAGCCCAGCGCCGCGGCATACCCCGCCCCAGCTCGTTTCCGTTGTGCTCCCGGCTCTTGCCCTCGACGTTCGAGGGACGCGCTGGGACCCCGCGCAACCCCGCCTCCCCTTCCGAAGGGCCGGAAACGAGGATGTTTCGGAACGACCTGACCCGAGCGCACCCGCGCTGGCCCGACGATCGCAGGCCTCCTGCAACCGAGCCGAGAGCTTCATGAGCACGAACGAACCGGACGACTCCGAGGCCCCGACCCCCGCGAAGAAGCGTTCCCGCAGGTCCGCGAAGACCGAGGGCAAGGCTCCCCGCGCGCGAAGCCGCGGCCGCGCCGCGAGCGCCGAGGCCGAAGCGGCGCCGCTCGACGGCGTGCTCTTCGCCGAGGCGCCGCCCTCGAGCGAGCGGGACGAGCCCGCGGGCGACGGACCGATCGTCCCGGCCCCCGCCCCCGCTCCGAGCCGCCCTGCGGCCGAGGCCGACCACGACGACGGCGCCGACGTCATCGACGTGTCCGACGACGAGGGCGACGAGGTCCACGACCTCGAGGGCGGCGAGCGCGTCCCCGACGCGGTGCGGGTCTACGACCCGAGCCGCATCGCGCAGCACCTCGCGAAGTTCTCCGACCGCGCGATCCAGCGGGTCGTCGGCGGCAACGCCTTCCTCCGGGGCCGTCAGTATGCGCGCCGCGGCGATGTGAAGAACCTCGTCACCGACGAGGGCTCGGCGAAGGGCGAGCTGCACGTCAAGCACGAGACCTACCTGCCCCGGGTCACGCTGCAGGAGGACAACACCTGGATCAGCGGCTGCACTTGCCCTGGCTTCCGCGGACCGACCGCACACTGCAAGCACGTCGCTGCGGTGCTCGTGGCGATCCGCGACCGCGAGCGCCCGCCGCGCCCCAAGCCCGACGCACCGCCGCCCGAGGCGCGCTCGATCGTCGTGACGCCCTTCGGCAAGTCGAGTTCCGAGGTCACGCCGAGCACCGCCGTGACGGTCTCGGTCGGAGGCAAGCGGCGGCGCTCGCGGCGGCGGCGGCGGGGCGAAGCCGGCGGCGTCGACGTCTACACCGCCCGCGAGGTGGTGCGCGACGTCGCACAGCGCGAGCTCGGGCTGCCCGCTGCCGACGCGCGAGCGGTCTTCGACGTGTGGCTGCCGACCCCCGAAGAGGAGCGGCGCCCCTTCGACCTCGAGTTCCGGCTGCAGGTGCGCTCGGCCTCGATCGCGGTGACGCCGGTCGTCGCCGGAACGCGCACGCCGGTGCCGATCGCCGAGAGCCTCGCGGCCTACGCCGGCGTCGCGCTGAAGCTGCGCCCGGTGATGCGATCGCTGGCCCGGCACGTGGCGCGGAGCGGTGGATCGACCGCCGAGCTGCGGGGTGAAGAGGCCGCCGAGCTGCTCAGCATGCTCCGCGAGCACCGGGTGCTGCTCGAGCCGGCGTCGATGGAGCTGCGCTTTGCCGACGAGCCGCTGCGGCCGAGGATCGAACTCGACCCCGCGCCGCCGCGCTCGGTCCGGGTCCGCGTCGTATTCGAGACGAAGAACGGCGTGCGCCGCTTTCCCCTCTCGAGCGGGGTGTGGTTCGAGGGCACGCCCGGCTGGCACCTGGACACGACCGAGGGCGTCGCCCGGCCGCTCGAAGCGAGCGTGACGCCGCAGTGGTTGCAGCGGCTCTACCGCTCGCCCGCGATCTCGTACCCGATGAGCGAGCTCCCGAAGCTGCTCACCGAGCTCGTGCCGCGCGTGGCAGCGCTCCTCAACGCCGAGCTGCCCGACCTCGCGCAGGTCGCCGATCTGATCGACGAGCGGCCGCGCTTCCGCCTGCAGGCCGACGGCGACATCCTCGACGTGAAGACGAAGCTGTGGGTCCGCTACGGCGAGCAGATGTTCGCCGTGCCGCCGGCGGCCCTGCCCTCGCCGCTCGCGGTGCAGCCGCCGCGCGACGGCGAGGAGCGCCCGCGGGTGGTGCGCCGCGACGTCGGCGCGGAGATGGCCGCGGTGCAGCGCCTCTTGAACGCCGGCCTCGCGGTCGACGAGATCAAGGAGGGCCTTCAGGCCCAGGGCGACGCCGCCGTCGCGTTCTGGACCGACAAGATCCAGGCCCTGCCCGAGGACTGGGAGAAGCTCGTCCCCCACGATCTGCGCGCGGTGAAGGTGCGCGACGGCGCGGTGACGCCCGCGGTGCGCGTCTCGAGCGGCGTGGATTGGCTCTCGCTCGACGTCTCGTTCTCGGTGAACGGCGTCGCGGTCGACGAGGACGCCCTTCGGAGCGCGCTCGAGCGCGGCCGCCGCCTCGTGAAGCTGCCCGACGGCAGCTACGCCCCGGTGCGCGCCGACGAGGTCACCGAGGTCCTGCAGCGCATGGCCGAGATCGTCGCCGGCGCGAGCGGCGCGAAGATCCCGCTCTCGCAGGCCGGTCGGGTGCAGGAGCTGCTCCGCCTCGTCGGGCACCGCACGGTCTCGTCCGCGGCCAAGGAGCTGCTCGGCAAGTTCGAGGAGCTCGGCGAGATCGAGCAGATCGCCAAGCCCCGCACCCTGAAGGTCCAGCAGTTCCGCGACTACCAGAAGCGCGGCTTCAGCTGGCTCGTCTTCCTCCACGACATGAAGACCGGCGGCATCCTCGCCGACGACATGGGTCTTGGAAAGACCCTGCAGGCGATCGCCCTCTTCTGCTGGCTGAAGACCCACCACAAGACCCACAAGCCCACGCTCGTCGTCGCGCCGACGTCGGTCGTGCCGAACTGGGCGCTCGAGATCCAGAAGTTCGCTCCCTCGGTCTCCACGCTCGTCTGGCACGGCACCGACCGGCACGAGCAGCGGGGCTCGATCGAGGACACCGACATCGTCATCACCAGCTACGCGCTCTTGCGGCGGGACGAGGAGCTCTTCGAGACGATCGACTTCCGCTACGTCGTGCTCGACGAAGCGCAGCACATCAAGAACCCGCTCTCGGCGACGGCGCGGGCGGCCAAGCGGGTCAAGAGCGAGCATCGCCTCGCGCTCACCGGCACGCCGATCGAGAACCGCCTCAGCGAGATCTGGTCGATCATCGACTTCGTCTCGCCGGGGATGCTCGGCTCGCTGAAGACCTTCGAGGAGAAGTACGCGCGTCCGGTCGAGCGCGGCGACGAGGAGACGATCCGCAAGCTCCGCGCCATCGTGCGGCCGCTGGTCCTGCGCCGGACCAAGAGCGAGGTCGCGCCCGAGCTGCCGAGCAAGATCGAGCAGGACATCGTCGTCCCCTTGGCCGACGATCAGGCCCGCCTCTACAAGCAGCTGCTGCAGCAGGTGCGCGCGAACGTCATGAGCGAGGTCGAAAAGCAGGGCGTGAGCAAGGCCCAGCTGCAGATCCTCACCGCCCTGACGCGCCTGAGGCAGGCTGCCTGCGATCCGCGCCTCGTGAAGCTGCACTCCATTCACGCCGAGTGGAACGACGACACGAGCGGCAAGCTCAACGCGCTGCGGGAGATCCTCGAGGAGGCGGTCGCCGGCGGCCACCGCGTGCTGGTCTTCTCGCAGTTCGTCGAGATGCTGCAGCACATCAAGCGCGTCCTCGACGAGGACGGCATCAAGTACGAGTACCTCGACGGCTCCACGAAGGATCGTCAGGAGCGGGTCGATCACTTCAACAAGGACGAGACCTGCTCGGCCTTCCTCATCTCGCTCAAGGCCGGCGGGACCGGCCTCAACCTCACCGGCGCCGACACGGTCGTCCACTTCGATCCGTGGTGGAACCCCGCGGTCGAGGATCAGGCCACCGACCGCGCCCACCGCATCGGCCAGACCCGGGTGGTCACGGTGTACCGGCTCATCGCCAAGGGCACCGTGGAGGAGAAGATCCTCCAGCTCTCCGACAAGAAGCGCGAGCTCGTCAGCAACGTGCTCTCCACCGAGGGCACGCCGCTGAAGGGCCTCACGAAGCAGGACCTCGACGAGCTCTTCGCCGACTGAAGGGGCCCGGAGGACGCGCCGCTCGGGCTACGATGGCAGGGTGCCGCCGTGCTCTGTCTCCTGCCGCCCGTGGCCCAGCGCCCTCGCGCTGGCAGCGGTGCTGCTCGCAGCGCCGGCCCTCGCCGTGCCGGTCCCGGTGGGCCACCTCGGCACCATGCTGCACGCCGGCACCGACCCCCGCGATCCGATGCCGACGGAGCGCGGCGACGCGGCCCGCAGCGGGCGGCTCCGCGGCACGCTGCCTCGGGACGAGCCGCGCGTGCGCTTCGACGTCGCGCTCGAGGGCGCCCATCCCCGCGGGCCGATCGTCGATCGGCAGGGCCGGATCTTCGTCGGCACCGCACACGGCCTCGTCGGCCTCACCGAGGACGGTGAGGTCTTCCTCGACCTGCGGCTCGGCCCGATCGACGTCGCGCCGGCGCTCCTGCCGAGCGGCGATCTGCTGGTAGCGAGCCGCGATCTCGCCCTCGTCGTGGTCCGCCCGAACGGCGACGAGCTCGCGCGAACCACGCTCCCCGCCGCGATCCGCGCCGCTCCGCTCGTCCTCGACGACGGCTCGTTCGTGCTCGCGTCGGTCGATCGCCGGCTCACCCACCTCGGGAGCGACCTCGTCCCCCGCGCCAGCGTGTCCTTCGATGAGGGACCGCTGACGACGCCGAGCCTCACCGCGAGCGGACGCGTAGCGGTCGCCGCGGGCACCGAGCTCGTCTTCTTCGATCTCGCGCGCGGCGCGATCGCGGACCGGATCCGGCTCGGCGCGCGTGCCATCGGCCCAGCGGTGCGCGCCGACGCGGGCGAGCTCTATCAGCTCCTCGCAGACGCGACGGTGGTGCGCATCGACGACGAGCTGCGGGTGGGTCTCCGCATGCCGCTCGTTGCCGAGGGCGAGGCCGCGCGGGCGGAGGGCACGAGCGCCCTCGCGCTCGCCCCCGACGGCAGCCTGCGGGTCACGCTGCCGAGCCGCGGGGTGCTCGCGCTCGGTCCGGACGAATCGGGCTCCTTCGGCGTTCGCTGGGCCTACACGACCGACGCTCCGTTCTACGGCCCGGTGTGGGTCGACGCGGAGGGCTGGTCCATCGCGACCGATCGCCGCGGGCGGCTCACCGTGATCGATCCCCTCGGGCAGCTCGCGTTCCGCGTCGAGCTCGGCGTCCCTGCGGCGAGCCCGGCGATCGTCGACCGACGCCTCGTGGTGGCCACCGAGCGCCCGGCGGTGATGGCCTTCGAGCTCCCCTGACGGGCTCGGGCAGGATCGCGCAGGCCCTGCCCGCCGCGTATCCTCGACCGATGCTGCGGGTCCACGATCCGGTCGCCCAGGCCTTCTCCGAGGCCGTGCCCGCGCGGCCGCGGGGATGGATCGACGCGGCGGCCCCGAGTCCGGCCGAGCGCGCGCGCCTCGAGGCGCTCGGCGTGCCCGCCGCCCTCGTCGTCGACGCCCTCGATACGGACGAACTCGCACGGGTCGAGCACCATCCGAGCGGTGCGCGGCTCTTCGTGCTGCGTGTCCCGGTTCGCATCGCAGCGGACGCCGCGGTCGTGCCGGTGGGCATCGTCTCCTTGCCGGACGACGGCCTCGTCACCATCTCGGCGGCGGACACCGGCCTCGCCGACATGCTCGCACGCAGTGGGCTGGACCCCGGAGCGCATGGCCGCTTCGTGCTCGCACTCGCCCTCCGGGTCGCCGAGCGCTTCGTCGCGACGCTGCACGCCATCGAAGCCGACATCGCGCGCCACGAGGTCGCGCTCCGCGGCGCGCTCGAGAACGACGAGATCCTCGCACTGCTCGCTCAGCAGAAGCAGCTCGTGCTCCTCGACGCGGCGCTCGCCGCGAACCAGCTCGTGGTGGAGCGGGCACTCTCCGACGCGCGCGTCGGTCTCACCGACGCCGAACGCGTGCTCGGCGAGGACGTGCTGGTCGAGCTCCGGCAGGCCTGCACGATGGCGCGCACCAAGCGCGAGCTGCTCGGCGAGACGATGGACGCCCTCGCGACCGTGGTCTCGAACAACCTCAACGTGGCGATGAAGCAGCTCGCCTCGCTCACGCTCCTCATCGCCGTGCCCTCGATGTTCGCCGGCCTCTACGGGATGAACGTCGCGCTGCCCTGGTCCGATCATCCGTGGGCCTTCGCTGGCTTGCTCGGCCTCTCGCTCGCCGTCGTCGGGGCGATCGCCGTCCTGCTCCGTGCGCGCCGCTGGCTCTGACGGCGGGCGGGCTGCGCGTCGGGGAGCGAGCTCGCCGATCAGGGGTTGCAGTGCGGACAGCGCGCGGGGTCTGCGCTCCGGACGTCGAGCGCTTCCGACGCGACGTGGGGACACGCGACGCAGGCGTAGCGGTGCGCGCGGATCTCGTGGGTCGGCGTGCCGCAGTCGCGGCACGGCAGGCCCGGCTCCTTGCGGTCGAGCCCGAAGCCCGGCGCGCCGCAGGCATCGCAGCGCCGCTGCATGCGGGTCACGAGATCCTCGGTCGCGGCGGCGATGCGCTGCATGCGCGTCGGACTCTGGTGTGCGCGGAGGTCGCTCTCCACGAACACCGCGCCCGACGCCGCGATCGAGCGGGCCTCGTTCCACGCCGCCTCGAGCTCGTCCCAGGTGCGGAGGCCGCGCCGGAGGCGGGGATCCTCCGAGGCGTCGGGGCGCACCACCAGACCATGCGCGGGGAACTCCGCACGCCGGGCCAGCGCCTCGAGCTCGTCGCGCGTCCGCACGAGCGCGTGTGCGCACGTCGCGGCCCCCTGCGCGCGCCCGATGATCTCGATGCCGCGCGCATCGTCGATGAGCACCACGAGCTCGAGGTTCCACGTTCCGAGGCCGAAGGGACCCGGCGCAAACGAACCCTCGCTGCCGAGTCCGCGCGGGAGGCCAGCGAGCTCGATCGCGAGGCGCGCCTTGCGCCGCGCCGCCTCGAGCTGGCTGCCTGCGCGCGGCACGTCACGGGTGAAGGTCCCGAGCGTGTCGGTGTCGAAGCCATCGACGCGCCGGACCGCGGCATCGAACGCGCGCGCGAAGATCGGCCCGATGGCTGCCTCCTTGCCGTGCTGGGTCAGGAGCGCGAACGCCGCGCCCCGGTACGCGCTCTCTTCCTCGAGATCCTCACCCATCGCAGGTCCGGGACGGGTAGCTCAGGCCCCGCCCGTCGTCGACGTTGCCGCCGCGAGCAAGAGGCGCGCGAAGGTCGCCGCCGGGGCCCGCACGCCTTCGACGACGATCGCTTCGAGCGCACGCACGAGGCGCGCCTCGTCCTCGTGCCCGAGCGCCTCGCCGAGCGTCGGACCGAGCCCATCGAGCGCGTCGTCGGCGAAGAAGTCGCCCGCGAGCCCGGCGCGCACGATGCGCCCGGCCTGCCGCTCGATCACCGCGACCGCCGCGCCGATCTCCACCGGCTCGGTGCGGACGCCAGCCAGCCTCACGGTCCAGGGCGGAGGAGGAGCAGGGGCTTGGTCGAGCTCGATCCGCGCCGCGCCCGGTGCATAGGCCGCAGCGATCCGCTCGGGCAGCTCGGGGTCGACGAGCGCCCGAGCGCGCTTGCCGAGGTACCAGGGCTGGCCCGCCGAAGGCCCCGGATCGAGCAGTGTCCCGTCGGGCGCCGGCAGCGCGACGTCGAGGACGACCTCGCCCGCTTCGCCCCGCGCCCACGCGAGCAGCGCCACGATCTCACCGTCCGCGGTCACGAAGTCGCGCCCGCCGTACATCGCGAGCGACCCGCTGCGGCGGAGCGCGCCGAGCAGCGGCCGCACGTTGCGGTTCAAGATCTTCTCGGGCGGCGTCGGCATGAGCACCGAGGCATGCGCGAGGGCGATCCGCACGAGGTGCGCCCCCTCGCCGAGCCGCCACGGCGGCCCGCCCGTCTCGCGCCGGAGCGCCTCCGGCCTCGGCAGGTGCTGGTGACGGCCGAGCACGGTGCGCTCCGCGCCGTTGATCCGCGTGTGCACGACGACCAGCTCGACGCCGCGCCGCACGGCATCCCTCGCCGCCGCCGCCCGCCCGAGCGCGACCTCGACGCCGCCGCTCCGGCCGACGTCGACGAACCTCATCCGAGGACGGACGGCCCGAGGACCTCGACCGCACCGGCCTCCGAACGCAGCGCGGTCCCGGCCGCGGCGTGGGCGCGCTTGACGATGCCGAGCGCGAGCGAGCGCCCTTCGTCGTCGACCGCCGAGGTGATCGTCCCGACCGCTTGGTCGTCGGCGCCGCGCAGCTCGGCGCCGGCCGCGAGGCCCGCCGGGCCGGTGAGCCGCACGAGCCGCCGGCTGATCTGCCCTCGGCTCTCGAGCATGCACACGACCTCCTGGCCGAGGTAGCAGCCCTTCTGGAACGAGACCGCACCCTTCTCGAGGCCCGCCTCCTGCGGGTAGGTGTGCTCGCCGAAGTCGACCGGGAAGCGCGGACGACCGAGCCGCAGCCGCCGCCGCTCCCGCTCCGGCGCGTCGATGGTCCGGACCCCGAGGGCCTGAAGGCGCGCGACGGCCTCCCCCGCCGGGACCACCTCGTCGAAGCCCGCTTCGAGCCGCGCGTGGGGAAGGCTGCCGGGCGCGACCTCGCCGCCCTGCACCGTGATCAGCGCGAGGTCGGGCCGGGGCACGAGCTCGACGTCCTCCATGATGATGTAGTGCTCGAGGTGCGCCTTCAGCGCCGGCCACGACCCGCGGGGCACGGCGACGAGCAGGCCCTCTTCCGCGTGCTCGATCGCCAAGAGGTCCGCCAGGATGCGCCCCTTCGCGCTGAGCACGAGGCCGTACACCGGACGCCCGACCGCGAGCGGCTTCAGGTCGTTCGTGATCTGCCCGTTCAGCCAGGCCCGCGCGTCCTCGCCGCGCACCGCGACGAGCTCCTCGTCCGTGACCCAGCCGACCCGATCGCTCGTCATGCCGGCCTTCTGCGGCCGCCCGCGTGGCGAAGCAAGGCAGCGCACGCCGCGCGCGTGAACGACCGTTGACGCCCGCACTCACCGGCACGGCGAAAACCTCAAGGATCTTCGATCCTTTGCAGGGGATCATCGGTGGTCCAGCTCTTGCTGGCTCCGCGGCCTCCATGCGCGCGATCTCCCCCTCCGGTGTGCTCCTCCTGCTGACGCTGCTCGCGGCCCCTTCGCTCGCCGCCGCCCAGGGGAGCCCGGAGGCCGCGTTGCTCGCGCGCATCAACGAGCTGCGGGCCGGGGCGGGCCTGTCGCCGCTGCTCGAGGACCCGCGGCTCGACGCCGCGGCGGCCTCGCACACCGTCGAGATGGCGGCGCGCGGCGAGCTGTTCCACGTCTCCGAGACGAGCGGGACGCCCATCGACCGGGCCCGGGCGGCCGGCATCGAGTCGACGGACCTCGCCGAGAACGTGGCGATGCACGGCACCCTCGAGGACGCGCAGGCCTCCCTCGAGGCGAGCGAGGCCCACCTCGCGAACATGCTCGGGCCGCGGGCGACCCACGTCGGACTCTCGGTCGTCGCGGCGGGCGGCGGCGTGTACGTGACCCAGCTCTTCGCGCACCTCGACGCGGGCAGCGCGCCGGTCCCGAGCGAGCCGGCCCCGAGTGCCCCGGCCGCCGCGCCGCTCGCCGCCCCCCCGGCCGCTTCGTCCGCGGGCGCGGCCCTACCGGGCGGGGCGGTCGTCGTGCCGCCGGATCCGAGCGGGGTGGTCCGCGTCCCGGCGCCGGCGCCTGGCGTCACGGGCTACTGGGTCTGCGCGGCGTCGCGCACCGGCAGCCGCTGGTACTACTACCCGGTGCGTCCGGGGATGACCGGCGCCCTCGCGGCCGATCTTTCGGTGAGCGGTCCGCCGCCCGGCTACGCGCCCGAGTCGTGCGGCGGCACTGGGACGAGCGCCGGCGCCCGCGCCGCGGTGCCGCCCGGCTCGCGCAGCTACGGAACGAGCCCGCGGGGCCCGGACGGCGCGAGCCGCACGATCATCACGCCATGGGGCACGCTCCGCGTCGAGACCCGCCCGCGCTGAGCCGCCGCGCCGACCGACGGCGCGCCGGGGCGAGCGATGGGATGGCGAGCGTGAGGCCGATCTCGGCTGAGCGCGGTCAGACGAGGCGGTTCAGGCCGTTCAGCGCCGCGACCCGGTAGGCCTCGGCCATCGTGGGATAGTTGAAGGTCGTGTTGACGAAGTAGCGCACGCTGTTCGCCTCGCCCTTCTGGCTCATGATCGCCTGCCCGATGTGCACGATCTCGGCGGCCTGATCGCCGAAGCAGTGGATGCCGAGGATCTCCAGCGTCTCGCGGTGAAAGAGGATCTTCAGCATCCCCACCGTGTTGCCGGTGATCTGCGCGCGGGCGAGCGAGCGGAAGAGCGAGTGGCCGACCTCGTAGGGGACGCTCGCCGCGGTCAGCTCCCGCTCGGTCTTGCCGAGCGAGCTGATCTCCGGGGAGGTGTAGATGCCGGTGGGGATCTGCGAGACGAGGGCGAAGTCGCTCTCACCGTGCAGCGCGTGCATCGCCGCGAAGCGGCCCTGGTCGTAGCTCGCCGAGGCGAGGCTGGGATAGCCGACCACGTCGCCGACCGCGTAGACGTGGGGTTGTTCGGGCAGGCGGTAGCTGGCGTCCACCTTCACGAGGCCGCGTCCGTCGGGCTTCACCCCGATCGACTCGAGGCCGAGGTCGAGCGTGTTGCCGGTGCGGCCCTGGGCCCACAGCAGCACGTCGCTCTTGAGCTTCTTGCCGCTCTTGAGGTGCAGCACGACGCCGTCGTCCGTGGCCTCGACGCGTTCGTGCTCTTCGTTGTGCCGGATGAGCACGCCCTGGTCGCGGAGGAAGTAGCTGAGCGCGTCGATGATCTCGTCGTCGAGGAACGAGAGCAGCTTGTCGCGCCCGTTCACGAGGTTCACCTTCACGCCGAGGTTGCGGAAGATGCTCGCGTACTCGCAGCCGACGACACCGGCGCCGTAGATGGTGATCGAGTCGGGGGTGTGATCGAGCGAGAGGATCGTGTCCGAGTCGCGGACGCGCGGGTGGTCGAAATCGACGCCGGTGGGCCGGTAGGGGCGGGTGCCGACCGCGAGCACGATCTTGCGGGCGCGAAGGCGCCGGGGCCCCGCGTCGGTCGCGACCTCGAGCTCGTTCGGGCCGGCGAAGCGCGCGTGCCCGTGCACGACGTGCACGTGGTTGCGGCGGTAGAAGTCACGGCGCATCGCGACCTGCTTGGCGATGACCCCTTCGGCGGCCTTGAGCAGCTGGGGAAAGGTCACGTCGAGCTTGCCCGCGACCGAGGCGAAGAGCGGATTGCGCCGCACCTCGAGCAGCTCGCTCACCTGATGGCGCAGCGCCTTGCTCGGGATGGTCGCCCAGTGGGTGCAGCCGCCTCCGACCTCCCTCTGGCGCTCGACGATCACGACGCTGGCGCCGTCCTTGGTCGCCTTCATCGTGGCGCCCTCGCCGGCCGGGCCGCTCCCGATGACGATGAGGTCGTGGTCTCGCTCGAAGAGGTCTCGCTCGCTCAATGGGGTCTCCTCGCCGTCAACGCTCGCCCTCGGGGCGGTGCGGCACCGTCTGCAGGTAGTCGTAGAGCGCCCCGACCTCGTCGTCGGTCAGGTACCGGTAGGTGCTCTGCCAGGGCATGAACTCGGGGTTCAGCTCGGTTCCGTCGGGGCGGCGTCCCTCGCGCATCGCGGTCCGGAACTGCTCCTCGGTCCAGCCCGCGAGGCCGGTGGCGTGAAAGGTGAGGTTCGGCGGGAGGCCAGTCTGATCCGGTGGCGCGCCGGGGATCGGCCCGCCCGAGAGCTGGTGGCCGTGGCAGCCGGTGCAGCCGAGGGCGATGAAGTGGCCCATCTCGGCGTTGCGACCCGCCGGGATCTCCGGCGGCCGGGTCCCGTGCTCGATGTCGTGGGCGGGAAAGAGGGGGAAGAGGCCGAGCACGTCGACGAGCCGCATCACCGGCCCGGGGGTCGCGGGCGGCAGGGCGTTGTCGACCCGGGGCAGCGTCCGCACGTACGCGACGATCGCCCCGAGCTCGCGGTCGGGCATCGGGTGCATCTCGGCGGAGGGCATGAACATGAGCGGGGTGCCGTCGGCCCGGAGTCCGTCGCGCACCGCTCGGCTCCAGGCCGCAGCATCGGCGCTCGCGAAGTGGGTGAGGTTCGCGCTGGCGAAACAGCCGACCGCGGGGTCGTCGATCGGGATGGCGCCGCCGCCGTCCGCTCCGTGGCATTCGCTGCAGCCTCGGGCGCGGAAGAGCCGCTCGCCCTCGGCGATGGACGCCGCGTCGGTCGGGATGGGGAAGTCCGAGGGGGTCGCGGTGAACGTGGCGGTCTGCCGGCTGCGGCTCGCGGCGTACACCCCGCCGGCGCCGAGCAAGAGGATCCCCACGAGCACCGCTGCGATGATGCCTGCGAGCTTGAGCGCGCGCTTCATGGGCGGCGACTGTACCCCCAAACGCGGTGGGCCGGCCACGGTCAGCGGCGGCCGTGCTGCTCCGCGTAGGCGTACGCGGTGTAGGCCGAAACGAAGTGGCAGATCCAGCCGAGCGTGCCGCCCGAGCCGAGCCAGAAGCCCGGGGTGAGGATGAGCCAGAAGAGGCCGCGGAGGAACGCGCCGTTGTAGATCTGTCCGAGACCGGGGATCACGAAGGAGAGCACCGCCGCCGTCCCGGGATTCGCGTTCTTCTTCGCCATCGTCTGCACCTCGGGCCGCTCAACACCGGGCGGCCTCGGACGATTCCTCGCGCTCAGCGGCCGGTGAAGGAGGGCTTCCGCTTCTCGTTGTAGGCAGCGATCCCCTCGGCGGCATCCCCGCTCGTGAAGAGGCGCTGCTGCAGCTCACGCTCGAGCGCGAGGCCAGCCTCGAGCGGGATCTCCGCGCCGGTCACCACCGCCCGCTTCAAGAGGCCCACCGCGCGGCCTGCCTTGCCGGGCGGGCAGAACTGCCGGGCGTAGGCGAGCGCGGCGTCGTCGAAGCCCTCGGCGGCCAAGAGCTCGTTCACGAGGCCGAGCTTCTCGGCGGCCTCGAAGTCGAAGAGCGAGCCCTTCGCCATGAGCTCGATCGCCTTGCTCTTGCCCACCACGCGGCTGAGACGCTGCGTGCCGCCGGTGCCAGGCAGGACGCCGAGCGCGACCTCGGGCAGGCCCATCTTGCCGGTGCCGCGGGCGCAGATGCGCAGATCGGCCGCGAGCGCGATCTCCATGCCGCCGCCGACGCAGTGCCCTTGGATCGCCGCGATGACCAGCTTCGGCGTGTGCTCGAGGCGCAGCATCGTCTCGTTCGCGTGCAGGCAGAACGCGTACTTGTAGTCGAAGGTGACGCGGCCGAGCATCGCGATGTCGGCGCCGGCGCAGAAGAACTTCTCGCCCGCGCCGCGCACGAGCAGCACGTGCACCGCGTCGTCCATCCGCGCGCGCAGGATGGCCTCGTCGAGGTCGCGCATCATCTCGTAGGAGTAGGCGTTGGCCGGCGCGTGGAAGAGCTCGAGGATCGCGACGCCGCCCTCGACGCCGTAGCGCACGAGGCCGTTCGGGAGGAGCGTGAAGTCGGTCATGGGGCGGACCTAACCCGACCGGGCATCGGCTGCACGCCCCTGCTCGCCGGTCCGGCGGCTGCCGCGTACGCTTGCGCCCGATGATGCGCCCCTTCCTCTGGTCCTTCGTCCTGCTGGCCGCCTGCGAGAGCGGCCCGAACCTCTGCGCCACCGTCGTGTGCGGCGAGCCCGGCACGGTGTGCTCGCCCGCCGATGGGCTCTGCCACTGCGGCAGCCCGGGCGGCGAGCTCTGCGAGGCCGGCTACGCGTGCGAGGCGGCGACCTCGAGCTGCGCGGTGCCCGACGCGTGCCGCGCCCCGAGCCGCTGGACCGCGGGCACGACCGCCTTCGCCGAGCGCACCGCCGAGGCGGGCCTCACCGGCGTGCTCGGCGTGCGCCTGAGCGCGGTCGACTACGACGGCGACGGCTGGACCGACCTCTTCGTGCGCAACCCCTCGGGCTGGGACGACTTCGCCGAGGGCGGGAGCCGCTTCACCTGGCTGCTCCACAACCGCGGCGATGGCACCTTCGAGGACGTCACCGAGGCGAGCCGCATCCTCACGCCGCGCACGGGCGCGAGTGGAGGCCGGCCGGTCGACGTGCACGCCTTCGGCGACGTCGACGGCGACGGCGACCTCGACGTCTACCTCGGCCTCGCCAACACCGACCCGGCGCGGACGATGGGCGAGACCGCTGAGATCATGCTGCAACAGGACGATCACACCTTCGTGCTCGGCCCCGAGGACAGCCGCATCCGCCTGCCCGACGCGAACGACACGACCGCGAGCGCGTCGTTCGTCGACGTGGACCTCGACGGCGACCTCGACCTCTGGACCCCGCACCACGGCTTCGCGAGCGGCGGGAGCTTCGACTTCGAGCCCTCGCGCCTCTACCTGAACGACGGCAGCGGCCGCTTCACCGACGAGAGCGAAGCGCTGGGCATCGCGACCGCGGAGTGGTCGAACCTCGCGACGATCAACGATGGCCTCGCCCACGCGCGGGCCTGGTCGGGCGCCGCCTGCGACCTGAACGGCGATGGCCGTCCCGAGCTGCTCTCCGCCTCCTACGGCCGCGCGCCGAACCACCTCTGGCAGTGGACGGGCAGCGGCTACGAGAACCGCAGCCTCGAGAGCGGCTACGCCTACGACGACAACCAGACCTGGCAGGACGACCAGTTCGCCCGCTGCTACTGCCAGGCCAACCCGAGCGCGGAGGGCTGCGCCGGCGCGCCCGCGCCGATGATCTCGTGCGGCACGATCAACTGGGCGCACGACACCGGCCGCCAGCCCTTCCGCCTCGGCGGCAACAGCGGCACGACGAGCTGCGGCGACGTCGACAACGACGGCGACCTCGATCTGCTCACCTCGGAGATCGTGCACTGGTGGGCGGGACAGGGCTCGGACGGCGCCGAGCTGCTCGTGAACGCCGGCACCGAGGCGGTGACGTTCGAGCGGCCGGGCCGCGCCGCAATGGGCATCGTCGTGCCGCACGACGACCCGAACGGGTGGAACGAGGGCATCATGACGAACGCCCTCTTCGACTTCGACAACGACGGCTGGCTCGATGTCTTTCTCGGGATGAGCGACTACCCGGGCAACCACGCGGTCCTCTACCACCAGACGGGCGCGCTCTCCTTCGAGGAGGTGCCGCGCTCGGTGGGCATCGACCACCACCGGAGCCACGGCATCGCGGTGGCCGACTTCGATCGCGACGGGGACCTCGACGTGGTGCTCGGCCACTCGCGGGCGCGCTGCGGCCCGCCCGACGACTGCTACGCGACCCCGCAGATCCGCCTCTTCGACAACCTGCTCTCGGGCAACTTCCTCAGCCTGCATCTGGTCGGGACGAGCGCGAACCGCTCGGCGGTCGGCGCGCGGGTCACGGTGCGCGCGGGCGGGCTCACGATGACCCGCGAGGTCGAGGGCGGGCACGGCCACTACGGGATGCAGGACGACCTCGTGCAGCACGTCGGCCTCGGCGCGGCCTGCGAGGCCGAGGTGACGGTGCGCTGGCCGGTCGAGGGCTTGCCCGAGCAGACCTTCACCCTCGCCGCCGGCCACCGCTACCGGCTCGTGCAGGGCGAGGCGCCGGCGCTCGAGCCCGCCGACTGACCCGCCCGCGGCTCGGGCTGGACATCCGTCCAGTCCCAGCTTCATGCTCCGGCGCGTGCCCCGCGTCGTCGCCAACCCGCCGCTCCGCTTCCAGGCCCTGCAGCGCGAGGTCGGGGACGGGGTCGACGAGGCGCCCGCGCTCGCCGCGCTCGAGGTCACCGAGGAGCAGGCCCGCTCCATCCTCTCCGAGAACGACAGCCCCGACGTGGGCTTCCGCTGGAGCGTGAACCCCTACCGCGGCTGCTACCACGCCTGCGCGTACTGCTACGCGCGGCCGACCCACGCCTACCTCGGCCTCGGCTCGGGGACCGACTTCGACCGCAAGATCGTGGTGAAGGTGAACGCGCCCGAGCTGCTCGCCGAGGCCTTCGCGAAGCCCTCGTGGCAGGGCGAGCTCATCGCGTTCTCGGGCAACACCGACTGCTACCAGCCGCTCGAGGCGAAGTACCGCCTCACCCGGCGCCTGCTCGAGGTGTGCGCGGCGCACCAGAACCCGGTCGGGGTCATCACCAAGGGCGCGATGATCACCCGCGACCTCGACCTGCTCGGCGTGCTCGCGCGCAAGGCCCACTGCCGGGTGACGATCTCGGCGGCGTTCCGCGACGAGACGATGGCGCGCAGCATCGAGCCCGGCGCGAGCCCGATCGGCAAGCGCTTCGAGGCGATGAAGGCCCTCGCCGAGGCCGGCGTCGAGGTGGGGATCTCGCTCGCGCCGGTCATCCCCGGCCTCAACGACGATCACCTCCCCGAGCTGCTCGAGCGGGCGAAGGAGGCGGGGGCGAGCTTTGCGTTCATCACGCTTCTCCGCCTACCGCTCGAGGTGCTGCCGGTCTTCTCCGAGCGCCTCCGCGAGGCCCAGCCGCTCCGGGCGCAGAAGGTCGAGAACGCGATCCGGCAGATGCGCCTCGGCAAGATGAACGAGAGCGCGCCGGGCGAGCGCATGCGCGGGCACGGGGCCCGGTGGCAGGCCATCGAGCAGCTCTTTCGCCTGCACGTGAAGCGGCTCGGGCTGAACGAGGGCGAGGCCCTGCGCGAGCGGCCGACCACGTTCGAGCGCCCGAAGCGACAGCTCAGCCTGTTCTGAGGTGGACGTCCGCGAACGTGACGAGCTCCTCGATGGCGCGGCGCGCCGCGGGCAATGGCGCGAAGAGGGGAAACGCGTGCAGCTGGCCCGGATGCACCCGCAGCTCGATGCTGCCGCCAGCAGAGCGCACGCGGTCGGCCAAGCGCGTCGCGTCGTCGACGATGCCCTCGGCGCCGCCCGCGACCACGAAGAGCGGCGGCAACCCGGCGAGATCGGCGAGGAGTGGTGAGAGGCCAGGATCGGCCGCGCCGCCTGGTCCGACGACCCGCTCGACGTACACCTCGAGCACGCGGCGGGGCAGGTAGTCGAAGCGCTCGTTGGCGTCGATGGAGCCGCGCGGGAGCGTGAGATCCAGCCAGGGCGAGATGAGCGCCGCCGCGGCCGGCATCGGCCCGCCCGCCTCGCGCAGCGCCACCAGCGTGCTCAGACCGAGCCCGCCGCCGGCCGACTCGCCGGCCAGGAGCGCCTGCTCGGGGCGGACCCCTCGGTCGAGCAGCCAGCGCCACGCTGCGAGCGCGTCGTCCCGCTGCGCGGGGAACCGATGCTCGGGGGCGAGCCGGTAGTCGACGGCGAAGGCGCGGGCGCCGAGGCGCGCGGCGAGGCGGGCGATGAAGGCGCGGTGCGTGTCGATCGAGCCGATCGAGTAGCCGCCGCCGTGCAAGTACACGAGCACGCGATCCCCGAGCGTGCCTTCCGGCACGATCCACGCCGCGGGTACGCCGCCGGCATCGACCCGCTCGATGCGCGCGCGGTCGGGGGGCCGCGGCATCGCGTGCAGCGCCCAGCGCTGGGCCGCGAGCGGAAGGTGGTGCGAGCTCCGCGCGTAGTGGTGCAGCACCCGGGACATCGTCTCTTCCTCGATGCTCCAGCCCGGATGGAGCGGCCCCCGCTGCGCGCGCCGCATCGCCGCGAGGGAGACCAGGGCGCGGGCGAAGGCACGAGCGACCATGCGCGCCCGAAGCTACCCCGGCCGCGATGGGCGTGTCGACGGGATGTCCGTCGGCGGCGTCCCGTTCGAGCGCTCGAGCCGGAGCCGGGAGTGGACTCTTCGGTCCGCCTCGGAGCCAGCCACCCGCGCGGCGAACGGTGTCGACGACGCAGAAAGCACATGCCGAACGGGCCGGGTGCGCTAGACGCCCGCCGATGACCCACCCTTGGAAATTCGTGCGCGCCGGCGGCTTCGACCAGGTCCGGATCGCGACCGGCGCTGATCTCGTGGCCCTCGGCGAGGGTCAGCTCGATCAGAAGCTCTGGGTCGCCCTCGCGTGTCCGACGACCGGCATCGAGTTCGACGAGCGGACGCTGAAGCTCATCGACACCGACGGCGATGGGCGGG
>Ga0209985_10001149_pt1 | contig 26951 bp, 26 predicted proteins | sample NOAtaG_FD_187305 | JGI IMG/M metagenome (GOLD analysis project Ga0209985, IMG submission 187305) | Freshwater lake microbial communities from Lake Erie, under a cyanobacterial bloom - NOAA_Erie_Diel6S_1000h metaG (SPAdes) (version 2) | ecosystem: Environmental > Aquatic > Freshwater > Lake ...
GACATCCTCGGTCTGATCGTGCTCGCCGTGGTCTCGAGCCTGGCCCGCGGAGAGGTGAATTACCTCGATCTGGGTCTCACGGCGACTCTCGCCATTGGCTTCACGGTGGTGATCGCCCAATACGGCACGCGGGCGCTCGAGCGCATCGTGCCGCACGTTGACCGTAATACGCGCAGCTCGAAGAGCCAGTTCATTCTCTCGATTCTGTTGTTGTTTGCTCTCTCGCTACTGGCCAGCCGGGCCGGCGTCGCCGCCATCATCGGGGCCTTTCTTGCCGGCATGGCCCTGGCCTCAAGCGTGAGTGAGGAAACGCGCCAGGAGGTCGACGGCGTCACGCAGTTTCTCGTGCCCTTTTTCCTGGCTGGCATCGGCCTGCACATGGACCTGAGCGTCTTTGCCCAGCCCGCCACGATGTGGCTTTCGGGTCTGATCCTGGTGGCCGCGGTGGTCTCGAAGCTGATTGGCTGCGGCCTTGGAGCTGCCCGTCTTGGCCTGAAGAACGCGCTGCGGGTGGGCGTGGGTATGGTGCCGCGGGGCGAAGTTGGCATGGTTGTCGCGCAACTTGGGCAAAGCCTGGGGGTCATCCCGAAGGACATTTACGCTGTCGTCGTCTTCATGTCGATCGCTACGACGATGGTCTCCCCGCTGTTGCTCAAGCTCACTTATCGCGACTTGCTGGAAAGCCGGGGCGCGCCCGCGGACTGAGCTTTGCTGCCAGCGCTCCGGGGGCTGAAAATGATCAAGGCCGCGGCTTCCGGTTGTACCGTGATCCGGTAGACCATCCGCCGCGGCCATGTCCCTCCTCGCTCGTTGGGTCGAAATCAATTCACGCGAGTGAATTCCCCGAGCGCCCGCCGCACCGCCAAAATCACGCTATCCCAGTCGCCCGCGATCGGCTGGCGGAAGAGCCGCATCGTCGGATACCACGGTGAATCGTCCCGGTAGAGCAGCCAGCGCCAGTCTGGTGCATAAGGGATCAGAGTCCAGACCGGCTTTCCCAGGGCTCCGGCCAGGTGTGCCACGGCCGTATCGACGGTGATCACCAAGTCGAGCCCCTCGATGGCGGCAGCGGTCTCGGCGAAATTCACGAGCAGCGGCGCGAGATCCATCACGGCTGTTGGCAGGTTACTCTTGTCGCCACCCTTTTGCAGGCTCAGCCATTGGATGTCCACCGTCTCGAGCAGCGGCGCCAACAAACGTGGAGCGATCGAGCGATTCCGGTCGTTGCGGTGTTTTGGATTTCCCTGCCAAACCAAGCCAACTCGCTTGCGTGCCGGCGGCAACTCGCTGTAGAGCCGCTTCCAGCTTTGCTGCCGCGCCAGTTCCACCTTGAGGTACGGCACTTTGTTGGGGATCGTCTCGAGGGTAGTGCGAAAACAATAGGGCAAACTGGGGAACGGCGCCTGCCAGTCGACGACTTCCAAATCCTCCAACTTGCTCACACAGTGCTTGACGCCCGCGAGTGTCTGGAGCAGCGGCGCCATGGCCGGCTGGCACAATACATGCACATCCATGCCGCCTTGGGCCAGCAGGGGGGCGTAGCGCGCGAAGTGGATCGTGTCGCCAAAGCCTTGCTCGGCATGCAGGAGGATCGACTCACCAGCGCGTAACTTCCCGTCCCAGCGGGGGATTTTCCAATCCCACCGGTCTATGTCGCGCTGTGCCTGGCGGTGCTCATAGCCGACCCAGCCCTGGGCCAGATCGCCCATCAACAGCGAGACGATTCCCAGGTTGAGTGGCGCCTCGCGGTGCGATGCCCGGATGGCGAGAGTTTCGACATACTGATTTTGGGCCTCGGCGAGGCGGTTGAGCTTCAGATAGCAGTTGCCCAGGTTGTTGTGGGCCTCGGCAAAGGCTCCATCGATGGCGAGCAGCCGCTCGTTCATCGAGGCTGCCTCCTGCAGGCGCTCCTGGTCCTGCAGCAATACCGCGAAGTTGTATAGCGCATCGCGGTAATTGGGTTTGACGAGCAAAGCCCGCCGATAACACACCTCAGCCCCGGCCGGGTTACCCGCGGCCACTTCCAGCAACGCCAGGTTGTTCCAGGCCTCGGCGTATGCGGGCTGGATGGCTACGGCCTGCTCGTAGGCGCGCCGCGCCTGATCCAACTGGCCGAGCAATCCCCGGCTAACGCCCATGTTGAACCAGGCTTCCGCGTGCCGCGGTCGCACGGCAAGCAGCTTTTCGTAATTGAGGGCAGCCTCTTCGGTCCTGCCTTCCAGATGCAACAGGTTGGCATAGGCCCACCGCAAATCCACGTGGTCTGGAAAACTCACCAAGGCCTGACTAAGACAGGCCGCAGCCGAGCGGTAATCCCCCCGCCGCGCGAAGGCTTCGCCAAGATGGGCGCAATACTCCGGTGTTGGCCCGTCCAGACGGATTGCATTCCGAATGAGATCGATTGCCTCGGCCGTCGAACTCGAATCCATGGCCAGTAGTCCCAAGGCATCGTAGGTTGGTCCATGGTTTGGGTTTTTTTCGAGGTAAGCCAGCAATCGCTCGCCTCTTTGTTCCAATTCTTGTAGGTTCATTATGGGGTTTCTCCTAATCTCTCCATGGAAGACAAGACAATCCCGGCCAGCCAGACCAGGGTTAGCTGGCCGCCGGGACTGCGCTTATCTTCAGGTTGTTATGGGACTAGGAATTAACCCCGGAGTAGACTCAGCACCTGCTGGGGCGCCGAGTTGGCCTGCGCCAGAGCGGCGATACCGGCCTGGAGCTGGATCTGGGCTTTCGACAGGTTAGCAGCTTCCTGAGCAAGATCCGCATCACGGATCCGGCTTTCGCTGGCCGCGAGGTTGGTCAACTGGCTTTGGGCCAGGTTCACCGCGAAGTTGAACTGGTTCTGACCGCGGCCAACCACGGCTTGGGCGTTGCCAAGAGCGGTAACGGCATCGGACAGAGCTTCCACCGCCGCTTCGGCAGCGGCTTGGGTGTCGATCGAGGAATTGGCCCCCGTGCCGACCACGGCGCTCTTGTCGATGCCACCGGTAGGCTGAGTGAAGCCAGTTCCGCCGGCCGTGGCGCCGATGCTCACTTCAAAGCCCTTCACAGTGCTCAAGAAACGGATGTTCTCCGAGCCACCCGTATTCTCCTTGACCGCGAAGATCCGCTTGAGTGTCACGTTGTTGGACTGCTGCAAAGTGTCATTGATGGCCTTTACAGCTTCATCGATCGATCGACCGCTGCGGCCAGTTGCATCGTTGCGCAGCGTGACACTCAGGCTCTGTTTGACGCCCTGGGTGTCGCTTGCCGTAATCGATATCGCCTGATCGTCCGCGCCATAAAGAATCGGATTGAAGGTCAGGCTCTGGCTCTGGTCGGCGCCGCCGGAATTCACCGTCGCCCCGGCCACCGGCGCTCCTGCCGTAGTTGAGCCGGTGTAGCTGGCGCCCTTCAAACCAAAACCAAGGTCGAGGCTCTGGCTGCTGAAGGACTGCACGCGGAAGTTCGTTCCGTTGCTCGAAGCAATCGTCAGCTCACCACCCGCCTCGATCGTCGCCCGCAAACCGGCATTGCGCAGTTCCGCGTCGCCGCTGATCGCGGTGTTGATCTGGTCGGCGAGGTCCTGGCGAACGGTTGCTACGGAATTACCGGTCGAGGATGAGTTCGCTGTCAAGCCCAGATCGGTCAAAGTCGCCGCGGTCGATGCGGCGCTGATAACAAGAGCGTTTGCTCCCTGCGCACTGCGGATGCGAATGGCTGTGCTGGCGCCCGAGCCTGTCAGTTCCGCCACGGTACCCGCGGCGGCTGGGACACCGGCGATGGCCGTGTTGATATTGGCGACAACGGTGTCCAGGGCCTCGGTGTTGGCCACCGCTGTTGTTACCGTCGTGCCGTTGACCGTGAAAACCAGGTTGCCCGCCGCACCGGCGCCGGTAGCGCCCGCGCCACGAGCAGAGCCGGTCAGAATCGCGCGGTCGGCCAACTGGGTTACATTGATGGCGTTTCCGCTACTGGCGCCGCCATTGAGCGAAACCTCAAGCGTGGCGGTCTGCGTGTTGTAGGCACGGTCGAAGGCCGGCGTCAGGGCGCTGCCCGAGGTGATCGCCGAGTAATCAAATTGATTGCTGGCATTGATCACAAAAGATCCAAAGCCCAGTTTGTTCTCTGAATCGCCGCTTACGGCGACCTGGAATGTCTCCCCGCTCGCGCTCTTGAACACCAGGTTGTTGCCTGCTGCCACCGAGCTCAGTGTGATTCCCGCGGCTTGCAACTGGCTGTTGTTTGTTACGCGGCTGGTCAGATCGGTCAGGACGCTCTGAACGGTGGTGGATCCGGCCGTCGTCTGATTGAGCGAAATCTCCACGGGGCTGTCGAGGGAACCACCCTGGATCCTTACACGGATCGTGTCCGAGTTGAGGAACACATTTGAGGTGGCCTCGGTTCCGCCGGTCAGACCCAGGTCGGTATTCGCACTGTTGGCTCCGGGGGTATTCACCGTCACGGTCTCACCGGCATTCAAAGCCGTAAATACCAGAGTTTGTCCATCGCTCAGTACGGAGGCGCGCAGCTTGTTGTTCAAGGCGCCGGCCGCGATTGATGTATTGATGTCGTTGGCGATCTGCTGCTTGGTCAGATTGACGCCCGAGGTCAGCGTGATGGCTTGCGTCGTACCCGCCACCGTAAAGCTCAAAGCATTGTTCGAGGTAGTGATCGTCTCGGTCGCGCCGCTGGCGCCGGCGGCGACGTAAACGCCGCCGGATGGCACCGCTTGCGAGCCTTGCACTTTCACCTGCACATCGGCGCCCGTTGAAGCATTGGCCGCCGTCACGTTCAGTCCCGTTAAACCGAGGTTGTCACTCAGGCCCGTCTGTACGACTTCAATCTGCGAGGAAGCGGAATTCGTCTTCGAGCGGATCACCACCTGGTTGCCATCGAGCGAAGCTACCGCACTGGCGGCAAAGCTCGAGTTGGCGTTCAACTGCGCGACAATCGAGCCCTTTGAAGTCGAGCCGCCGGCATTGTTGTCGGCCAGGGTGAAGGTCTGTGTCGCGCCACCGTTGAACTTTAGTTGCAAGCTGCCGTTCGTGCCGCCATTCGTGTTCACGCTTACCGCCGTATTGGTCCCCGTCGCGATTGCATTGCGCTCAAAATTGCCCAGCAAGGCGTTCGCCGTCCGGTCTCCCGCCTCCACCTGAAAGGCCGTGGTCGGGGAGGTGAAAGCGATCTGCTGGCGGCCAGCCGAATCCGTCACCACCGATGCCTTGATGTTGGCGTTCTTCAAGGCCGTCGCCAATTGTGTTCCCGCCGCTCCGGCGGCATCGATCGAACTGTTGATCCGCGCGACCAAGTCTGAAGTTCCGCCCGCGCCGTTTGTATTCACGGTGATATCAACGCCGCCACCGGAAAAGCCCGGCCCCCGCAACGTGAAGCGGGTCGTGTTTGCTGTTGCCTGCGAGTTCGCATTTGTTGTGTTCGCCAGAATCTGCGACAGCGAAGTCGTGGCCGATCCCGTGCCGATGTCCGTACCCGCCACACCCCGCGCCTGCACGCCCTTCAAACCCAAGCTCTGGGCGTCTACCGTCGAGGCGCTCAGATCCACAGAAACCGATCCGTTTGCCGTGGACGTGATTCCGTTCGAAGTCCTGCCGCCCCCGATAAACACTGATAGCGAACGCGCAAAACTGCCGCCCGTGTTCAGGCCGATGGTCTGCGCCTGACGGTCGATTTCCTGCAGAACACTGGAAAATTCGTTGTTCAATACAGTCCGCGATCCGGTAAAGGTCCCCGAAGCCGATTGCGTCGCCAGTGATCGGGCCCGGTCAAGCAGCTTCGAAATGTTATTGATGCCTCCATCGACAATCTGCAACTGGCTCAACCCATCGTTCGCGTTGCGGATGCCCTGTGTCAGCACGGTCTGGTCGCTACGCAACCCATTGGCAATCGCCAAGCCGGCGGCGTCATCGCCAGAGTTCACAATGCGCAGACCGCTGGTAACGCGACTGATCGTCTTGCTCTGAAAATTACTGGTGTTGTTGATGTAGCTCTGCGCCTGCATTGACGCAATATTGGTATTCGAAGAAAAAGACATGATTCACTCCTTTGTGTTCCAACACCTGGAAATCCTCTCCAGGCTGATGGCCTTTCACCACCTCGGCTTTTCGCTACTACGTCCCATATCGGAACCACCTGTGCCGGCTTGAAACGAATTGTCGCCTTAGGCGTTGCACCTCTAATCCTGTTCTGGGGCCGGGGGGGGCTGCCGCAGACGCTTCATCGCCGCCTCAAGCGCTTTCTCCTCCACCCCTTGCGCGGAATCAAGATTCGTTTCCCGCGTCGCCACGATTTCCTTACGCAAAATCGGCATTTCCCGTGGCGCCTGGATCCCGATCTTGACCTGATTGCCCTCGATCTCGAGGATTTCCACCTCGACGGAATCGCCAATCAGAAACCCCTCGCCCGCCCGGCGCCGGATTACGAGCATAAGGCCGGCTCCTCTCCGACGGCTGCCGCAAACAGCGGCTGGCGGGCCGAATACCGCGCATCCTCGCGGATCGATTGCACGCCCAGCGCCGCCTCCCGCCGGATCACCAGCGGCCCCAACAGATTCGCCGTCGGCTCCTCCGGACGCGCGAAGCACAAAATTGCCAGCCACTCCAGCCCCGCCGCGCCCTCGCTCTCGACACCCAGCGTTTCCCGGTCTCCCCGTGGCAACTTCCTGTCATAGTGCGGCGCCAAAAGCTCCACCGGAGCCAGCACAAACGAAAGGTCTCTGGTTTCCACGCTTTGCAGAAACTTCAGTGGCACGCTCGCGGCCGCTTCGATCAGCAGAAAGCGGTGCTCATTCTCAAAGCCCGGCAACCCTGCCGGAAACCGGATCTCTTCCCCCTCGGAATACCTCACTGTGCCAAAGCGCGCTGTTTCAATTACTCGCATCAACGGCCTTATCGGCCCATACCCCATCAATTAGAGGGAAAGAGAAGCTCTAGCGAGCCGTCGCCCGCCGCAGCCGGTCCCAAACCGCCGCCCATTCCTCTCCCAGGGGCGGCGCCTCCACCGCGATCCAATCCCCGGGCGCCTTGCCCGCTTCATGCAACTCGTCATAGAGCCGCGATGCATACGCAGCCGCCGCGGCCGGCATACTCCGGCTCTCAGCCCCGCGCAGATCTCCGCCCCGGGACAACAGAAGTCCCCGGCCTGGTGCCGGCGCCTCCTCTCCCTGCCGCCAGACATAGAGAGGCTTGCGCGGCGCATAGTGCCGAGCGTGCATCCCCGGCGCGGCATGCGCCTGCCCGGCCTGCCCGGTGTGCTCTGCCTCCCTCAGCCGGCCGACCAGCGCCTCGATCTCCCCCCGCCCGATCCGCCCCGGCCGCAGCAATACCAACTCCGGCCCCGCTACGCTGACCACGGTCGATTCAATCCCTACTTCCGCCACGCCCCCATCGAGAATCAGCTCGACGCCCTCGCCCAGGCTCTCTTGCACCTGCCCGGCCCGCACCGGCGACAACTCCGTAAACCGGTTCGCGCTCGGAGCCGCCAGCGGCACGCCCGCCGCCGCGATCAAGGCCAGCGCGACCGGGTGCGCCGGCATGCGCAGCCCGACGGTACCGAGCCCGGCGGTCAGCTCATCGGGCACCAGATCGTTCTTGTTTACCACGAGCGTCAGTGGCCCCGGCCAATATGCCCGCGCCAACGTTTGGGCCGCCTCGGGCCAATCCCGCGAGAGCCCCCGCGCCATTTCCACGCTGTTTACATGCACGATCAGCGGTGAGGTCCGCGGCCGCTGCTTGATCGCGTAAATCCTGGCCACCGCTTCGCGGTTCAGGGCATTGGCCCCCAGTCCATAGACCGTTTCGGTGGGAAAGGCCACGATCCCGCCCCGCCGCAGAATTTCCGCCGCCTCCCCGATTGACTCCGGGCTCGCTTTCAGCATGCGCCCCATCGCTTAATCCGGCAGCTCGTCCTTGCCGTCGCCCGCCGTCTTGCCCGTCTTGCGGTATACGAGCCAAGCGTGCATGAATTCGTTGAGATCCCCGTCCAGCACACGGTCCACGTCGCCGACGCTGAACTTCGTCCGGTGGTCCTTGATCATCCGGTACGGGGCCAGCACATAGCTCCGGATCTGGCTGCCGAAGTTGATCTCGAGCTTGGAATCCTCGCTCTTCTTTTCCTCGGCCCGCCGCTTCTCCAACTCGTATTCAAACAGCCGCGCCTTCAACTGCTTCAGCGCGCTGGCCCGGTTCTTGTGTTGGGAGCGCTCGTTCTGGCACTGCACCACGATCCCCGTGGGGATGTGCGTCATCCGCACCGCGCTCTCCGTCCGGTTGACGTGCTGTCCGCCAGCTCCGGAGGCGCGAAACACATCCGTGCGCACATCTTCGGGCTTGATCTCGATCTTGATCTCGTCATCCACCATCGGATAGACATAAACGCTGGCAAAGCTGGTGTGCCGCCGTGCGTTGGCATCAAACGGGGAGATACGCACCAGGCGGTGCACGCCGATCTCGCTTGCCATCAGGCCGTAGGCGTTCTCGCCCTCGATTTCAATCGTGGCGCTCTTGATCCCCGCCCCGTCCCCGTCTTGCTGGTCGGTCACCGTCGCGCGAAAGTCCTTGCGCTCGGCCCAGCGCAGATACATACGCATCAGCATTTCAGCCCAGTCCTGGCTTTCGGTGCCGCCCGCCCCCGGGTGGATGTTTACAATGGCCGAACGGTGATCATGCTCCCCGCTCAGCAACATCCCAGTCTCCAGCCGCGCCAGCGCCTCGCGGAACGAAGCCATTTCCCCGTTCAACATCCCCAGCACATCCTCACCCTCGCGCTGCAGCTCAATCAGGGCCGCCACATCCGAGCTCATCCCGGCAATGCGCGCATCCTCCGCCAGCGTCTCCTCGAGCCGCTTGCGCTTCTGCATCACTTCCTGGGACTTCTCCGGGTTGTTCCAGAACTCGGGATCCGAGATCAGCTTCTCCAACTGATCCAGTTGCGTCTTTTTGCTCGGGGCGTCAAAGATAGCTCCGCACAGACTCAGCTTGCTGGCGGAGCTCTTCGTATTCCCGCTCGATTTCCTCGAAGGTCATAAACCTCTAGTCTAGCCCCAGACGCGCTCGATTTACCCCATAAGCTGCCGCATTCGCGTCATACTGCATATTGAAACCATCCGAAGCATCAGGAGATCCAAGCACCATGCAATTCAAACTTACCGTCCTCACCCTGGCCGTCACGGCTCTTCTCAGCGCGCAAAGCAATGAAGAAAAGCGCCTCAAGGCCGCCGGCGATATCCTCAGCGAGATCATGCAGGTCTCCGACAAAGCCATCCCGCAGGAACTTCTCGATCGCGCCGAATGCGCCGTCATCATCCCCAGCCTCAAAAAGGGCGCTTTTGTGATCGGAGGCAAGTTCGGCAAGGGCTTCTTCACCTGCCGCAACGCCAGCAGCCAAGGCTGGGGCTCCCCCGCTGGTGTCCGCGTCGAAGGCGGCAGCCTCGGCTTTCAGATTGGTGGCAGCGAGAACGATGTCATCCTCCTTGTCATGAATAAGAAAGGCGCCGCCCGCCTGCTCAACAACCAGTTCAAGCTCGGTGGCGAAGCCAGCGTCGCCGCCGGCCCCGTTGGCCGCACCTCCAGCGCTCAGACCGACATTCTGCTCACCGCCGAGATTCTCAGCTACTCCCGCTCCCGCGGCGCCTTTGCCGGCCTCTCCCTCGAGGGCTCCACCCTGCGTCAGGATCTCGATGTCAACAAAGAACTCTACGGCAAGACCCTCACGAACAAAGAGATCATCGAGACGGCTCCTAGTGCTCCCGCCGCCTCGAAAACACTCATCGACACGCTCAACAAATACTCTCCCCGTAAGTCTTCAAAGTAGCCCGTGCTCGCTCCTGTTCTCATCCTCGCCGCCGTCATTCTGCCGCCCGCCGAGCCGGGTCTTGCCAGCCGCCAGCCGCAACTGGCAGTCAACGCCAAGCAAGCCTGGCTCACTTACGGCGCCGGCAATCACGTTTATGTCACCCATTCGGCCGATTCCGGCCGTAGCTGGAGCCCCTCGGCCCGCCTTCCTTCCACTGGTGTCCTCTCCCTCGGTATGCGCCGAGGTCCGCGCATCGCCGCCACCTCGCGCGCCGTTCTCGTTTCCGCTATCCTCGGCCCCCAGGGCCGCGGCGCCGACGGCGACATTCTCCTCTGGCGCACTACGAGCCGGGGCGGCGCCTGGTCTGCTCCCATTGCGATCAATACTCCTTCGGGGGCGGCCCGCGAAGGCCTCCATGCCATGGCGGCCAGTCCCGAGGGTCTCGCCGCCATCGTCTGGCTCGACCTGCGCCAGAAAGGCACGCGCCTGTATGGTGTCTTTTCCCGCGACCACGGTCAAACCTGGTCTCCCAATCAGTTGCTCCACGAATCTCCCTCCGGCGCCATCTGCCAGTGCTGCCACCCGAGCGTAGCCGTTTCCGGCCGCTCCACTGTCACCATCCTCTTCCGCAATTCTCTCGACGGCAATCGCGACATGTACTTCAGCACTTCCCGCGATGCCGGCTCCACGTTCTCCCCGGCCCGCAAACTCGGCGCCGGCTCCTGGCATCTCAATGCCTGCCCCATGGATGGCGGCTCGCTCGCCCTGGCTCCCGATCTTACTCCCCTCACCGTCTGGCGCCGCGAAAATCAGGTCTTCTTCGCCCGCCCCGAACAGCCCGAACAACTGCTCGGCCCTGGCCGCCAGCCCGTCATTGCCTCCCTGCCCGGCGGTCCCGTCATTGCCTGGACCGAAGCCTCCTCGATCCGCATCCTCCGCCCCGGACAATCCCAGCCTGAGTCATTGTCTTCTCCCGGCGCCTTTCTTTCCCTTTTCCCCACTGCCGGTGGCCGTCTGCTGCTCGCCGCCGAGCACGAAGGCAGCATCTTTATCGAAATCCTCTAAGGCCTCATAATAAAGGTCATGCGACCCCTGTCGGATCGGGCCCTGCTCTTTCTGCCTTTTCTTCTTTTTTCCTGCGCCCCTAAACTCGAAGAGGTCAAAGCTCCCTTGAACTTTCCCACTGACGTCCACTCCTACGCCCAGCCCAACGAAGCCCGCGTCACCCATTCCTTTCTCGACCTCAGCGTCGACTTCAACACGAAAACCCTTACGGGTTCCGTCACACATACTCTCACCGGCACAAACAAAATTGTCCTCGACACCAGGGACCTCACCATCGCCCGCACCGAAACCTCCACCGACGGGCAAACTTTCGCGCCTGCCCAGCATACCCTCGGCGCCTCCGACCCCATTCTCGGCGCCCCTCTCACCATCCCTCTCGCCTCAGGCGACCGCTTTGTTCGCGTTCACTACACCACCAGCCCCAAGGCCGTCGCCCTCCAGTGGCTCGAGCCTTCCCAAACCGCCGGCAAACGCGCTCCCTACCTCTATACCCAGGGCCAGCCCATTTACACTCGCAGCTGGATCCCAGTGCAGGATTCCCCCTCGATTCGCATCACTTACAAAGCCCGCATCCGCACCCAGCCTAACTTCTTCGCCGTCATGAGCGCCAACAACGACCAGCGCACCGCCGCCCCCACCGGCGACTACAGCTTCGACATGACCCAGGCCGTGCCCCCCTATCTCATCGCCTTGGCCGTTGGGGAGATCCAATTCCGCCTGATCGGCGGCCGCACGGGCGTTTATACCGAAAAAGCCATGCTCGATGCCTCGGCCCGGGAATTCACCGACCTCGAAAACATGCTCTCGGCCGCCGAACGCCTTTATGGCACTTACCGCTGGGACCGCTATGACTTACTCGTGCTGCCGCCCAGCTTCCCCATCGGCGGCATGGAAAACCCGCGCCTCACCTTCGCCACTCCCACCATCCTCGCCGGTGACAAGAGCCTGGTTTCGCTCGTCTCGCATGAGCTGGCCCACAGCTGGTCCGGCAACCTCGTTACCAACGCGACCTGGAGCGACTTCTGGCTCAACGAGGGTTTTACGGTCTATGTGGAGCGCCGTATTCAGGAAGAAATCTACGGTGTCCAGCAAAGCGAAATGGAATTCGCCATCGAAGTCGACGAACTCAAGAAAGAGATGGCCACCCTCAAGCCCGAGGACACCCGCCTCCATGTCGACCTCAAGGGCCGCGACCCGGAAGACGGCGTCACGCTCGTGCCCTACGTCAAGGGCGCTCTCCTGCTTCGCGCCCTCGAACAGGAACTTGGCCGCGAACGCTGGGATGCCTTCGTCCGCTCCTACTTTGATAAATTCGCCTTCCAGTCCATCACCACCGCCACTTTCGAGTCCTATCTCAAGGAACAATTCCCCAATCTGAAACTCGATTTCAAACAGTGGATCTATTCCCCTGGTCTGCCCGCCTCGACGCCAGTGATCAAGTCTCTCCTGCTCGAAGCCGCCACGGAACAGGCGGCCCGCTTTGCCGCCGGTAAGCCCGTTGAAACCCGCGACTGGCTCTCCCTGCAGTATCTTTCTTTCCTGCGCGCCTTGCCTCCCACCCTCACCGCAGCTCAGATGGCCGCCCTCGATCAGCAGTTCCGCTTCACGCAGTCGAAGAACAGCGAAATCCTCGCCGCCTGGCTCCTGCTCAGCGTCCAACATAACTACACCCCCGCCAGCGCCGCCCTTGAAGATTTCCTGTCCCGCGTCGGCCGTCAGAAGTTCATCAAACCGCTCTATCAGGAACTGGCCAAGACGCCCGCCGGCAAAACCCGCGCCGCGGCCCTCTTCGCCAAGTACAAGCCGAATTACCACCCTATCGCCGCCGCGGCCGTCGAAGCCATCCTCAAGAAGTAGGCCGATGGAGGAATTCACACTTACTATCGACATCGCCGCCCCGCCGGCCCGGGTTTGGCAAGTTCTCTTCGACCCGGTTACTTACTCGCAGTGGACTGCTGCATTTTCTGCCGGCTCGCGTTACGAAGGCCAGTTTGCTGAGGGCGCGACGGTGCGCTTTCTTTCCGATTCCGAGGTCTCGCACCTCGACAGCCGGGTCGTCGCCTTCCGCCCGCCAGTGTTCTTGTCGCTGCTCCACGACTTTCCTGAGCCCACCGGCGAGAGCTACACCCTCTGTCCCACTTCCACCGGCACCCTTCTCCGCATCGACCAGGACCTCGATCCCGCCTGGGCCTCATACATGCGCGACACCTGGCCCCGCGCCCTTGTCCGCCTCAAGGAGCTTTGTGAGGCCCGCCCCCCCTACTTCCGCAACAAAAACTGCCCCACGAACATCACATCGATCCCGCTCGAATAGAAACTCCGCACCGCATCGCGCGGGCTGGCCACCAGCGCATCTCCAAACAGATTGAAGCTCGTGTTGTAAAGCACCGGTAGCCCTGTCTTGTCTCCGGCGGCCACCAGCAACCGGTGGAACAACGGGTTTACGTCCCGCTCCACCACATGCAGCCGGATCCCTTCCCGCCCCAGCAGCGCCGGCGCGAACCGCTCCCGCCACTCCGGTTTCACCCGCGCCACGCTAGCCAGATTTCGCGAATTCGGCCCCCACTCAAAATACTCGTCCGCCCGCTCGGCCGGCACCGACGCGGCAAACTTGCGAAAACCCTCCCGGTGCTTGATAAAGCTGTTCAGGTTCTCCGTCGCATATGGGTCCATCGGCGAGGCCAGAATACTCCGGTTGCCGAGCGCCCGCGGCCCAAACTCCATCCGCTCCTGAAACCACGCCACAATCCGGTGCTCGGCCAGCTCCGCCAACGCCGACTGCACCAGCTCATCCACGGTCAGCAAAAACTTCGGGCTCAACTTACAGTTCTCGAGCACCTGCTTGATCGCCTCGGCTCCATACTCCGGCCCCAGCGCCAGCGACTCGAGCGCCGCCCGGTTGCCCGCCGATGCCACATAAGCCGCTCCCAGCGCCGTTCCCGCATTGCCCGCCGCGGGCTGCACATATACCCGCTCAAATCGCCCCGACGCCTCAACCGCTTCCACCAACATCGCGTTAAACGCCACCCCCCCGCCCAGACACAGGTTCTCCCCCTGCCCCGCCATCTCAATCACGCAACGCTCTACTGCCCGCTGGAGGCTCGCCGCGATATCGGCCCGCTTCTGCCCTGCCGGCGCCTCCCCCTCCTTTAGCCCCAACGCTCCATAAAACGCCCCGCTGAAGCCCCCCGATCCCATCCGGTCCCGGTCAAGATAACGCCGCTCCAAAGCCGGCCATCCCCCGGCCCGGAATCCCAACAGCTCCGAGAACACCCCCTCGTACACCGCTTTGCCCTCGGCCGACAACCACTGCACCTTATGCTCATCAGCCCGCGACCGAAACCCCAGAAACTCCGTCACCCTTCCATACAAATCCCCAATCGAGTCGGGAAAATAACTCTCCCGGTCGAGTTCCAGCTTCTCCCCGCTCGCATGCCACCGCGCCGAACACCGCAAGTCCCCCGCCCGGTCCACCGTCAACACGGTCGCCGCCCGAAACCCCGAAGCATAAAACGCACTCGCCGCGTGCGCCGTATGATGATCGAGCAACAGCAGCCTGGCCGCCGGCAGAATCTGCTTCACCCGCAAACTCAACAGGCTATCGGGCGAGGCGCTCAGCGGCCGCACGATCGCCACCACGTCCACCTGCTCCGGCTTCAGCTTGGCAATCCCCAGCGTCGCCTCGATGGCCTCCACTGGTAACGCTCCTGGCACGGCCTGCCGCGCGATCTTTCGCTGTTCCACCGCCGCGACAATCCGCCCCGCCACCGCCAGCGCGCATGCCGCGTCATCCATCAGCCCGCCCAGTCCAAGAACGTTCATACCTTCTTCAGCCTCTCGATTACCCTCTTGCGTCCCAGTGCGGTAAACACCGCGAACGCGCTCGGCCCCACCGTCTGCCCGGTCAGCGCCGCCCGCGATCCGTTGATCAAGACCCCGGCCTTCAACCCGCTTTCCTCGGCCACTTTCCGCAGCTCCGCCTCGACGCTCGCCTCAGTGAACTCCGCGGTCGCCTCCAGCCGCGCCCCCAACTCCCGCAATCCCTCCCGCGCCCCGGCCGCGTTCAGCTTTTCCATCGCCCCCGGGATCGTCTCATAATCATCCGTGAAGTAGGCCCGCGACAAGGTCGCAAAGTCGTTCAATGTCGTAAACCGCTGCCGCAGCAAATCCACCACCGCCGGCAACTCTTCTTTCGTATATGGCATACCCAATCCGACCCGCTCAAGCCACGCCTTCACCAGCGGCACAACTTCCTCCACGGGCATCGTCCGCAAGTGCTGCCCGTTCAGCCAAGCCGCCTTCGGATCAATCGGATTCGCTTCGCTGAAGTTCACAACCGCGTTCGACCGGTTGATCCCCTCAAACGAAAACGCCGCCACCAGTTCCTCGCGCGACATCTGCTCGCGGTCGTTCTTCGGACTCCAGCCCAGGAGACACAAAAAATTCACATACCCGTGCGCCAGAAATCCCGCCGCCTCGTACGTCATCACGCTCACCACCGGTCCGTGCTTCCGCTTGGACAGCTTCGCTCCGTCCGGCGCCACCAGCAGCGGCAGATGCGCAAACTCGGGCAGCCCCGCCCCCAGCGCGTCAAAAATCAAAATGTGCTTAAACGTGTTCGACAGATGATCCTGCCCGCGGATGATCTGTGTGATCTTCAGATCGATATCATCCGCGCACGACGCCATGTGATAGGTCGGCATCCCCGTCGACCGCAACAACGCAAAGTCCTCAATGTCGTTCACGCTCTTGGCTTGCGGCCCATACACCGCATCGTGAAACTTTACCTGCCGCCCCTCATCCCGCGGAACCTTGAAGCGCAGTACAAACGGCTCTCCGGCCGCTGCCCGCCGCTCGCTTTCCTCCGCACTCATCTCCCGCATCTCCCGGTTAAACAGCCACGCTGCCTTACCCGCTTCCTCCCCCCGCTCTTCCTCCCCCTGGTGCGCCGGCGTAAAGTCCCGGTACGCCATCCCCGCCGCGAAGATCTTCCACGCCGTCTCCTGGTGCAGCGCAATCCGCTCGCTCTGCCGGTACTGCTCGTCCCAGCCCAGTCCCAGCCACTTCAGCCCGTCAAAGATCGAATCCAGGCTCGTTTGCGTGTTCCGCTCTACATCCGTGTCATCAATCCGCAGGATCATCGCCCCGTCGTGGCGCCGGGCATAGAGCCAGTTGAAAATAAAGGTCCGCGCACTGCCAATATGCAGGTATCCCGTCGGTGACGGGGCAAAACGTACTCGGGGCATCAAACGGTCAGGATAGCACCGGGTCCCCGCCCGACAGCCTTCGCTCGAGCCCCGCCAAATCCTCCGGCGACAATTGCTCCGCCCGCAGATTCGCCTCCGGCTGCGCCTCAATCCGCGCCTTCCCATAGAAAGGCGCCAGATTGTTCCGCAGCGTCTTCCGCTTGTGGGCGAAGGCCCGCGCCACGAATTTCATCAGCCGCGCCGCCTCTTCCCGCGCCACCACCTTCGGCCGCAACGCAATCACCGCCGAATCCACCTTGGGCGGCGGCGTAAATGCCCCCGGCCCCACACCAAACAGCAACTCCGGCTCGCTATGCGTCCGCACCAGCACACTCAAATACCCATAATCCCGGCTCCCCTTCTGCGCCGCCATCCGCAACGCCACCTCCTTCTGCACTAGAAACACTGCCCGCTTCCACGCCCCCGCCGCCGCGAACACCCGGCTCACGATCGGCGAGCTGATGTAGTAAGGCAGATTCCCTGCGATCACGCACGGCCCATAAGCCCCCAAATCCACCTTCAGCACATCTTCGTGCACCAGCGTAAATTTCTCTTCCCCGCCAAACTCCCCTCGCAGCCGCTCCACCATCACCGGGTCCACTTCAATCGCCGTCAGCTTCGTGCATCGCCGCAGCAGATGGCGCGTCAGGGCCCCGCGCCCGGGGCCAATCTCGACGACATGTCCCGCCTGCTCGCCCTCCGGGCACACGGCTTGCGCAATCCGCTCCAGCACGCTGTGGTCCCGCAGAAAATGCTGGCCGAATTTTCTCCCCAAGCTAGCCTTTCACCGTAATCGCCGCCGCGCCCTTGCGCAGCGTCAACCGCAGCTTCGACGGCACCGCTTGGCCAAAACTCGTCGCCGGCGTGAATTCCGTGAACAACAGCGTCCGTTCCACGCTCCGCTTCACTTCCACATTGAACGTCGCCTTGCCCGCCACCACCACGTAATCCGCTACTCGCCCCTGCTCATCGATGCTCACTTCGATTTCGGCATCCGCCGTTGGCGGCTCAAACGGCGCGAGCGTCTTCGCCATCGCCTCCGTGTACAAGCCCGTCGGCCGGTCAGCGGCCAAGCTGTTGGCCCGCACCGGATGGATCTGCACAAACATCGCGAACACCATCACCCCAGCCAGCAATCCTCCCATGGTGGGCACCGCTAGCGGCCTCATCATGTTGGCCTTCCACAATTCAAATCTGCTCCGCATCCGCACCAGCAATGCCGGCGCCGCCGCCCACATCCGCCGCCGCGCTGCCTCCTTGCTCGCCGTGATCTGCAACTCCAGCGCCAGATCCCCGCTTACACGCCGCCGCGGCAACTCTCTCAACAAGTCGCGTATTTCCTGGTCTGCTTGTGCTCGTCGCATCTCTGCTTCCTTATCTCTAAGACCGTCCCGGCGCCGTCTCGGCCGGCCAGCCGAACGCCTGCTCCGGCTTCAGCATTGCCTCCAATTCCACGCGCAGAGCTTCCCGCCCGCGCAGTATCCGCGATTTCACTGTCCCCAGCGAAACCTGCAATACCTCCGCTACTTCCTCGTAGCTCAGGTCCTCCACATCACGTAGCACCACCGCTGAGCGGAATACCGGATTGATCCGCAATAAAGCGTCCTCGATCAATGCCCGCGTCTCATGGTCCGCCGTCAACTCAAACGGGTTCCGCCGCCGGTCCGGCAAAATATCGGCCAACCCCAATTGGTGCTCTTCGCCGCTGCCCAGTCCCACTTCGTTTTTCTTATGGCGGCTAAACCACCGCCGGTGATTATACGCTTCATTCACCGCAATCCGGTAAATCCACGTCTTCAGGCTGGCCTTGCCCTGGAATTGGCCCAGATTCCGAAACACCTTCACAAACACGTCCTGCACCACGTCGGCGGCATCCTCCGGTTGGTTCAACAACCGGCATACGAGGTTACAAACCGCGTCTTCGTAGCTGCGCAGCAACTCTTCATAGGCCGCGTCTTCCCCCTGCCGCAGCCGCTCCACCAGTAGTGCGTCCCGGTAGATTTGCGCGGTGTTTTCTCCGCCTTCGTTCCGTATTCCTAAACTGTTCTCGGCCATGGCCCGGCTCCTGACAGTAATGTTACCGCTCTTGCTTCATCAGACACCGCACCCCCCTGCCCGGGTTCCTGCTAATTTCAACTCATGTCCGATTGGCTCACGGAAGCCGAAACCCGCGCCGCGCGCCACGGCTCCGAGCGCATGCGCGCCGCCGTCGAATCCCTCACCACGGCCTACCGTTCGGGCAAGCCCACCCCCCAGGGCCGCCTCGACGAAGATCTCCTCGCCAGCGCCTATCTTGCCGTACGCTTTCCCGCCACCCTCGCCGCCAATCACAAAGCCGCCTCGCACATCCTGGACGCCCTCGCCGTGCGCGCCCCCGGCTTCCCCGCGCCTTGCACCCTGCTCGATCTCGGCGCTGGCTGCGGCGCCGCCACCCTGGCCGCCCTTTCTGCCTTTCCCTCCCTCACCACCACCAGCGCCATCGAGCCTCTCGGCTCCTTCGCGGCCCTCGGCCAGCAGTTTCTCCCCGGCACAATCTGGCGCCGCACCCGCTTCGACGCCGCCCTCCCCTTCGCCCCCCACGACCTCGTCTGGGCCAGCTATTCTCTCGGCGAACTCCCCCACTGGCAATCCATCCTCGCCGCCGCCTGGCAGGCCACCACCCAAATCCTGGTCATTCTCGAGCCCGGTACCCCCCACGGCGCCTCGAACATCCAGGCCATGCGCACCCAACTGCTGGCCGCCGGCGCTCACATTCTCGCCCCCTGTCCCTCGAGCACCCCCTGCCCCCTCGGCCAGGATGATTGGTGCCACTTCGCCGCCCGCCTCAATCGCACCGCCCTCCACCGCCGCCTCAAGGACGGCGCCCTCGGCTACGAGGACGAAAAATTCTCCTGGCTCGCCGCCGTCCGCACGCCCCTACTCCCCGGCGCCCCGCGCATCCTCCGCCACCCTCTCATCGAGCCCGGCCGCATCTCCCTTTCCCTCTGCACTGCCCCTACCCTCTCCCCCCGCGTCATCACCAAGCGCGACAAAGCCGCCTTCCGCCTCGCCCGCAAATCCTCCTGGGGCGACAACTTCTCCTGATAAACTCCCTCCCATGCTCCGCCGCTCTCTTCTCTCGCTTGCCTTCGCCCCGCTCACCCAAAACAACATCGCTCCCCTCGAAAAACTCCTCCTTACCGCCGCCGCCCAGTCCCGCCCCCGCGCCGCCGTGCTCCTGATTCGCGAACGCAATTTCAATTACCTCCGCGCCTTCGGCGCCGCCCAGCCCGATTCCCGCTTCCTCATCGCCTCCATTACCAAACCCATGACCGCCGCCACGCTGCTGTCGCTCGGCAAAGTCGATCCCAGCCAACCCGCCTCCCGCTACCTGCCCGAGCTCACCGGCCCCGAACGCGCCGCCATCACCATCCGCCAACTCCTCACCCACACCTCCGGCCTCCCCGACATGCTCCCCGAGAACACCGCCCTCCGCCAGCGCCACGCTCCACTCAGCGAATTCGTCCGCCTCTCCTTCACCACCCCCCTGCTGTTTTCCCCCGGCACCCGCTATAGTTACTCCTCTACCGGCATCCTCCTTGCCGCCGTCATCGCCGAACGCCTCGGCGGCCAGCCCCTCCCCGCTCTCATGCAGCGCCAGCTCTTCCAGCCACTCAACATGAAACACTCCACCCTCGGCGCCGGCTCGCTGCCGCTGTCCGCCTTTGAGCCCATCCAGGTCGAACATGCCCCCTCCGACCTCGGCAACTCGGCCGAAACCCGCTCCTGGGATTGGAACAGCCCTTACTGGCGCAACCTCGCCTCGCCCTGGGGGGGCGCCCACTCGACGGCCGCCGACATCGCTGCCTTTCTCGAATCCTTTTTCGCTGCCCGTCTCGGGCCCGGCCTCGCCCCGATGATCCAAAATCAAAATCCCGCTCCACTCACCCCCCACGGCCTCGGCTGGTCGCTCGGCCCGCGCCTCGGCCCGGGCCTCCCCCCCACGACCTTCGGCCATGGCGGCTCCACCGGCACGCTCTGCTGGGCCGACCCCACGCGCCGCCGCGTCTTCGTGTTGCTCACCTCGCTGCCCGCCAACGTCTCCAACTCGACCGTCCTCCAACCCGCCTCGCGCCTGGCCAGCTGAGCCGGGCGGCCCCCTCCTCGTCCTTCCCCCACGGCATATAATCCTGTCGAGGCTCATGCTCCCTTTCCTCGTCGTCCTCCTTGCCCTCTCCCCAGAACAAGCCCGCAAGCTTCCCCTGGGCTCCGACATCACGCTCGAAGGCTTTGTCACCGTCCCCTCCGGCGCCTTCCAGTCCTTCCTGGACGATAACGGCTTCGTTCTCGGCGACGCCACCAGCGGTATCTATGTAGCGACAGACGACAAAGGTTACCGCTCGCTCGGCAGCGCCGTCGAGGTCAGCGGCGTCCTCGCCGAAAACGGCCACGGCCTCCTGGTCCTTAAGGCCCGATCCATCCGCCCGCGACAAGGCAGCCGCCTCATTGAGCCCCGGACCCTCGAATCCAACTCCCTCTCCGAATTCCACGAAGGCAATCTCCTCAAGGCCACAGGCCTTGTCCTTCGCCTGACGAACGATCTCCCTTACGGCTACAAACTCTTCCTCAAACTCCCCAAAGGCGGCGAAATCCAGGTCTTCCTCCCTCCCGCCGCGCGCCCCACGGATGATCTCCTCACCCCCGGACGCCACATCGAAGTCATCGGCTTCTGCGCCCAATACAATTCGGTCTACGAAATTGTTCCCCGCTCGGCCAAAGACCTTCGCCCCCTGCGGACGAAGAGGTAGCATTCCCTCTCTCCTCTAAATTGCATCCGTGATTCCGCCAGTTGACCGCCTTCAAAACTCCCTCTCCACGGGCATATAATCCTGTCGAGTCCCATGCCAAACGCTCCGCTCGCCCCCGCACTGCCTCGCCGCGATTTTCTCGCCCTCGCCGCCACACCGCTTGCCGCCGCCCCATCCCCTGCTGCTCCGCCCCAGATCGGCATCCTTGTCAACACCACCTACACCTCAGGCACCCTGGAACAACGCCTTGACGAAGCCCGGGCCCACGGCCTAGACTGCGTCCAGCTCAGCCTGTCCTGCGCCGGCCTGCCCGATCTGCCCGAAGAAGTCCCCACGGGTCTCCCCGCCCGCTTCCTTCGCGAAGCCGAATCCCGCCGCCTCCGCTTCGCGAGCCTCCAGGGCACCTTCAACATGTGCCACCCCGACCCGGCCCAACGCCAGTCTGGCCTCGCCCGCCTCCGTATTCTCACCCGTGCCTTCCCTCGCACCCCCATTCACATCTGCACCGGCACCCGCAACGACAAGAGCATGTGGCGCCCCCACCCCGACAACACCACCTCCGAGGCCTGGCGCGACATGGCCGCCTGCATCCGCGAAGCCACCCAAATCGCTGCTCAATCCGGCTGCGTCCTTGCCTTCGAGCCCGAGGTCAACAACATCGTCAACTCCGCCGCCAAGGCCCGCCGCCTCCTCGATGAGATCGCCTCCCCTTACCTCAAGGTCACTCTCGACCCCGCCAACCTCTTCCCCGCCGGCGCCCTCCCCCGCATGAAAGAGATCCTCGAAGAGGCTTTCTCTCTGCTTGGCAAGGATATCGCTCTCGCCCACGCCAAAGATCTGGATCACGACGGCGACGCTGGTCACAAAGCCGCCGGCGAAGGCCTCCTCGACTACGATCTCTACCTCCGCCTCCTCCGCCAATACCGCTTCTCCGGCCCCCTTCTCCTCCATGGCCTGTCCCGCGCCCAGGTCCCCGCCTGCGTTGCCTTCCTCCATGGCAAACTTGCCCGCGCCTGATGCGGCTGGTCCGCTTGCCTCAAGCCGTTCCGGCTACTCCCATGCGGAGAAGTCGACGGCAAACTCCATGAATACGTCCGGTCTTCTTCCCGTCGCGTTGTCTATGCAGCGGACCGGGCGCCGGTGCGGCGGCGGGCCAGGATCACGGCCAGACCAAGACCTCCGCCTAGAATGCTGCCCGGTTCAGGCACTTCATTCGTTGTCATTTCGAGCGTGGAGTAAATCAGGAAGGCGCCGTTATTTGGGTCCTCGACACTACCGGGTCCGAGAATTGGCAACTGTGGTGTCTGCACCGGACCAGCAAGTTTCCATGTCACGACGGTCGAGCCGCTGCCAAGACTTGCATAAACCCAGGAGGGCAAGGTGAGCACGTAGATGTTGTACTCGCCGTCGGCCCCTCCGCGCGTCTCGAGCAGGGAGTTAAACAATGCGCTGACATTGATGCTATTGACAGTGAGACTATAAACAGTCTCATAAACATCGAAGCAGCGGTTTAAGGCAGCCGAGCCGAACAAAGCCGAGGAAGTTTTCGGCATGATATTCCCAGCGGGTGACCAGCCGGCGGAAGTGTTGGAGCCAGGCAAGAAGCCGCTCCACCTTCCATCGTCCGCGGTAGCGGCGCAGAGCTCTACCATCCTGTGTTTTGCTCCGTTTGCGTCGATTGGGGGCGATCATCTCGATCCCGTATTCTTCCTGGAGTTGTTTATCGAGTTTGTCGGAGTCATAGGCTTTATCCCCGATGAGGTGCTCGGGGAGTTCGTTGAGAAAGCTTTCGGCCAGAACTGACTCCACAAGCTGGCACTCGGCCGGCGAAGCGCTGTCCATAGCAACGGCGAGAGGAAGACTGTTGCCAGTGGCGATAGTGATGATTTTCGTGCCTTTCCCCCGTCGCGTTGGCCCGATGGCAAGGCCCCCTTTTTTGCGCTCGCGAAGGTGGCATCGACGAACGCTTCGGCCAAATCCAACTGTCCACGTTCCCGCAAATGGTGCGCCAGAACACGCAGCGCCTCTTCCAGTTTCCCGGTTCTCACCCATTGCTGAAATCGCCGGTGACATGTCTGGTACGGCGGATATCTCTCTGGCGGCTCTCGCCATTGCGCGCCGCTTCCCAACACCCATAAAACTCCATTCAGCACCGCTCGCGTGTCATGCCACGGCCGCCCACGGTTATCCTCGCGCCGCTTTGGGCGGAGGATTGGCTCCCATGCTTCCCACTGTTTATCATTCAAATCCCATCTGCCGCGCATAGGAATTTGAGCAACCGCCAGAGCAATTTCAGATTCTCACAGTTTGCTCATCTCGCGCATTTATGAGACTGCTTCGTGCAGATAGTGCAACAACGTCACCTCGAGCGCTTTGTGCTCGAAGTGCACGCTCGTCTTGATCCATTCCAGGTACTGCTTGATCCAAGCTTTCATGCCATCCGGCTTGCGTCCATGCCGCAACAGAAATTTTCCCAGGCGGTGCCGCGCCTTGAGTTGATCTTTCTTGGCAGCCTCGCGCGCCCGCACCAGATCGCGCAACGCTTCCTGCTCCGGGCTCGGCACAGCCACCGCCGTGAGCTCGCCGGCTCGGTAACAACGCGCCAGCTTCTCGGCGTCGCGCCGGTCGGTCTTGACGCGCTCGCTCGCCTTGACCGGAATCAGACTGGGGGCGATCACCTCGCACTCCACTTCCAGTTGCGTCAACTGCCAGTAGAGGCAATAGCCAGCAGGGACCGCCTCGTAACAGGCGCGGATCTCGCCCTGTTCCCGCAGCTTCTTGACCAGCTTGCGGATCGCCTCGATCCGGTTGGCGATCGTGCCCACGCTGCGGACTTCGCCGCCACGGCCGCCTTCGGCCACCGCTTCCGCTATCGTCTCGGCATGGACATCCAGCCCAACGTACAGTATCTTTTTCATAGACCAACTCCTTTGCGGCTCTGCGCAGCTCTTGGTTTTCCTAACCCGTCAGCGTAACCCGCGTCTCAGGTCAGGGGTTGGTCGTTTCATATTGACCAGGGATGCTCATCAGAAAAAGTCTGCTCTATTGCTAAAATCAGGTAGGTTTGCACTGAGAGACGAACAGCGCGAAATGAATTCAGACAAAGAGCCGGTTACCGCGAAGCGGCCGGGTGTACGTTTGGTCACGGTGGCGGGCGACACGGGGAGCGGCTGGCTTAAGCTGGCGCGTTTCTTGGGTTTGGTTTTGCTCATGAGCGCTGTCACGGTGGCGTTGCAATGGAACAATGGGGTTTACTCTTCAGAGTTGAACGGCTACCCGGACGAAGCTGCTCATCTCATTACGGGCCTGATGGTTCGCGATTATCTGGTCAGCGGCATGAGCGAATCTCCGGTGCGATTTGCCGAGAATTATTATCTTCACTATCCGAAGGTGGGATTTGGTATCTGGCCACCTCTTTTTCACTTCTTCGAAGCGGCGTGGTTTCTGATTACTCCCCCGGGCAAGTTGTCCGCATTGGTCCTACAGGGGCTCATCACCGGCACGCTGGCGGCTTGTGTCGCGTGGATGTCGCTTCCCTTTGGCTGGTGGATTGCGCTTGCCGCGGGACTGGGGTTGATTGGGCTTCCCACCGTGCAGGCGTTCACTGGCATGGTGATGGCGGATAATCTGATGTGCCTGATTGCTTTTCTAGCCATGATGATGTTCCGCCGGTATGGGGAGACTGGCAGGAGCCGTGATCTTTATGGATTTGGTATTCTGAGTGGGCTAGCGTTGATGACCAAGAGTAACGCGGCGGGATTGGGTCTGTTGCCACTGATCAGTTTGGTGCTTTTGCGGCAGTGGCGGCAAATCGTTAGTTGGCCGATGGCAATAGCAGCAGGATTGGCGCTGACCGTGGCGCTGCCTTGGCAGTTGCTTGTGATGCGCTTCTGGACTCTGGCGACGAGCGCGAAGCGATACACGCTGGATTACGCACTGCTGATGCTGAAGGTTCACCTGTCGATGTACATGAACATGCCTGGCGGCGTGGTTTTGACACTAGCCGTCTACGGCATCGCGACAAGGGTCTTAGTACCCTACTGGCGGGGCAGAGTGGAATCCACGTGGGCCGTGCTGAGCGGACTCGTAGTGGGTATGTTCTTGTTTGGGCTGGCGCCACTGCCGCCCGAGCCCCGCTACCACGTTGGTTCGATGGCGGGGATGTTGGTATTTGCCGCTGTGGGTTTGTGGGACCTAGCCCAAAAGGCGCAGCGACGCCGGGGTTGGTGGGCTGGCTATGCGGCTGTGGGGTTAGTGGGATTTCTATATCTGGTAACCACGCCGCGGGTTATCCAGCGTCCGCCAGTTGGCTATGGTGAAGTGGCAAGACGGATTACGGCAGACCCCACCTTGCGTGATGCCGTGGTGCTGGTCTCGAGCGAAAACATGGGTGAGGGGATGATGATCAGTGAGATTGCGCCACTTGAGGCGCGTCCCGGACGGTATGTGTTGCGAGCGACCAAGATGCTGAGCCGCAGCCGTTGGAACCTGGACCGGTACGAGTTGCTATACAAGGATACGGACGAGATGGAGCGGTTTTTCGAATCGATTCCCGTGAAGTTGCTGGTGTACGACACGACCAAAGGGGTGATGGATATGCCGCATCATCGTCTGCTAGCCGAGTTGCTCGAGAAGCGTAAGGACCGCTGGCGACTAGTGGGCGTGTACCCGCAACAGACGGCGCCTGCGGGGGGGCAGTTGTTTCTCTACGAATTGCTCGGGGAGGATGGCAAGCCGCGGCAATCGATCAAGATTGATATGAAATATACACTGCAACGGGTGCTTGGGAACGAAGTGGGGCGGTGAGATAAAGAGGTGGTCGCGGGCTTTGCGGCCACGGGAGCAGGAAAGGATAGGAGTGGCTGTTTTCTAGTGCGTAGTGGTGGCGTCCCCGGAAGTCGAAGTTTGTGCGAAGGTTGCTGAATGCACGTCGCGCCGGGCTGGGGAAAGGTTGGGTTCGGGTAGAGAGGGATTGGCCAGCGAAAGCCAAGGTGCTGGAGATGCTGGTGGATTTTCAGCGATGTGGCGATGCCGGGGCGGTGCGGAGTGGATTGCCGCATGGGTCGAGATCGAGAGCGGGCCGGGTGTGGCAGGATGGCGAAGAGGCAACCGGGGCAATAAGATAGCTATTGATGAAGGCTGAATAGAAAAACATGTAAACAAGCAAGTCGGTCCGAGCGGGCGTCGTTGGATTTCGCGGGTATTCGAGTCAAGAACTGTTGCAGAGAATGCGGCGGCACCGGTATGTGGAGGGGGTGGCGCTGGAGCACCGCCCGGAGGGGGTAGCGGGGCCTCTGTTGACGGGCGAGACAGTGCGGGAGCAGGGTCTGAACGTGGTGTTGCTGGCGACGACGCCGGTGTTTTTGGCGGCGGGGGCGAAGGTGGTGGATTGATCGGGGGCGTTCCGGCTGCGGACGGTGGAGAACTACCGGCGATGGTACAAGGAAGAGCACACGGCGGGGCCATTGCTCGATGAGGCGGCCTATGGGCTGCCGGAGTTTTACCGGAACACGACGAAAGCGGGTAAGCGTCGCTTCAACCCCATCCTTGACGCCTACCCGTGTTTTCTGCTTTCCGCCCAGGCTTGCGGAGTCATTGCCGGCGCCGCGCTCACCTTCCGGCCCGCCATTCCGGGCAGCACTTCGAGCAAGTAATCCCGCACCGGCAGGCCAAGCCGTTTCGCACTTTCGATCACACTCTGGATCGCGGCCACCTTTGGCCCGGCCTCAGGACTCCCCACGTGGATCCAGTTCTTTCTCCCCAGCGCCACGCCGCGCATCGAGTTCTCCGCCAAGTTATTACTAAGTTCCAACTCTCCCTGTTCCAGCACAAGACTCAGCCGCTTCCACAGCGACCGCGTGTAGTTCACCCTGAAAACGGCAGTTGCCCCCCTCACGCAGTCCCCTCCAGCAGCTTCCCTGACCGCTTTTCCGCGGTGAAGTTTTGAAAAATCCAGCGCAGCATCACGCACCACCTCTGACTCAGCGCCAACTGCTCCGCCATTATCTTGAACCTTTTGAACCACCCACTTATCCTCGCCAGTAAGTGCGCCACTTTGCCC
>Ga0209985_10001150_pt1 | contig 26936 bp, 21 predicted proteins | sample NOAtaG_FD_187305 | JGI IMG/M metagenome (GOLD analysis project Ga0209985, IMG submission 187305) | Freshwater lake microbial communities from Lake Erie, under a cyanobacterial bloom - NOAA_Erie_Diel6S_1000h metaG (SPAdes) (version 2) | ecosystem: Environmental > Aquatic > Freshwater > Lake ...
CAAACTTGAGCAGCACCAGCGACTTGACCCCGCTGGCGGACGCCATCAACGGTGCCGCGACTGGCGTCACGGCAGTGTTTGCCAATCCACCTGCCAAGAATCAATTGAAGCTCACGGCCGCCGATGGTGAAGACATTCGGCTTGAGGACTTTTCTAATCCAACAGCCACCATGACGGTCACAGGCTCGAAGACTGGCGCGACCGCCCAGACCCTGACGTCTGGTGGAACCGACTCGACCATCGTCACGGGTTCCGTCGAGGTCGTCAGCACCAAGGGGGCCTTGACCTGGACCGGAGGCAGTGCAGACACCTTCGGTACAGCCAACGCCGCAGGATCAGTCGCGTTGAACACACTCAGCACGGTCGACATCGGGACGATCACCTCGTCGACATCAGCCATCAAGGTGATTGACGCCGCTCTGGACCAGGTCAGCAACGCCCGCGGAGACCTGGGAGCCAAGCAGAACCGCCTTGAGATGTTGATCTCGAACGTGGACGTGGTGAGTGAGAACATCACCGCCGCTCGTGGTCGCCTCATGGACGCCGACTTCGCCAAGGAAACGGCTGCGCTGTCGCGTGCGCAGATCCTGCAACAGGCGGGCACAGCCATGCTGGCGCAGGCCAATGCGCTGCCTCAGCAGGTGCTGCAGTTGCTCAAGGGCTGAGCGTCTGCCACCCACGGCAACTTCGCCGAACTTCCTTGAAAACGCCCGCTCATGCGGGCGTTTTCACAGGTTCACTCCAACGAGCGCCCCACCCCCGTGAGCGCAGACTCGATCTGCTGCTGCTTCATGCCGAGGTCTTCAGAGGAGTCGGCAAAGCGGGCGGCAATCTCCCGGAACTCCTCGTGCAGTTCCAGGAAGGCGTCCAGGATGTCGGGGTCGAAGTGGGTTCCCCGCCCTTCCCTCATGATGGCCACCGCGTCTTCGTGGGACATGCCCTTCTTGTAGACACGCTCGCTGATGAGGGCGTCGTACACATCGGCCACGGCCATCAGGCGGGCGGACAGCGGAATGGCCTCGCCCTTCAAGCCCTCGGGGTAGCCCGAGCCGTCCCACTTCTCCTGGTGGCTGTAGGCGATCTCCTTGGCGATCGTCAGGAACTTCACCCGCACCCCCAGCGCCTCTTCGGCGTGCTGGATGGCGTCGCGCCCCAGCGTGGTGTGGGTCTTCATGATCTCGAACTCCTCGGGCGTGAGGCGGCCGGGCTTGAGGAGGATCCGGTCCGGGATGCCCACCTTGCCGATGTCGTGCAAGGGGGCCGACTTGAACAAGCCGGTGATGTAAGGCCGCGTCATGTGCGACGCGAAGCGGGGGTGGCGCTTGAGGTGCAGCGACAGCGCCCGCACGTAGTGTTGCGTGCGCCGGATGTGGTTGCCGGTCTCGTTGTCGCGCGTCTCCGCCATGGAGGCCATGGCCAGGATGGTGACGTCCTGCACCGCGCTGACCTCACGCGTGCGCTTTTCCACCTCCGCCGACAAAAACTCGTTCTTGTTGCGCAGGAAGTCGGCCTGGCGCTTGAGTGCAAGGTGGTTGTGCACCCGGGCCGCCACGATGGGCGGGCTGATGGGCTTGGCAATGTAGTCGGCCGCGCCCAGCGTCAGGCCCCGGCCCTCATGCTCCACGTTGGACAGCGAGGTCAGAAAGATGACCGGGATGTGCAGGGTGGCCGGGTCTTGCTTCAGGCGCCGGCAGACCTCAAAGCCATCGATACCGGGCATCTCCACGTCCAGCAAGATCAGGTCCGGCTGCGGGGTGCGACGGGCTTGCTCCAGGCCCATCATGCCGTCCTTGGCCTGAAGCACCTCGTGCTCGGCCGACAGCAGGCTGAACAGCACCGCCCGTATCGTGGCGGAGTCGTCGATGACCAGCACGCGCGGGCGCGTGATGGGGTCGAAATCGAGGTCGAGTTCTTGTTCGGACATACCCGTAGGCCGCATGCGAGGCGAGGAGCTGGTTCAACAACTCAACCGCCCGCCTCTGTCTTTTCCCACCCTGTGTGCTCTGCATCAGAGTGTGCCCGAATCAACCAGCATCCACGACGGGTCATACCCGAAGGCGTGACCAACACTTCAGCCCACGCTGAGCCAGCGCCCAGGGCCCACAGGCGTAAAGCGCTCACATGCAGCGCCGCCCGTCAACTGGTGCCAAAGCCGATGTGCTGCGCCTTCAGATAACGGCGGTAGGCCGCGCTCAGGCGGTCGGCAGCACTCATGGCTTCGCCACCCGACAAGGGCAGCGTCTTGGGCTGCTGGCTCTCCAGCACCGGTTGGTCCTGGGCGAAGATGGCCACCTGGAAGTCCCGCAGCGTCTCGGCTGGCGTCTCCGTGTCGGTGGTGTATTGCGCAAACCAAAGCCGGCACGAGTCTGGCGTCACCGGGCAGGCCCAGATGACATAGCTGTCCTGCGGGCCACCGGCTTCACCGCGCTTGGTGAGCAGCGCCGCGTACGGGTTGAGGACCTCATACCGGTAGTCCACCCAGGCGCCCTCGGCAGCGCTGGCGCTGGCCCGCGGCTGCCAGGCGCGGTACTGCTCGATGACCGGGCGGCCATCGGGTGTGTGCGTGACCTCGTAGTCAGGCACCTCGGGGTGCGCCAGATCGCCCAGCCAGCCTTCATGCACGAAGGCGAAGTGCGAGGTGTCCAGAAAGTTCTCCACCGCCCGCGGGGCGCTCGTCGCCACGCCAAAAGGGCCGTAGATCAGGCGCCTGGCGGGCAGGTGAGAGAGGTCGGGCGGGGCATGGTGCGCCTGGCCGTCCAGGTTGCACCACAGCAGGCCATGGGCGCGCTGGACGCCGTGCCGCGCCACGGCGCTGGAGGCCGGCGGCATGAAGCCCGGCACGGCAGGCACCAGCGCACAGGCGCCCTGGGCGTCGAACTGCCAGCCGTGGTACGGACACTGCAGGCGTTGCTGCACCACACGGCCCAGCGACAAGCGTGCACCCCGGTGTGGGCAGCGGTCATCCAGCAGCACGGGCTCACCCTCGGGGGTGCGCCACAACACCAGGCTGCGCCCCAACAACTGCACAGCCTGCGGGTCGTGGGAGGCTTCGTCTTCCACGGCCACGGGCCACCACCAGGCCTGGTCTTTTGATGAACTCACGAAGCCGATCCTCCATTGAAAACGCCGCCGGGCCCAGGGAGCGCGGCGGCGTCAGGGTGCCAGGTGGCTCCGGACTTACTTGCCGGCGGGCACCTTGCCTTCTACGCCCTTGACGTAGAAGTCAACCTTGTCCTTCCAGTCTTGCGAAGCCTTCTCGCCCTTGGGCAGGCGCTCCTTGCCGGCGTTGTCGACGACCGGGCCGGTGAACGGATCGATCGCGCCGGACTTTATGCCGTCCAGCGTCTCCTGGGCCTTCTTGCGGGTGGCCTCGGGGATGACCTCGTTCATCTTGATCACGTCATTGGTGCCCTCGGGCTTGCCCCAGATGGTGCGCTGCTCACCCTTCCAGGTGCCGTCCATCACTTCCTTGACGGCCTTCTTGTAGTAAGGACCCCAGTCGACGATGTTGCTCGCCAAGTGCGCCTTGGGTGCAAAGCTGCTCATGTCGCTGTCCCAGCCGAAAGCGTACTTGCCGTTCTTCTCAGCCGTCTGCAGCACGGCGGTGGAGTCGGTGTTCTGCAGCAGCACGTCTGCGCCCTTGTTGATCAACTCCTGCGCGGCGGCGCCTTCCTTCTCGGGGTCGAACCAGGTGTTGACCCACACGACGCGCGTGCGAATCTTCGGGTTGACACTCTGAGCGCCAAGCGTGAAGGCGTTGATGTTGCGCAGCACCTCAGGGATGGGGAAGCTGGCCACGAAACCCAGGGTGTTGGTCTTGGTCATGCCGCCAGCGATGATGCCGCTGACATAGGCGTCGTGATAGAAGCGGGAGTCATAGACGCGCATGTTGGCAGCGGTCTTGTAGCCCGTGGCGTGTTCAAACTTGACGTCCGGGAATTCCCCAGCCACCTTCAGCATGGCATCCATGTAGCCGAAGCTGGTGGCGAAGATCAGCTTGTTGCCCTGACTGGCCAGGTCGCGGATCACCCGCTCGCCGTCAGCGTAGGAGACCTTTTCCACGAACGTGGTCTTCACCTTGTCGCCAAATTCGGCCTCAACGGCCTTGCGGCCCTGGTCGTGCGCGAATGTCCAGCCGGCATCGCCCACGGGACCGATGTAGACCCAGGCTGCCTTCAAAGCGGGCGCAGGGGCCGGCGCGGAAGCGGCCTTCGCTGCGGCGGGAGCCTCCTCCTTCTTGCCGCAGCCCACGAACAGGGCAGCGGAGGCCAATCCGGCCACGGCAAAGGCGCGGCGGCTGAGGTTGCGGACATTCCACGGGTTCATCGGTTCGATCTCCTGAGGGGGTGAGTTGAAAAAAAGCTGCGAATTATGAGCCGGGCCTGAAAGGCTTACCCAGCGAAGCGGGCATGTTCAGGCGGATGAAGGCGACATTGCGACTGATGAGCGCCAGCACGATGACGGTAGCCACGTACGGCATCATCGTCAGCAGGTGGCTTGAGATCTGCACACCCTGCGCCTGGAGGTTCATTTGCAACACGGTCACCCCGCCAAACAGATAGGCCCCAAGCAAAGCGCGTGCCGGGCGCCAGGTGGCGAACACCGTCAAGGCAAGCGCGATCCAGCCGCGCCCGGCTGTCAGGCCCTCCACCCACAGCGGAGCCGTCACAAGCGACACGTAGGCGCCCGCCAGACCGCACAGCGCCCCGCCCACGCAGACGGCAGCCAGACGGATCAGCCGCACCGGGTAGCCCAGTGCGTGCGCCGGCTCTGGGTTCTCGCCGATGGCCCTGAGCAGCAGCCCCGCCCGCGTGCGGTAGAGAAACCACGCGATCGCCACCGTCAGGCCCATCGCCACATAGACCATGGGGTGGTGGCTGAACAGCGCGGGCCCTACGAAGGGAAGGTCGGACAGCACCGGAACTGCATGGGTCTCACGGGCCGAGAGAGTGCGCCCCACCATGGACACCCCCAGGAAGGCCGACACGCCATAGCCGAACAGGCTGAGCGCCAGCCCGGTCGCGTACTGGTTGGTGTTGAGGAAGATGACCAGCAGACCGAAGACGGCCGCAAGCGCTGCGCCCGCCAGCGCCGCCGCGGCGAAACCGAGGGTGTCGCTGCCAGTGGTCAGGGCCACGGCGAAACCCGCCACGGCCGCCACCAGCATCATCCCCTCGGCACCGAGGTTCAGCACACCGGCACGCTCGTTCACCAGCAAGCCCAGGGCCGCGAAAGCGAGCGTGGTGCCGCTGGCCAGCGCCGTGTTGATGAGCAGTGCGGTCTCGTTCATGCGGCAGGCCCCGTGGAACGGCTCCAGCGCAAGCGCTGGTCAATGAAGGTGTCGCAGGCCAGCAGGATCAGCAGCAAGAGCCCCTGCAGCACGCTGGCCATGGCGTTCGGCAGGCCCAGGCGAGACTGGGCCAGTTCCCCCCCGATCAGCATGACGGACAACAACACGCCACCGGCCACGATGCCCAGCGGGTGCAGTCGCCCGACGAAGCAAACGATGATCGCGGTGAAGCCCAGCCCCGTGGACAGGTAGGGCGTGACCTGGCGGATCGGCCCGGCCACCTCCATCGCCCCGGCCATCCCCGCCAGCGCGCCAGACAGCAAGAGCGAAGTCCACACCGCACCGCGCGCCGAGAAACCCGCGTAGCGCGCAGCGGCGGGGGCCAACCCGCCAACCTGCAGCTGGAAGCCGCGGAAGGTGCGAAAGAGAAAAAGCATCGCCAGCACCGCGAGGACCAGGGAGATGACAAAACCGATGTGCAGGCGCGTGCGCTCCAGCAAAGGGGGCAGGTGCAGGCTCGCATGGAACAGCGCCGTCTGCGGCATGTTGAAGCCCTTCGGGTCCTTCCAGGGTCCGAAGACCAGCGCGTTGACCACCTGCTGGGCCACGTAGACCAGCATCAGGCTGACCAGAATCTCGTTGGCGTTGAAGCGGTCGCGCAGGAGTGCCACGACAGCAGCCCAGAGCAGTCCTCCCAACATGCCAGCCACCAGCACGAGAGGGATCCCAACCAACTTGGGCAGCACGATGCCCTGCGTGGTGAGCCACAGGGCCAGTCCACCGCCTCCCACGCAGCCCATCAGGAACTGCCCTTCCGCACCGATGTTCCACACGTTGGCGCGGTAGCACACCGCCAGGCCGACCGCAATCACGATGAGCGGTGTGGCCTTGAGCAGCACCTCGCTGATCTGGCGTCGGTTGGACAAGGGCTCGAGAAAGATGATCTGCAACCCGCTGACCGGGTCCTTGCCAATCCCCACCAGGATGAGCGCAGCCACCGCCGCCGTGAGGACCAACGCAATGATGGGCGAGGCCAGCGCCATGGCCTGGGAGGGCACTGGTCTGGCCTCAAGCCGCAGCATGCGCATCTCCTGCCACCTCGGTGGTCCACAGCCCCGACATCCAAGCTCCAATCCGCTCGACCGTCGCCTCGGCCACGGGCAGTGCAGGCGACAGGCGGCCGCGAGCGATGACGACCAGCCGGTCGCTGATCTCAAACAACTCGTCAAGTTCCTCGCTCACCACGAGGATGGCGCAGCCCGCGTCGCGCAGGGCGAGCAGTTCACGGCGGATCAGCGCCGCAGCGCCCACGTCCACGCCCCAGGTGGGCTGAGAGATGACGAGGCAAGTCGGGCTCGCATCGATCTCTCGCCCGACGATGAACTTCTGCAGGTTACCGCCCGACAGCGACTTCGCCGGCGCCTGCGGCCCACCGGCCTTCACCTGGAAACGCTGAATGATGCGTTCGGCCAGTCCGCGCACCGCCGCGGTGCGCACCCAGCCCTGAGGGTTCACCGTCTCGGTGCGCGTGAGCAGCGTGTTGGCGGCCAGGGTCAGCGTGGGCACGGCGCCTCTGCCCAAGCGCTCCTCGGGCACAAAGTGCAACCCGGCGTTCCGCCGGCGCCGCGGAGAGTCTCTTCCAACGGGCAGGCCGGCCAGCGTGATGGCAGAAGGCTGGGCGCGGAGGTCCTCGCCTGACAGCGCCGCCAGCAATTCCTGCTGACCGTTGCCAGAAATTCCGGCCACCCCCAGGATCTCACCTGCCCGCACCTCCAGCGACAGACCATGCAGATCCACGCCGAAAGGGTCCTGCCGCGGCAAGTCCAAGGCGCTCACCGCCAGAACCACCGACCCGGCTTCGCGCGGTTGGTGCTGCAGCTGGGGGGGCTCCTCGCCAATCATCAGGCGTGAGAGGCTGGCATTGGTTTCCTGCGTCGGGTCCACCTCGCCCGTGACGCGCCCGCCTCGCATCACCGTGCAGTGGTGGCAGAGGGCTCGAATCTCGTCGAGCTTGTGGCTGATGTAAAGAATGGAGCAGCCCCGCTCGGCCAGCTGCCGCAGGGTGGCAAAGAGCTTGTCCACCGCCTGCGGGGTGAGCACCGAAGTCGGCTCGTCCAGGATCAGCAGCTGGGGGTCTGTGAGCAGGGCCCGGATGATCTCCACGCGCTGCCGCTCGCCCACGCTGAGGCTGTGCACGGGGCGGGCCGGCTCGACTTCCAAGCCGTAGGTGGCAGAGACCTCGCCAATGCGCCGCGTCACGTCGGCCAGCGCCCAGGCCCGGTCCAGGCCGAGCCAGACGTTCTCGGCCACCGTGAGGGTGTCGAACAGGCTGAAGTGCTGGTAGACCATGCTGATGCCCAGCGCCCGGGCTGCCGCCGGGTTGGCCACCTGGACTGGCTCGCCGTTCCAGCGCATCGTGCCCTCGTCGGGCCGCACCGCGCCGTAGATGATCTTCATCAGCGTGCTCTTGCCGGCGCCGTTCTCGCCCAGCACGGCGTGGATCTCTCCAGGCTTGACGCGCAGGCTCACCCGGTCGTTGGCTTTGACGGCCGGGTACTGCTTGCTGATGTGCTCGAGTTCGAGACGGTGCATGAGGGAGCGGAGGTTAACGCCTCTTCAGCGTCTATTGGGCTGCTAGGTGGGGCAACTCAGCGCCGAATCGGCTGCGCCACACCCGCCACCCGGGTTTCCACTAGGTCGCGCTCGTCGGCCAGCGTCAGCCAGGCAAAGAGCCGGTCATGCAGGTCCCGTGCCACGGTTTGGCGGCGCTGCGCCAGCGGGGTCGATGCCCAATTCCACACGCACAGGTCGGCCAGGCTGCCCACCTCCAAGCTGCCCATCTCGTGGCCCAGGTGCAGGGCCTGGGCGGCACCACGCGTCGCCGCATGCAGCAAGGTGAAGGCGGTGACACGCCGGCCGGCACCGGCTTGGACCTTGTAGGCGTCCAGCATGGTGCGCCGCATGGACAGGCTGGTGCCGCCGCCCACGTCACTGGCCAGGCCCACACCCACGCCCGCGGCCTGCGCAGCCGGCCAGTCAAAGGCGCCGCTGCCCAGAAACAGGTTGGAACTGGGGCAGAACGCCACCTGCGCACCGGCTTGCGCGAGGGCAGCGCGGTCGGCGTCGTCCAGCCAAATGCCATGGGCGAACACGGCGCGGTCGGTCAGCAGGCCGTGTCGGGCGTAGACATCCAGGTAGCTGCGCGCCTGCGGAAAGAGCTCGCGCACCCAGCGCACCTCGTCCACGTTCTCGGCCACGTGGGTCTGCAGGTACAGGCCCGGCGTGCGGGCGAGCAGGCGGCCGGCCATGGCCAGTTGCGCCTCGGTGGAGGTGGGCGCAAAGCGCGGGGTCAAGGCATAGGCCAGGCGGCCGCGCCCGTGCCAGCGCTCGATCTGCGCGGCCACCAGGCGCTCCACGCCGGCCACGTCCTGCGGGTCGTCGCACAACGCCGCGGGGGCGTGGCGGTCCATCAGCACCTTGCCGGCGATGAGCCGCATGCCGCGCGCTTCGGCGGCGGCAAACAGGGTGTCCACGGAGGCCGCATGCACGGTAGGGAATACGCAGGCCGCGGTGGTGCCCTGCGCCAGGAGCGACTCGATGAAGAGCTGGGAGATGGCCGCCGCGTGCGCCGCATCGGCCATGCGCTGCTCGGCCGGGAAGGTGTGGGTGTTGAGCCAGTCCAGCAACTGCGTGCCCCAGGCGCCGATCACGTCGATCTGCGCGCTGTGCACGTGGGTGTCGATGAAGCCGGGCAGGATCAGCCGCCCGCTATGGTCCAGGCGCTCCCAGCCCTCGCCCGGGGGCTGGGTCTGCGCCCCGACGATGCGTCCGCCCTCCACAAGCAGCCAGTGGTCGGGCCGGTATCGCACGTGGGCGCCGCCCGGCGCGTCCAGGCTGGGATCGCCTGTGAAGTCCAGCAGGTCGCCCCGCAGCGCCAGGCGCTGCGCCACGCCCTGGCTCACGCGCGCATGGCTCCGAGCAAGTCCTGCGAACCGCTGATCAGCATGCGGGCGTCAGAGCCCACGGTCACGAAACGAAAACCCTTGGCGATGCGGGCGCGGGCCGCCGCCGGCCCCGCGTTGTGAATGCCGGCCACCACACCGTGCGCCTGGGCCCGCGCCAGGATGTGCTCGAAGGCCTGCGCCGCCTTGGGCTCCACGTCGTCCATGGTCGGCTTGCAGCCCAGGGACAGCGAGAGGTCCGACGGGCCGATGTAGATGGCGTCCAGCCCCTCCACCGACAGGATGGCGTCCAGGTTGTCCAGGGCCTGCGCCGTCTCGATCATGGCAAAGCGCACGATGTGGTCGTTGGCGGCGGTGGGGTAGTCCGCGCCCAGCACCAGGCCCGCGCGCACGGGGCCGAAGCTGCGTGTGCCGCGCGGGGCGTAGGACGTCCAGGCGACGAACTTCTGCGCCTCTTCCCGCGTGTTGATCATGGGGCAGATCAGGGCCTGCGCACCCGCGTCCAGCGACTTCATGATGATGCCGGGCTCCAGCCAGGGCACGCGCACCATGGGCAGGGTGTCAGTGGTCGAGATGGCCTGCAGCATGGTCACCATCTTCTGGTAGTCCACCACGCCATGCTGCAGGTCAATAGTCAGGCTGTCCCAGCCCTGGCGGGCCATCACCTCGGCCGAAAAGCTGTCAGGAATGGCCAGCCAGCCATTGACCACGGCGCGGTCTTGCTTCCACAGGGTGCGCAAGCGGTTGTCTTTCATGGGGATCCTTCAGGGGTTACGGGTGAGAAGGTTGCGTGGGCGAGGCATACAAGCTGTGGCGGTTCGCCGAACGCTGCGTCTGCGGTGTGGGCGCGATCAGCGCACCATGCAAGGCCGCTTGGGGTCGAAGCGCCAGCCGGGCATGAGGAACTGCATGGCCAAGGCGTCGTCGCGTGCACCCAGGCCGTGCTGCAGGTACAGGGCGTGCGCCTTGTCGACTTCGGCCATGTCGAGTTCGATACCCAGGCCTGGCCGGTCGGGCACGCGCACCAGGCCGCCTTCGATCTTCAGGGGCTGCTGGGTCAGGCGCTGCCCGTCCTGCCAGATCCAGTGCGTGTCGATGGCCGTCACGCGACCGGGCGCAGCGGCGGCCACGTGGGTGAACATGGCCAGCGAGACGTCGAAGTGGTTGTTGGAGTGCGAGCCCCAGGTCAGGCCGAAGTCGCGGCAGGTCTGCGCCACACGCACGGAGCCTGAGAGCGTCCAGAAGTGCGGGTCGGCCAGCGGGATGTCCACCGACTGCAGCACCAGCGAGTGCACCATCTGCCGCCAGTCCGTGGCCACCATGTTGGTGGCCGTGGGCAGCCCCGTGGCGCGCTTGAACTCGGCCATCACCTCGCGGCCGGAGAAACCCTCCTCCGCGCCGCAGGGGTCCTCGGCATAGGCCAGCACGCCGTGCAGGTCGCGCAGCAGGCGCACGGCATCCTTGAGCAGCCAGCCCCCGTTCGGGTCCAAAGTGATACGGGCTTGGGGGAAGCGCTCGTGCAGGGCGCGAATGGCCTCCACCTCCTCCTCGCCCCGCAGCACCCCGCCCTTGAGCTTGAAATCGTTGAAGCCGTAGCGGGCGTGCGCGGCTTCCGCCTGGCGCACGATGGCCTCGGGGGTCACGGCCTGCTCGTGGCGAACGCGCCGCCAGCCGTCGGCTTCATCGGGCTCGTCCGCGGGGCTGAGGTAGGGAAGGTCAGTTCGGGTGCGGTCGCCCACGAAGAAGAGGTAGCCCAGCATCTCCACCGCGTCGCGCTGTTGGCCCTCGCCCAGCAGCGCCGCCACGGGCACCCCCAGGTGCTGGCCCAGCAAGTCCAGCAGCGCAGACTCCAGCGCCGCGCAGGCGTGGATGGTGGTGCGCAGGTCGAAGGTCTGCTGCCCTCGCCCGCCGCTGTCGCGGTCGGCAAAGCGCTCGCGCACGCTGCGCAGCACCGCCTGCCAACGGCCCAGGGGCTGCCCTACCACCAGTTCCGCGGCGTCCTGTAGGGTCTGGGTGATCTTCTGGCCGCCCGGCACCTCGCCAATGCCCGTGCGCCCGGCGCTGTCGGTCAGGATCAGCAGGTTGCGGGTGAAGAACGGGCCGTGCGCGCCCGACAGATTCAGCAGCATGCCGTCACGTCCGGCCACGGGGATGGCGCGCAGGGATACCACCACGGGGGAGGCGGTGTGGCGAGCGCTCAGGTCAGCCAGGGGCGACGAGGTGGGAGTCGCAGCCAAATCGGGAGGGGTAACCATAGGCGCATCCTAAGACCGCCGGGCCCACCCCCACGGAATGGGTCCGCACTTCTTCCACCGGGACTTTCCCTCTCATGCCACGGCCCGCATCCGCAGTACCCTCGGCAGCACACCGGCCAGATCCGTTCTTCTTCGTTCGGCTACCCAACCCCGTACACACCCGCCCGAGATGACCGACACCGCTGCCACGACCACCTTGCGCTTTTCCCGCTTGCTGCTTACTGGCGCCGCCGGTGGCCTGGGCCGGGTTCTGCGGCCGCGGCTGAAGGCCTGCTGTGACACCCTGCGCGTGAGCGACATCGCCGATCTGGGTGAGGCCTCAGCGGGTGAAGAACTGCGCCCCTGCCGCCTGGAGGACAAGACGGCGGTGCTCTCGCTGCTGGAGGGAGTGGACGCCGTGGTGCACCTCGGTGGGGTGTCCGTGGAGCGGGCCTTCGAGGAGATCGTCGGGCCGAACATCTCGGGTCTTTACCACCTCTACGAAGGCGCCCGGTTGTACGGCGCGCGGCGCATCGTCTTCGCCAGTTCCAACCATGTCACGGGCTTTCGCAGGCAGGACGAGACCGTCTCGCCGCGCGATCCGGTGCGCCCGGACGGCTACTACGGCCTGAGCAAGGCCTTTGGCGAGAACCTGGCGCAGTTCTACTTCGACCGCTGGGGCATAGAGACCGTGAGCCTGCGCATCGGCTCGTCCTTCCCGGTACCGAAGGACCGCCGAATGCTGGCCACCTGGCTGAGCTACGACGACCTGGAGCGACTGGTCATCTCAGCCCTCACTGCACCTGCCGTGGGTCACACCGTGGTCTACGGCATGAGCGACAACCGCCTGACCTGGTGGGACAACACCAGCGCACGCCACGTGGGCTTCAGGCCGCAGGACTCGTCGGAACCCTTCCGCGCGGAGGTCGAGGCGCGTCAGCAGCACATTGACCTCAGCGACCCTGCCGCCGTCTTCCAGGGCGGCGGCTTCGTGAAGATGGGGCCGTTCTGAAACCGGGAGGCAGCCGCGTTGGGTGCGGCGCCCGCACGTGACCCTTGTCACCCATTGACCATCTCGTCGTGAACACGCCCCACCCCATTTCTATCCATCACAAGGCGGCCGAATTAGGCCCCCTGTCCCTACGCTACCCCGACCCGGCCATCAAGGTGCTGGATGCAGCCTTCCTGCCGCTGCGCCTGTTCAGCTCCTCCGTCGAGCTGCTGGCCACGGGCATGCACTGGGCCGAGGGGCCGGTGTGGTTTGGTGACGGGCGCTACCTGCTGGTGTCGGACATCCCCAACAACCGCATCCTGCGCTGGGACGAGTGCTCGGGCGCGGTCAGCGTGTTCCGTCAACCGTCGAACAACGCCAACGGCCACGCGCGAGACCTGCAAGGCCGGCTGGTGAGCTGCGAGCACCTCACGCGCCGCATCACCCGCACCGAGCACGACGGCTCGGTGACCGTGCTGGCGGACCGCTTCGAAGGCCGACGGCTGAACTCCCCCAACGACATCGTCTGCGCGCGCGACGGCGCGCTCTGGTTCACCGACCCGCCGTTTGGCATCCACGGCTTCTGGGAGGGTGAACCCGCCGAGCCGGAGCTGCCCTTCCAGGGCGTTTTCCGGCTGGACCCGGCCAACGGCCGGCTGCAGGCCGTGATCACCGATCTGGCCGGCCCCAACGGCCTGGCCTTCTCGCCCGACGGCTCGGTGCTCTACGTGGTAGAGAGCCGCGCCAAGCCGCACCGCCTGATCTGGGGCTGGGACGTGGGCGCGGACGGCGTGCTGTCCAACAAGCGGCTGGTCGTCGACGCCCAGGGCCCCGGGGCACTGGACGGCTTTGCCGTGGACGTGAAGGGCCACCTCTGGTGCGGCTGGGGCAGCGACGGCTCGCTGGGTGCGGACGTGCAGGCGCTGGACGGCGTGTGCGTCTTCACCCCGCAGGGCCAAGCCATCGCCCACATCCACCTGCCCGAGCGCTGCGCCAACGTGTGCTTTGGCGGGCGGCACCGCAACCGGCTCTTCATGGCGGCCAGCCACTCGTTGTATGCCCTGCATGTGAATGTGCAGGGGGCTGCGTGAGTAGGCTGGTGGAGGGCCCATGACCGGTGTGAGCCAGCGGCCACCCGCTCGACCTGGAAAGACGTCTTCATGAACCCGGCAGCGCACTCACCCAGCGGACCCGTCCTTGTGCGCATGCACCCGGCCGACAACGTGGCCATCGTCGGCAACGAGGGCGGACTGGCGGCCGGCACAGTGCTGCAGAGCGAGGCGCCCGGCCTCACCCTCCGAGAGCGTGTGCCCCAGGCGCATAAGGTGGCGCTGGTGGACATTGCCGAAGGCACGGCCGTCACGCGCTACGGCGTGACGATCGGCCACGCGCTGCGCGATCTGCCGGCGGGCAGCTGGGTGCATGAGCGCGTGCTGCGCATGCCGCCGGCGCGCGGGCTCACGGACCTGCCCATGGCCACTGCAGAGACGCCGGCCTCCGACCCAGTGGCTGGCTACACGTTCCAGGGCTACCGCAACCCAGACGGCTCGGTGGGCACGCGCAACCTGCTGGCCATCACCACCACCGTGCAGTGCGTGGCCGGGGTGCTGGACGTGGCCGTGGAGCGCATCCGCCGCGAACTGCTGCCGCGCTACCCAAACGTGGACGGCGTGGTGGCACTGGAACATGCCTACGGCTGCGGCGTGGCCATAGACGCGCCGGAGGCCATCATCCCCATCCGCACGGTGCGCCACCTGGCGCGCAACCCCAACTTCGGCGGTGAAGTGATGGTGGTCAGCCTGGGCTGCGAGAAGTTGCAACCCGAGCGCCTGCTGCCGCCCGGCAGCCTGCCGATCCAGGTGCAGGCCGTCGAGGCTGGCACTGCGAGCGGTGACGCGGCCTCGGGAAGCGGCACGACGCCACCTCCCTACTCCCACGTCTGCCTGCAGGACGTGCAGCACGTGGGCTTCGGCTCGATGATCGCCCACATCCTGGCCACCGCCGAGCAGCACCTGCAGCGCTTGAACGCCAGGCAGCGCGAGACCGTGCCCGCCAGCGAGCTGGTCCTGGGTGTGCAGTGCGGCGGCAGCGATGCCTTCAGCGGGGTGACCGCCAACCCGGCCGTGGGCGTGTGCGCCGACCTGCTGGTGCGCGCCGGCGCCACGGTGATGTTCTCCGAGACCACCGAGGTGCGCGACGCCGTGGAGACACTCACCGCGCGCTGCGCCAGCCCCGAGGTCGCCCAGAAGATGGTCGACGAGATGGCGTGGTACGACGCCTACCTGCAGCGCGGCCAGGTGGACCGCAGCGCCAACACCACACCCGGCAACAAGGCGGGCGGGCTGTCCAACATCGTGGAAAAGGCCATGGGCTCGGTCATCAAGAGCGGCTCTATGCCAATCTCGGCCGTGCTCTCACCGGGCGAGCGGGCGCAGACCAAGGGCCTGATCTACGCCGCCACGCCGGCCAGCGACTTCATCTGCGGCACGCTGCAGCTGGCCGCCGGCATGAATTTGCACGTCTTCACCACCGGCCGCGGCACGCCCTACGGCCTGGCCGAGTGCCCCGTGGTGAAGGTGGCCACCCGCACCGAGCTGGCCCAGCGCTGGCACGACCTGATGGACCTCAACGCGGGCGAGGTGGCCGACGGCCAGTGCAGCGTGGAAGAGATGGGCTGGAAACTCTTTCACCTGCTGTTGGATGTGGCCAGCGGTCGCCAAACCTGGGCGGAGCAGCACCGGCTGCACAACCAGCTGGTGCTGTTCAACCCGGCCCCCATCACCTGAGCAGGTTCCATGTCGCTGGGAAGCTACCAGCCCGCGTGACGCGGCGGGCCGGGCAGCGCCAGCCTTTACCGGAACGCCTGGTTACGCAAAAGCAGGCTGTTCCTGAAGCTGCAGCAACTGCGCAGCCACCGCCACGGCAATCACCTCGGGCTCCTTGCCTTCAATACCCGGCACACCGATGGGGCAGGTGATCTGATCGCATTCCTGGTCGCTGAACCCGCGCTCCCGCAGCCGGTGGCGGAAGGTGGCCCACTTGGTCTTGCTGCCGATCAGGCCGATGAAGGGCAAATCAGCCCGTTGGCGCTGCCGCTTCAGGCAGGCCTGCACGATGTCCAGGTCTTCGGCGTGGCTGAAGCTCATGATCAGCACCCTGCTGCCCGGCGCCAGATCGGCCACCGCGGCCTGCACGGGGTCGGAGTGCTCGCACTGCACCTGGGGCGGCATGTCGGGCGGAAAGATCTCGTCACGGCTGTCCACCCAGCGCACCTCAAAAGGCAAGGTAGCCAGGACACGGACCAGCGCAGTACCCACATGGCCGCCGCCGAAGACCGCGACGGGCGTTCCACGGGGTTTCAGGCGCTGCCGCAGTTCAGCACTCAGCGGGCCTTGCAGGCGCTCGAAGCGCAAGTCCACCACGCCCCCGCAACACTGGCCCAGGCTCGGACCCAGGGCGACGGTACGGGTGAAGGAGCCGGCCTCGGCTGCGGAGCCCGGGGCGTTGGGTACTTCATCCGCTTTAGGCGTATCGGGCGCGTCGGGAACACCCTGTGCACCCAGTCCATCCCGCAGCCACTGCCGCGCCAGCTGAATGGCGCTGTGCTCGAGGTGCCCTCCCCCCAGTGTGTTGATCAGCCGGTCGGAGAAGACCGCCATCCAGGCGCCTTCGTCACGAGGGGCAGACCCCTGCACCCGCTGGACGGTCACCAGCACAGCAGCGGGCCCGCCGGGCTGCGCCGGGCTCAAGGCCCTGACCAGGGCCTCCAGCGCCAGCGGTGTCACGCCCGCGCGGCGCGCAGCTGTTCCACAGCCAGGAGCAGGCGCTCGGGCGTGGCCGGCGCGTCCATGCTCAGCACCTGCCCGGCACCGGCCGTGGCCGCCACCGCATCGCGCAACGCGAAGTAGGCCGACAGCGCCAGCATCAGCGGCGGCTCACCCACCGCCTTGCTGCGGTAGGGCGTGGGCTTGACGTTCTGACCGTCGAACAGGCTCACCTTGAAGTGCTCGGGCACGTCGCCGGCCACGGGGATCTTGTAGGTGCTGGGGCCGTGCGTGAGCAGCTTGCCCTTCTTGTCCCAGATGCACTCTTCCATCGTCAGCCAGCCCATGCCCTGGACGTAGGCGCCTTCGATCTGGCCGCGGTCGATGGCCGGGTTGATGCTGCGGCCTACGTCGTGCACGATGTCCACCGCCTTGAGCCACCACTCGCCCGTGAGCGTGTCGATCTCCATCTCGGAGACGGCCGCGCCGTAGCAGAAGTAGTAGAAGGCCCGGCCCTTCAAGGTCTGGAAGTCGTAGGCGATGTCGGGCGTCATGTAGAAGCCCGTCACGCCCAGGCCCACGCGGTCCAGCCAGGCCTGCTTGATGAGCGCCTGCCAGGTGACGGCCTTGCCACCACCCGTGGCCTGCCCGCCCTGCAACACCACCTCCGCAGCCGGGCAACCCAGCATGCGGCCGGCCACCGCAGACAGGCGCCCACGCAGCTGGTCGCAGGCGTTGTTGATGGCCGCGCCGTTGATGTCGGCGCCGCTGGACGCGGCCGTGGCCGAGGCGTTGGGCACCTTTTGCGTGTCGGTGGCCGTCACACGCACCAGGCTCACGGGGATGCCCAGACCGTCCGCGGCCACCTGCGCCATCTTGGTGTTCAAGCCCTGGCCCATCTCAGTGCCGCCGTGGTTCACGCTGACCGAGCCGTCCTGGTAGATATTCACCAGCGCCGCGCCCTGGTTGAGCATGGTGGCGGTGAACGAGATGCCGAACTTCAGCGGCACCAGCGCCAGACCCCGCTTGCGGTGGGTGTGGGCCGCGTTGAAAGCCTGGACGGACTCTCGCCTTGCGCGGTAACCGGAATCGGCCTCCAGCTGGGCCAGGAGCTTGTCACCCACCCAGTCTTCGATCACCTGTCCGTACTGCGTGGTCATCGAACCCGCATCGCCGGAGACCGCTGGGTCGCGGTACAGGTTGGCCAGACGGACATCCAGCGGGTCCTTGCCCAGGGTGTTGGCGATCTGCTCGATCACCGTCTCGATGCCAAACATGCCCTGCGGGCCGCCAAAGCCGCGGAAGGCGGTGGCGCTTTGCATGTGCGTCTTGCAGCGGTGGCTGATGATCTTGAGGTTGGGCAGGTGATAGCAGTTGTCGATGTGCAGCACCGCGCGGTCGTTCACCGGGCCGGAGAAGTCGGTGCTGTAGCCGCAGCGCGAGGCCAGCACAAAGTCCACGCCCAGGATGCGGCCCGCGTCATCAAAGCCCACCTCGTAGTCCAGGCGGAAGTCGTGCCGCTTGCCCGTGATCATCATGTCGTCGTCACGGTTGACGCGCAGCTTCACCGGGCGCTTGAGCTTGAAGGCGGCCAGCGCAGCCGACTGCGAAAAGATGCTGGCGTTACCTTCCTTGCCACCAAAGCCGCCGCCCATGCGCCGGCAGATGACCTCCACGTCCTTGGTGGATAGGTTCAGGGCGGCCGCGGCCTCGCGCTGGTTGCCGTCCGGGTGCTGGGTGGAGACGTACAGCGTCAGCTGCCCGTCCTCGCGCGGCACCGCGTAGGTGATCTGGCCTTCCAGGTAGAACTGCTCCTGTTGGCCGCAATGGGTGCGCCCCTGCAGGCGGTGCGGCGCAGCGGCGATAGCGCCAGCCGGGTCACCCCGCGTGATGCCCTTGGGCGGCATGACAAAGCTGCCCTGGGCCATGGCCTCGTCAATCGTCAGGATGGCCGGCAGCTCCTTGACCAGCACCTTGGCCTTCTTGGCCGCCTCACGGGCGTAGAGCATGTCGCGCGCCACCACCACGGCCACCGCCTGGCCCAGGAACTCCACCTTGCCGGCGGCGAGGAAGGGGTCGTCGTGGACGATGGGGCCGCAGTTGTTCTCGCCCGGGATGTCCTTGGCGGTGAACACCGCCACCACGCCATGCTCGGCCAGCAGGGCCTGGCGATCGATGCCCTCGCCGATCAGCTCACCATGCGCCACGGGCGACAGCACCAGCGCGGCGTACAGCGTGCCGCGCAGCTCGGGCAGGTCGTCGGTGTAAACCGCCTCACCGGTGACGTGCAGCACGGCGGACTCGTGGGTGAGTTCCCGCCCCTGGGCGCCCGGTCGGGCATCGCCCTGGGCGGGCAGGAGTTCCTTCAGCGTGGTGGGCGCGTTCATGTGGTGCTCCTTGCCGATCAGGCGGCAGTGTCCAAGGCGGGCTGGGGCTCAGGCTGCGCTTCCTGCAAGAAACGCAGCACCAGGTTGCGGGCCACCAGCGAACGGTAGGCCCAGGTGGCGCGCAGACCATCGCGCGCCACGAAACTGTCGGCGATGGCGGCATCCAGCGCGGCGGCGCTCACGGCCGCGGGCGCCTGGCCTTCCAGCACAGCCTCGAGCTTGGGCGCGCGGCAGGGCGAGGGTGCCAGGCCGTTGTAGGCCAGGCGCACGCCCTTCAGGCGCCCGCCCACCAGCTCAAAACTCAGCGCAGCGCAGGTGGCCGAGATGTCCTGCTCGAAGCGCTTGCTGATCTTGTGGGCACGGAAGACCTGCCCCGCGCGCGGCTTGGGCAGGACCACGGCCTCGATCAACTCACCGGGCTGCAGCACGCTCTTCTTCTGGCCCGTGTAGAACCGGTCCAGCGCCACTTCGCGCTGGCGCTCGCCCTGGCGCAGCACCAGCGTGGCGCCCAAGGCCATCAGGCAGGGCATGGAGTCGCCGATGGGCGAGCCGTTGGCGATGTTGCCGGCCAGCGTGGCGGTGGAGCGGATGGGCGGCGAGCCAAAACGGCGCAGCACCTCGGCAAAGTCCGGGTAGGCCTGGGCTACCAGGGTCTCCACGGCCGACAGCGGCACCTGCGCGCCGATGCGCCAGCTTGCTGCCGTCTCGTCCACGCGCTTGAGTTCAGCCACATTGCCCAGGTAGCAGATGTGGGCCGGGCGCGAGAACTGCTTGTTGACCTGCAAGCCGATCTCGGTGCTGCCGGCCAGGAGCGTGGCGCCGGGGTGGCGGGTGAGGTAGGTGGTGACCTCAGCCAAGGTGGCCGGTGAGACGAACTCGCTGCCCTTGCGGGTGCGCACCACGGGCTGCACGACGATCTCGCCGTCCAGCGAGAACGTGGGCTCCTGGGCGCGCTGGATCTCCTTGAGCAAGGGGACATCAGCACGGTCATCGATCTTCAACGCCGCGGGCCCCGCCTCGCAGGCCTTGAGCGTGGCGTCCACGATGGGCTTGTAGCCGGTGCAGCGGCACAGGTTGCCGCTCAGCGCATCGTTGATCTGCTGCCGGTTGGGGCACGGGTTGTGCTGGACCATGCCCGCCAGGCTCATCACGATGCCGGGCGTGCAGAAGCCGCATTGGGAGCCGTGGCACTCCACCATGGCCTGCTGCACCGGGTGCAGGGCGCCGTCGCTCTTGCGCAGACTCTCCACCGTCTTGACCGACTTGCCATCCAAAGTGGGCAACAGCTGGATGCAGCTGTTGACGGGGATGTAGTCCACACCGTTGCCGGCCGCGTTCAACTCGCCCACCAGCACCACGCAGGCCCCGCAGTCGCCCTCGGCGCAGCCTTCCTTGGTGCCCGTGCGGTGCAACTGCTCGCGCAGGTAGTCCAGCACCGTGGTGGTGCGGCGCTTGCCCTGGGCTTCGACGATCTGGCCGTCCAGCACGAAGCGGACGGAATTGGTGACTTCACTCATGGCTGGGGGACCTCTGCAATCGTCGAACGATTCTAGGGGCCGCTCGCAGCATGCGCGGGCACCACGAGCCCGCGGCGGCTCAGGAACCGCGGTAGGTGCTGTAGGTCCAGGGCGTGCAGACGAGAGGCACGTGGTAGTGCTGATTGGCGTGCGCGATGCCAAAGTCCAGCGGCACCTGGTCCAGGAAGGGCGGGTCAGGCAGCGTCACCCCCTGGCGCCTGAAGTAGGCCGCCACCTCGAACACCAGGCGGTAGGTGCCCGCGCGCAGGTCATCGTTGGAGATGAGGGGGCCGTCAGGGTTGCGGCCATCGGCGTTGAGTTCCACCCGACGGATCAGCGTGGGCTCGCCCGGGCCGGTGGCGTACAGGCTCACGGCCATGCCGGCGGCGGGCCGGCCGTGGTAAGTGTCCAGAACGTGCGTGCTCAATCCCATGGGGGTCTCTCCTGTTCAGCGCACGGGCGCGCCCGCTTCCCACCAGCGGCGTACCAGGTCCCGCTCGGCGTCAGTGATCTGGGTGGCGTTGTTCATCGGCATCAGCTTGAGCACCGACACCTGCTGGTAGATGGACTGGGCGTGCTGCTTCAGCAACTCCGGCGTGTGCAGCGCCACGTTCTTCTGCTGCATCTGGGCGTTGTGGCACACCAGGCAGCGCTGCTCCACCACGGCCCGCATATCAGCGGCGGTGACCGGGGCTGCAACCGCGGCCGCGGTTGCGGGCGGCACGGGCGCCGGCTTCATGCCCAGCACCAGCGCAAGGATGAGCACCACACCTGCCCCTGCAATCTCCCAGGGCACGCGCCGGCCTTCAATCAAGGCACGGTGCCGTGCCACGAAGCTGTGGCGGATCAAGGCGCCAGCCAGCATCAGCACGAACAGCACCACCCAGTTCCAAGTACCCTGGTACAGCCACCCGTAGTGGTTGGACAGCATGGCGATCAGCACCGGCAGCGTGAAGTAGGTGTTGTGCACGCTGCGCTGCTTGCCGCGCTTGCCGTGGATGGCGAGCTCCTTGGGGTCGAACTTTTGCCCGCTGGTCATGGCCGCCACCACCTTGCGCTGGCCCGGGATGATCCAGAAGAACACGTTGGCGCTCATGGCCGTGGCGATCATCGCGCCCACCAGCAAGAAGGCCGCTCGCCCGGGGAACAGCTGGCACGCGGCCCATGAAGCCGCGGCGATGACCAACAGCATCACCACCCCGACAACGGCCTCGCCGTGCTTGCGGAAGCCCAGGGCACGGCACACCAGGTCATAGACGAGCCAGAACCCCACCAGAAAACCCACCGCCGCCGCGCCCGCCACCATGGGCGACCAGTTCATCAGCGACTTGTCCACCAGCCAGGTGCTCGCATTCCACAGGTACAGCACCGTGAACAGCGCAAAGCCGCTGAGCCAGGTGGAATAAGCCTCCCAGTAGAACCAGTGCAGCTTGGTGTGGATCTTGCGAGGAGCCACCATGTACTTCTGCGGGTTGTAGAACCCCCCGCCGTGCACCGCCCACATGGCACCGTCCACGCCCTTTTCCAGCAGGTCAGGGCTGGTGGGGCGGATCAGGTTGTTGTCGAGGAACACGAAGTAGAACGACGAGCCGATCCACGCGATGGCCGTGATCACGTGCAGCCAGCGCAGCAGCAGATTGGCCCAGTCCAGCAGATAGGCTTCCATGGTTCAGGTGTCCCGCAGGGTGACGGCCCGCGTCCCAATAATTGTATACAGCCACAGCACACGATACTGCGCCAATTGGTGTATACAATCTCCGCAACAAGCCGCCACACCGCCCATGGCCACCACTGCAGCACCCCGCTTGAAGGCTCGCCCGGCGATCCCGCTGCCCAGCCGTGCGGCACAAACGGGCAGCACCACGCAGCAGATCGTGGACGCCGTGACTGCGGCCGTCATCGAGCGCCGATTGATGCCCGGCACGCGGCTGGCCGAGCAGTCCATGGCCGAGATCTTTGGCGTATCCCGCACCATCGTGCGCCAGGCGCTGAACCAGCTCTCGCGGGACCGCCTGGTCACCTTGGAGCCGGCACGCGGCGCGTCGGTCGCCACACCCAGTGCGGAAGAGGCGCGTCAAGTCTTCGAGACCCGGGCCATGCTGGAGAGCGAGCTCGCCCGGCGACTGAGCCAGACCATCACACCAGCGCAGATCGCCCAACTGCGGCAGCACCTGGACGAGGAGCGCGCCGCCATCGCTCGCACCGACGTGCCCGGCCGCACGCGCCTGCTGGCGGACTTTCATGTGGTGCTGGCGCGCCTGCTGGGCAACGAGGTGCTGGCCGAGTTGCTGGGTGACTTGCTCAGCCGCTCTTCGCTCATCTCGCTCATGTACCAGAGCTCCATGTCCGCCGAGCAGTCACAGGCCGAGCATGTGGCCATCGTCGACGCATTGGAGCGGCGCGACGCCGAGGCCGCCTGCCGGCTGATGGGCCAGCACATTGCCAGCGTGGAGCGCAACCTGCAACCCTTGTCCGCCCCGGTGGACCTGGCCGCCGTGCTGCGCCCAGGCCTGCAACTGGCCTCCTGACGAGCCGCCGAGGCGCACGCCCGTCACCCTTGAGTTGATTGCCATGACCCGCCCCAGCGACACCGCCGCAGCGCCCCCCTCACCGCGTTCCCCACGCTATCCCCGTGACTTGCGCGGCCATGGTCGCCACCCGCCCCAGGCGCAGTGGCCGGGCAAGGCTCGTGTGGCGGTGCAGTTCGTGCTGAACTACGAGGAAGGGGGCGAGAACTCGGTGCTGCACGGCGACGCCGGCAGTGAGCAGTTCCTCTCGGAGATGTTCAACCCACCGGCCTTCCCGGCGCGCCATCTCAGCATGGAGGGCGTGTACGAGTACGGCAGCCGCGTGGGCGTGTGGCGCATCCTGCGGGAGTTTGAAAAGCGCGGCTGGCCGCTCACGGTGTTCGGCATCTCCATGGCACTGGAGCGCTGCCCCGAGGTGACCGCCGCCTTCGCGGAGCTGGGCCACGAGATCGCCTGCCACGGCTGGCGCTGGATCCACTACCAAGGCATCGACGAGGCCACCGAGCGCGAGCACATGCGCATCGGCATGGAGATCATCGCGCGCATGACCGGCGACGGCGCGGACGGCACGCCGCGCCAGTTGCACGGTGCCGGCTGGTACACGGGCCGCGACAGCCCCCACACGCGGCGCCTGGTGGCCGACTTCGGCGGCTTCACCTACGACAGCGACTACTACGGAGATGACCTGCCCTTCTGGCTGCAGGTGAAGAAGACGGACGGTGCGCTCGCGCCGCATCTGGTGGTGCCCTACACGCTGGACTGCAACGACATGCGCTTTGCGCTGCCGCAGGGCTACAGCCACGGTGACGAATTCTTCGAGTACCTGCGCGACGCTTTCGATGTGCACTACGCCGAAGGCGCAGAGCACCCCAGCATGATGAGCATCGGCATGCACTGCCGGCTGCTGGGCCGGCCCGGGCGCATGCGCGCGCTGCAGCGTTTCATGGACCACATCGAGAAGCACGACTGCGTGTGGGTCACCCGCCGCGTGGACATCGCCCACCACTGGCGAGCCACGCACCCCTTTGACGCCGCCACGGCCTTTGTGTGGGAGTGAGCGATGAGCCTGACGCTAGAGGCGCTCAACACCGCCAGCCAAGACCGCTTCATCCAGCTGCTCGACGGCATCTATGAGCACTCACCCTGGATAGCTGAGCGTGCCTGGGCGCGGCGGCCGTTTGCCACGCTCACGGCGCTGAAGCAAGCCTTGGCCGATACGGTGCGCACCGCCACCGAGGCCGAGCAACTGGGCCTGATCCGCGCCCACCCGGAGCTGGCCGGCAAGGCCATGGTGGCCAAGACCTTGACGGCAGAGTCCACGAATGAACAGGGCAAGGCCGGCCTGACCGATTGCACGCCCGAGGAATTCGCCCGGATCCAGCAGCTCAACGCCGACTACAACGCCAAGTTCGGGTTCCCGTTCATCCTGGCCGTGCGTGGCCCGCGCGGTGAAGGGCTGACGCGCCACCAGATCATCGACACCTTCGCAAGGCGCCTAGCCCACCACCCGGACTTCGAGCGCGCTGAAAGCCTGCGCAACATCCACCGCATTGCCGAGATCCGGTTGAACGACAAGTTCGGCACGACACCCACGCTGGGCAACCTGGTGTGGGACTGGGCCGAGCAGCTGGCCACCCACAGCGACCCGGGCTTCAAGGAGAAGGGGCAGCTCACCGTCACCTACCTCACGGCCGCACACCTCGCGTGCGGGGCGCAGTTGCAGGGGTGGATGCGCGAATGCGGCTTTGACGAGGTGGGGTTGGACGCCTTGGGCAATGTGGTGGGCGTTTACCACGGGGCAGGCCCCGCAGCCCCCCGCCTGCTCACTGGCAGCCACTACGACACCGTGCGCAACGGCGGCAAGTACGACGGGCGGCTGGGCATCCTGGTGCCCATGGCCTGCGTGCGGGAGCTGCACCGCACCGGGCGGCGCCTGCCTTTCGGCATCGAGGTCGTGGGTTTCTCAGAAGAGGAAGGCCAGCGCTACAAGGCCACCTTCCTCGCCTCGGGGGCCCTGATTGGCGGCTTCGACCCCGCCTGGCTGGAGCAACGCGACGCCGATGGCGTGACCATGGCGCAAGCCATGCGCGACGCTGGCCTGCCCGCCACGATGCCGGCCATCAGCGCGCTCCAGCGCAACCCGGCGCGCTACCTCGGCTTTGTCGAAGTGCACATCGAGCAAGGGCCGGTGCTCAACGAGATGGACCTGCCGCTGGGCGTGGTCACTTCCATCAACGGCAGCCTGCGCCACCTGGTGGAGATCCAGGGCATGGCCAGCCACGCCGGCACCACGCCCATGGACCGCCGGCGCGACGCCGCCGTCGCAGCCGCCGAGCTGCTGCTGTTTGTGGAAAAGCGCGCTGGCGCCGTGCCCGACGTGGTGGGCACCGTGGGCCAACTGGAGGTGCCTGCCGGCTCCATCAACGTGGTGCCGGGCCGCTGCCGCTTCAGCCTGGACCTGCGCGCCACCACCGACGCCGCGCGTGACGCACTGGAAGCCGACGTGCTGGCGGCCCTGGCCGAGATCTGCCAGCGCCGCGGCCTGTCGTACACGGCCGAGCGGACTGTGAAGGTGCCCGCGGCTCCCAGCCACCCGGCCTGGCAGGCGCGCTGGGAGGCCGCTGTGCAAGCCCTGGGCTTGCCCGTCTTCCGCATGCCCAGCGGCGCCGGCCACGACGCCATGAAGCTGCACGAGGTGATGCCGCAAGCCATGCTCTTCATGCGCGGCCTGAACAGCGGCATCAGCCACAACCCGCTGGAGTCGATCACCAACCACGACACCGAGCTGGTGGTGCAAGCCTTCATGCACCTGTTGCAGGGGCTGGCCGATCAGCCCCTTCGCTGACCAGGCCCCTCGATTCAAACCGCGCGCCAGTCAAGCCCCAGCCCCACAGACTCCCACGCCGACATGACCACCCCTTACGACACCCTGGACGCCTGGATCGACGCCCACTTCGACGAGCAAGTGCGTTTCCTGCAGGCGCTGGTGCGTGTGCCCACCGACACACCGCCTGGCAACAACGCGCCGCACGCCGAGCGCACCACCGAGTTGCTGGCGGGCATGGGCTACACCGCCGAGGCCCACGCCGTGCCGGAGGCTGAGGTGCGCGCCTACGGCCTGCAGAGTGTGACCAACCTCATCGTGCGCCGGCCTTTTGGCGCGCCCGGCTCGGGCCCGGTCATCGCGCTCAACGCCCACGGCGATGTGGTGCCCCCGGGTGACGGCTGGACGCACGACCCCTACGGTGGCGAGATCGAGGACGGCAAGCTCTATGGCCGCGCGGCGGCGGTGAGCAAGAGCGACTTCGCGAGCTTCACTTTCGCGGTGCGGGCGCTGGAGGCGCTGCGCGAGGCCGGCACGCCGCTCAAGGGCGGGGTGGAACTGCATTTCACCTACGACGAGGAGTTCGGCGGCGAGCTCGGCCCAGGCTGGTTGCTCGCCAAGGGCATCACCAAGCCTGATCTTCTGATCGCTGCCGGCTTCAGCTACCAAGTGGTGACCGCCCACAACGGCTGCCTGCAGATGGAGGTCACGCTGCACGGCACCGCCTCGCACGCCGCCTACCCGCACACGGGTGTGGACGCGCTGCAGGCCGCCAACAAGCTGCTCAGCGCCCTGTACGCCCACAACGACGTGCTGCGCACCCGCCGCTCGCAGGTCACGGGCATTACCCACCCCTACCTGAACGTGGGCCGCATCGAGGGCGGCAGCAACACCAACGTCGTACCCGGCAAGGTGGTGATCAAGCTCGACCGCCGCATGATCCCCGAGGAAGACTCCGCAGCGGTGGAAGCAGAGGTGCGGCAGTTGATCGAGACCACGGTGGCGCAATGCCCTGGCATCCGCCTGGATATCCGCCGCCTGGTGCTGGCCAACGCCCTCAAGCCCCTGCCCGGCAACCGCGTGCTGGTGGACGCCATCCAGCGCCACGGCCAGGCCGTGTTTGGCGAGCCCATCCCGGAGAGCGGCACACCGCTCTACACCGACGTGCGCCTGTATGGCGAGCGCGGCGTGCCGGCGGTGATTTACGGCGCCGGCCCGCGCACCGTGCTGGAGAGCAACGCCAAGCGCGCCGACGAGCACCTGGTTTTGGAAGACCTGCGGCGCGCCACGAAGGTGATTGCACGCACACTTTTGGATCTCCTGAAATGACCTGCGCACCAGGCTGGTGCTTTCACGGGGTTCTCCCTGAGCACAGTCCTTGCAAAATCTCCCACCGTCCTGAAACCCGCACCGGAGTCTTCTCATGAAACTTTCCACCC
>Ga0209985_10001153_pt1 | contig 26896 bp, 18 predicted proteins | sample NOAtaG_FD_187305 | JGI IMG/M metagenome (GOLD analysis project Ga0209985, IMG submission 187305) | Freshwater lake microbial communities from Lake Erie, under a cyanobacterial bloom - NOAA_Erie_Diel6S_1000h metaG (SPAdes) (version 2) | ecosystem: Environmental > Aquatic > Freshwater > Lake ...
CAGCCATGCGGAGTTGTTGGCGATCAGAGTGTCTTTCGGGTACTTTTTCAAGTGCTCCTGCATCGGTTCGTAGTAGACTAAAAACCAATCGCGAAGCGTCTGGCGATCGAACTTATCAAGCACCCAGGGGACTGCATCGATGAGCGTATTGATCTGCTCGGGATTGACTCGATGTGCAGCCCGCAAAAATCGATCCGCACGGGCTCGATCCCCATTTTGTACCGCTTGCAAAAACCCACCTGCCAAAACACGCTCATATCTCCAAGCCCACTGCGACCAATCCAAATCCCAACCCATCGAGGATCGAGTGCGGCCAACTCGCGGCATTCCACTAGACATCGAATCGACTTCGGTAAATAGATCCATCAGACAACTGGCCAGCGACAAGTCAAAGTTTCGACCGACCCGCTCTGGGAACTCGGGCGCCGTCTGATGGTAGTGGTTAGCTAAGAGTGAGAGATTCCAACCCCAATAGATATCGTCGAGCCACAGGTTTCCAAGACTCGATGGGAACGCGTCATGTTGCAATTCCAAAAAGCGTCCGACGGGCTCAGGCAATTCGAATCTCTCTGTTCGCCTCATCTCCTGGGAGTATCTTGCGAAAACCTCCATGCCATTTGGACGTGTCAAAATCCGGCTATCAAGAAGCTTCTGCGATGCTTGATCTCCAACCAGTCCATACAATTCACTTGCCCATTGGTAGACCTCGAGGCTTCCAGACTCCTGATCTAAACACTCCTGGGCCAAGGTCCTCGATGCCTCATACTTGCCGATCTTCCAAAGATAACGCGAGCGCATCAAATCAGCCCGCGTGACTCCAGATAGGGTCTTGAGCATTTCAATCGCTTCCTCGACCAACCCCATCGTTTCCAACGCTTCGGCCAAATCGATCACGCATCCATTGGCTGCCATACCATCAACGATCCGATGCGTGACTGCACCCTGAAAAACCTTTATCACTTGGCTTTGAGTCCAACCCTCGGGCAAGACCCCTTGGTGCAACAACTGCAACCCATCGAGCAACTCTCGATTGGACTTATCGGGATACTCGCGCCGCATCGCCTGGTAGAGAGGATACGACGCTTCTTTCATGTATGGAAAACATTCGCGAAACAGATCCTCAAGGGTCAATTCGCGCTCTTCCTGCGCCTCAGGAAAACCCGCAACCCCGTTGCCCGATTTCCGCTTGGGTGGGCTCTCAGCATCCATCTTCGTTGTTGCGATCGCTAGAAGTTCAGCCCTGAGTTCATCCAGACTGTATCGCATCGTTTGCTCGAGATACTCTTTCCAATAACGGATCCTCTGGTCGCGAGGATGGCTATCGATGAAATCGATAATCGCTTTCTGAATCGCATCGGACCAAGTCGTTTCTCCGAGCCTTCGAAACAACGCCTGAAACCTTACGGCCTTCGTGAGCCCCTTACCCTCGACGACGTTGCGGTGAATCCACGCCGATACACTTTCTTCGGTTCGCTCCTTTAGATTCTCTAACTCCATCAACTCATCGATTCGGTTGTGAAGGAAATACATCCCCATCAATTGACCAGAGTCGCCCTCTTTGAGTTTCGAAAAAACCGTTTCCATGTCACCGTTGACCAGTGCCATGTGAGTCAGGAGCAACTGTTGCTCAATACCTTTAGCATTCGCAGTCTTTCTCGTCTGGTATTCCTTCTGGGCTTCCTCGTGTCGATCCAACGCTTTGAGAATCAACACTCGTGGCAAGTCTGACCAAGAGGACGAGATCATGGATAACCGGTTTGGATCCAGATCCAGCCACTGATTCCAACGATTGTTTCGAAGCAGCAGCTTTTCAATCTCTCCAGGTTGCGATATCTGTCTAGCAAGTTCGATGGCTTGGGTGATTTGCCCCTCGCTCTCGAGTGCAGCGATCTGCATTTCGCTTGTATCCAACGGAACTTGCAACTGCCAGGGCTCGGCTAGTCCAAGTATTCTCCAACGACGGTTTAGCCCGATTCGAACCGGGTCGACTGGCAAAATCGCATCGAGAAATTTTGGGATCAACTCAGGCTTACGCATCGCCCACGCTCCGTCGAATACGTAGTCCAAACTGCTTTCACCTCGCGTGAAGGTATTCTGCAGGATCATGTCGCGACTCCCTTTGGGCAAGAGTCGAACCATTTCCAATAGCAGTTCGAGCTTGCCCTCTTTCGCGTAACGCTCGACCACTTCAACGGAACCTTGCACTAAGGCAGGAAAGTCACACGCAGCCTCAATCCTCGTTTCGATCGAACCGGGCAAAGAGCGGATCCGTTTGAGCCATCCGAGAGTCGATGCCAACTGAGGATCCTCGGCTATATCGCGACTTTTGGTCCAAGTGTCGATGTCCAACGATGGATCGCATAGTTTTAAAAAAGCCTCCTTGCGGTCGGCATACTTCGGCGCACTGAGTTGCTGAATCCAACCCTTGATCCCAGTTGCTTGCTTTTGACCTTCCGATCGATTCTCGTCGGCTCTGAGTCCCGTGACCCAAAGACCAAGCAATAAAGCAGTCAAGCTTAGCGTCTTGTGAATCATTCCACCGGCTTCCGTTGCCACCCTTTGGCGATCATATAAACCACTAAACCACTCAGAAAGGTCACTAGGCAATGATAAAACTGCTCGCGTTTGGCAACCCACGCCCCAGCGATCAGCAACAGTGCTCCTCCAATATACAACGCCACAGCTAGATGTTCCCACCAGGAGACCGGTTTTCGTGCCTGCATTTCCCGATAAGCGATCCAAAGGGTCGATGTGGCGATCGCCCCGCACATCGTCAGCGTTAAACCCAAATAGCTAATCACCTCGATTAGACTCGCACGCCAAAGGACCAAACAACTCGCCAAAGCTTGTAAAACAATCGCCAATCGCGGTGTTTCGCTACCGGAAAACACTTTCGGCAACCACCCATCTACCGACATCTGCGAGATCACCCGAGGACCAGTCGCCAACATCGCTAGCACACTCGTCGCTGAAGACAAAGCGATGGTAATACGCATAACCCACTCGAGGCTCGCACCCCCAACATTGCGAGCTACACCCCTGACGAAATCGTTCCTTCCTGCCTCAATCGATTCCCTCGTATCGCACATCAGGAATAGTGCATTGAGAATCAAATAAGTCACCGTGACTAGCACACACGAGAGTATCATCGACCTGGACACGAGCGACGAAGGAACCTCGCCTCCGATGTAAATGCTCGCGTTGAATCCTGTGTAAGCAAGAGCGATGAAAAACAACTGGACTAGTAGAATTTTGAGAAAGCCCGATTCATCGATCCTTTTGAGGTAATCCGTCGCCAAAAAGGACTGATCCAAGGCAGGATGGAACGGATCGCTCGGAGCCATCCGCATGAGGAACATCACACAAGCGACTGCAAAAATTCCAAAACCAACGAACTTGAGGCCTACCACAGCGTTGTTGACCCAGGCCCCTGTTCGCAGATTCACGCTGTGAAAAATCGCACAAGCCGCTATCCACAAGGTCGCTAAAACCTGTGCTTGCCAAGCTGAGTCCGATGAAGCCGTAATGTATTGACCAAAAATCAATCCCGCCGCAGCAATCGGAACAGTAAATCCAGCGACAATTGAGATCCAGCCTGCCATGCACCCCACTGCAGGATGAACAAATCGACTTAGAAAAACATACTCGCCACCGTTGAGCGAGAACCTACGCGCCAGAGCCGAATAGGCGATTGCACCACAGATCGCATGAAGGCCCCCAATAGCCCATGCGATCAAAACCCACCTGGCGTCGCCCAATGCTCCAATGGCATACGAGGTGGATATGTAAACACTCGAGCCAATCATATTGCCGATGACCATACAGACCAACGATACCAATCCGATGGAGCGACTCGAGGAAGCGGTTTGCATGGCCAGAATATCCTTACTTGTCTGGGCTCAGGGCCATCATTTTCTCTAGAAGCGGGTGGGACTCCGTTGGTATCTCAAAGTGCAAACCAACTTGCTTGCCATAACCGCTAACAAATCCACCACCGCTCATCGGTGATTTACCGGCCATTTGGATCGTTTCTAAAACCAGCAAGCCATCCTGTGCGACAACAGCGACCCACTGCTTGGGATGCTCGACGGTCAACGAGAGCTTTGGTGCGATATCGCTGAAAACGATCTGACCAGGAGCGAGTCCATTTTCTGCGAGTTTTCCCGAATCAACATCAGTACAATGCGCCTTATGTATCACCATACGAACCGATTTGCCTTGGCCGTTGACCAGATTGCCATACACGCCCGGCCAAGGTTGCAAACCCCGAATCTGCCGATCGATCCATGCTAGCCGATAGCGAAAATCGAGTTGACCATCGGTTTTCTTCAACCTCGGTGCTTTGGTGGTAAGCTCTCGAGCTTGTGGGATGCCAACAACGCGATCGATCGATTGCGAGCTCTCACGCGCCAGTGTATCGATCGCCAAGAGGGTCGGCTCGATCCCCAATTCACTCAGCCGAACCTCGAGCTCTTGAGCATTTTCATGTTCTCCGATCGGCGTTGCTCGTTGTTCAAGCACAGGCCCTGCATCAAGCTTGGGCGTCATGTGAATCACACTCACACCAGCCTGAGCATCACCCGCGAGAATCGACCACTGAACCGGAGCTGCTCCCCGATGGCGAGGCAAAAGCGAGCCGTGCAAATTGATCCCACCGAGTCGAGCAGTCGATAAGGCTTCGTTTGAAAGAATCTGACCATAATCGCATACGACGAGCAAATCGGGCTTGAGCTCTCCGAGCCACTGGATCGAACTTGGATCATTGATCGATCCAGGCGTAGCAACCGAGAGCCCCTCCTGGCGTGCCCAACTCATCACGGGACTCTCGATAAGCTCTTTGTCACGAGACGGTTTAGCAACCGGTGGCTTGGTCACCACCGATACGATCGTGTGCCCCGATCGAGCGATCTTTCGAAAGGAGGGAACCGCAAAAGGGCCGGTTCCCATGAGAACAAGTTTCAGCGAAGGATCGCTCATCGAACCATCGGCTTTCCAAGGGCAAAGGTTAACAGATCGCTTAAGGCTTTACTTCTTGCGTCTGAGCTGAAAGATACTCGATCAGATCGATAAACTCCGAGGGAGCAACTGTCGCAGCAGCACCCTCTGGCATCGAACTCTGTTGCAATGTCTTTCGCTCTGCAATCTCCCCCTTGGGGATCTTACGAGCCTCTTTGCCATCGAAGATCTCGAGAACATCGGCGGTGTCCGACACGAGCAATCCAGTGATGATAGTCCCGTCATCGGTCACGATCGCTGTTGAACGATACTTTTCAGCGACTTCTGCGTTAGGATCGACTATCGATTCAATAAGCTTGGTTCGTGGCATCCGCTTGGCTACGCCTGCCAAGTTGGGTCCAAACTCACGCCCGTCTCCATTGCCTACTTTGTGACAAGCTGTGCAGTTTCGTACGAACACTTCGCGGCCTCGATTCACATCACCTTTGATTTCCGTCAAGGCGGTCATCGCTTTGTTTCGCTCTTCGGCTGGTTTGGGCTCCTGGCTCATGAGGACTTGCAAATGAGGCAGCGCGGCTACTCCGGTTGCATTCGATGCCATCAACTGGGCGACCATCTGCTTTCCTCTCTCGGAAGCTTCGGGAATATTTCCTGCAACAAAATCGCCGATCCATGCTCGTTCGTTGGCTCCGAGTCCATGCTGAACGGTGTAATCTCTCCAGTAATCCGGTGATGCGCCGGTCATCGCAAAGAGCGCCTTCATCGCTGGCTTGGTCGGATAGAAACTCAGCCCTCTTGCGGCCTCGGTCTGAACTCGCGGATGACTATCGGCAGCACTCGCGACAAGGATCTCCTCGGCCTGCGGAATTTCATCTCGGCTATCGGCCAAGATTCGCACTGCTGCAGCGCGGGCTTCAGGGGCCTTGGCCGATTTGAGCACCTTGGTCAGTAGATCGACATCGATGCGGTGATGCGACTGCTGAACCCAAAGGGCTTCGGTACAAAATCGATCGTAATCGGCTGAACTAGGATCCTTGCTTGCAAGCCAAGCGCTCGTAGCGGCCAACGCCTCTGCTTCAGGTCGGTCTCGCAATTCCCTTCGGGCGCGATATCGCGTTCGCCATTCGTACTGGCCAAGTTGTTCGAGGAGTTCAGGTATCGACTTGCCATGCTGGGTAACAGGTTGGACCAAAGGCCGGTCCTTATACACCAATCGATACAGTCGACCTCGGACGTGGTCGCGGTTCGGGTCGCGTTGGCTGTATTGCATGTGGCCGACAAGAGCATTTGCCCAGTCACCGAACCACAGCGCCCCATCGGGACCGATCTGCGGATCGGCTGGACGGAAATGCTTATCCGAAGACTTGATCAAATCGTCCGGTGAACCATCGGCGTTCTTGATCCGCGCACCGCTGTAACCACCACCGTTGTCATTGACGGTAAAGCGAGGCATACCGTTCATGTTGATCACGCACGCATAAGTGAATTGACCTTGAACGTTGTCGGGGAAATTTCGGCTGACGAGAAACTCGCATCCAAGTGCCGGACGCATCCCTTCGTTGTTGAATACAAAGTTCAAACCTTGGCGACCACGGAATTGAGCACCCGAAAGGGGTGTGTCCCAAGCGTGATTGGCGGTCGTTCCGTCCCCAACGATCCCTTGCCCCCAGTCGTTAAATACATAGCACCACATGTTGTACTGACCGGGCAAAGCAAATTGACGAATCTTGAGGGTTCTTGGATCCATCACATAAGCACCACCATCCCCTTTGCTACGATGAGGCCCCCAAGGAGTCTCTAGGGTTGTGCTCGTCGCGATCCCTTCGAGCATGTGGAGCAGACCTCCGTTGTTCCACTCAAAGGCACCGCAAGTGTGGTGGGTATCGTCGCTAGCCCATCCGTCCATCAAATGGATGACCTGATCGGCTTTATCGTCTCCGTCGGTATCTTTGAGAAATAGCATCCGAGGTTGATCGACCACAAGCACACCACCGTTCCAGAACTCGAAACCTGTCGGGCAATGGAGTTTGTCGTAAAAGACCTTCGAGACATCCGCCTTTCCATCCCCATCGGTATCCTCGAGGATCACAAGCTTGTCTCCAGGACGTGGGTCACCTGGTTTCCATTGGGGATAAGTCGGCATGCAAGCAAGCCAAGCTCGGCCTTTGTTGTCAAAGTTCAGTTGCACAGGTTTTGCAATATCCGGAAACTTGGTCTCATCGGCAAAAAGCTCGATCTTGAAACCCTCTGGAACTTGGGTTTGCGCAATGAACTCATCGGGAGTCAAATAGCGAAGCGATTCGGCCTCAGAATACTTTTGCCTAGGATCACCGAATCGGGTCTGTGGAACGAACAGTTCACCGGTATTGTCGTCACTGGGAGTCGTCGGAACTGGTTTGCCTTGAGCGATATCCCAACAGTACTGATCTCGGACCTCGGCCATCCGACGAATCTTGGCATACTCCAGAGGAAACGTTTCTTTATCCCAAGTACGACGACCACCGTAAACGTACCAACCGTTGAGCATGCGATAGTCTTGAAGATGCACCCAGCTTTTATCGTTGATAGCGGTTCGAAGTTTCTCGAAGCGATCCTTGTCGAATCGCGCTGCTATATTGTCTAGCGAAAGTTTCGATGAATCGATCTTGAAGAGTTGCTCGGCGATCAACTGCGCGACAGCCGCATCGCCAGCTTCATTCAGGTGACAGCCGTTGATCGTGAACTGCAAAGCGGGTTGCCCACTGAACATCTTGAGTGTTGGATTGAATAGATCGACGAAAGCCAGTTTGCGATCCTTGGCAACTTGCTCGACGGCAGATGCATAAACGGCTAAGCGTTTGTTCTCCTCGGTTCCATTAGGCAGAAACCTCGAATCGGCTGATTCGAAGGCGATCGGGGAGATCAGTACAAATCGAGGACTCGGCGAGGTCGCTCCGCGCGGGTAGAGTTTCGATGTCTGATCGATGTACTGATTGTATTGCCTCTTGAAATCCTCGACCGACTCGATGCCCGAGTAGGATTCGTTGAAGCCGAAGAAGCACAAATAGGTGTCCGCTGAGAAGACCTTCATCGGATCGTCGATCGCCGTGTAGTCGGCCGACCGCTGCTGATTGTTGACCGCTTCGGCGGGTCTTGCAAAGTTCCGAACGATTAGGTTTCGATCCGGATGCAGTAGGTGCAAATAGGTTTCGAAATGGCCATAGAGGTTCATTCGCTCGGCAAGCGAGTTGCCAACCAAAGCGACCTTCTCACCTGGGAGGAACTGCAGCGGAATCGAGCTCGGGAGCACCGCCGGGCGATCCTGGGCACGGGAAATCTCTGGCCCAAAAAGGCTGGAAAGTGCAAGCAAGCTCAGCAGAGCATACCGAAGAAACTTATCGCTAATCATCGGAAAGATCGACTCCGGAGTAGGGATTCGAGGAAGGTGGGAAGCGGGGGTTAAAGAGTATCATAATTCAACGAGGATGTTTTTGCTATTCTCGACGAAGCATCTTGTTTTGCTTGCAAGACAGCCCCTTGCGCTTATGATGCCTGCTTGACGTATCACCCAGTACCTTATCGAATCGACTCGCTTTATGCGCAAACCCCCTAATCCATGCATCTGGATATTCCTGTGTTTTCTGAACCTTGCCATTCCGGCGTTTTCTCAAGACCCAAAAAAGCCGTTGCAGATCTACATCCTTGCAGGTCAGTCGAACATGCAAGGCCATGCCAAGATCAGTACGTTTGAACACATCGGCATGGATCCGGCGACAAAACCGATGCTCGATCTTATGATCGATGCAACTGGCAAGCCCACAATTTGCCAGCGCGTTTGGATCTCATCGATCGGCTGCGCGGAATCCGAACAGATCGGAAAACTCACGGCAGGTTTTGGAGCATCGCCCGAAAAGATCGGACCCGAGTTTACCTTCGGGCTCTACACGCAATCGCTCACCGATGCACCGATCTTGATCATCAAAACTTCTTGGGGTGGCAAGAGTCTCCATACCGACTTTCGTCCACCGAGTGCCGGGCCTTATGTCTTCAACGAATCACTTCTGAGCAACCTTGCCAAACAAGGCAAAGACCTCACAGCGATCCGAGCGGCTAAAGAAAAAGAAACTGGAGTTTTCTACCGACAGATGATCGACCATGTGAAGTTTGTACTTAGCGACATCAAACGAATCATCCCTGAATACGATCCATCGGTCGGTTATCAGCTGGCTGGATTTGCTTGGTTCCAAGGTTGGAACGACATGGTCGACTCGGGGACTTATCCCAACCGCGACAAGCCCGGTGGATACGATCAGTACAGCCAAGCTTTAGCGCATTTGATTCGCGACGTGCGCAAGGACTTAAACGCACCGAAGTTGCCGTTTGTCATTGGAGTACTCGGTGTTGGTGGCCCGACTTCGGAATACGGGCCAGACCAACTCCGTTATAAAAGCACGCACGATAACTTCCGAGCCGCGATGGCCGCTCCGGCACTCTTGCCCGAATTCCAAGGCAACGTCGCAACGGTCCTGGCAGAGAAGTATTGGGATCGTGAGCTGACAGTTGCTAAGGCAAAAGAAAAAGAACTTGAGCAGAAAGCCAAGATCCAAGCCAAAGAGGAAAAGCTTTTACCCCAACAAGAAAGAGCTCTCGTCGAGCAGATGCGTCGCGAGGGCCTTAGCGATCGCCAGCGGCTGATCATCGACAAAGGGATCTCGAACCTCGAATTCCATTATTTGGGCTCGGCGAAGATCCTCGGTGGTGTCGGCAAAGGCCTAGCCGAAGCCATGGCAGAACTTAGACGTAGCACGAATGAATAGCACTGGATACCGTGTAGAGTCGAGTCTCCCTCTCTCTGTGCCCTTTGTGCCTCCTTGTTTTCAATCTTAGAATCCTTTTTTCATAATGAGCCTACCACTGGCTTTACGCCCAGTGGTGGTCGCAGAGTTTACCTACTAGATCCCCTTATATTTCATGAAAAACAAATGTTTATTCCTTGCGATTGCCGTACTCGCATGGTCCTTTGACTTCAACCGCGTTGCGATTGGATGTCAGGAACAGGAATCCAAGGTTCCTGATCTTACACAAGGCTCAAAAAAACCCGACGATGCTAAGCACGACTGGAACCTCGGAGCCACTGGTCTAAGAGGCTGGATCTATTGCGACAAGATGGTTACCTCCGATGCCCGACAGATCGCGATCACCAAAGTGGCAAAAGGTTCTCCAGCCGATGGTATCCTTGAAGTTGGCGATGTGATACTCGGTGTCGGAGGAATGCCTTTTGCATACGATCCTCGCACCGAATTTGGTAAGGCCTTAACACAGGCTGAGAGCGAAGGGGGCGAGGGAGTTTTGAAGCTCACTAGGTGGCGAGCTGGTAGCACAGAACAGGTAATTGTGAAATTACCTGTTTTGGGAACCTACAGCACGACAGCTCCCTACGATTGCCCGAAGTCCAAACGTATCTTCGAGCAAGGCTGCAAGGAACTTGCACGGCGTATGGAGCAACCTGGTTATACCAAGCGTCTGGATCCGATCCCTCGGGCGCTCAATGCCCTAGCCTTGCTCTCCAGTGGCCAGGAAAGCTATCTGCCACTGGTCAAGAAAGAAGCCCAGTGGGCAGCGGATTTCAAGGACGAAGGGATGGCGACTTGGTATTACGGCTACATCATGATGTTTCTTGCCGAGTACAAGATAGCCACCGGTGATGATTCAATCATGCCAGGCTTGAAGCGTCTTGCGCTCGAGGCTGCCAACGGACAGAGTGCGGTGGGATCCTGGGGACACCGATTCGCTCGGCCCGATGGACGGCTTTATGGTTACGGCATGATGAACTCACCCGGTTTGCCTTTGACGATCTCGATGGTTCTAGCTCGCCAAGCGGGAGTTGAGGACCCAGCATTGGATCGAGCCATCGAATTGAGTTTACGTCTGATGCGATTCTATATCCATAAAGGAGCGATCCCTTACGGCGACCATCATCCGTGGATAGAGACGCATGAAGACAACGGCAAGTGCGGGATGGCTTCGGTGCTCTTTGGATTGACCGATGAGTCCAAGGGTGCTGAGTTCTTTTCACGGATGAGTGTTGCAGCGCATGGACCCGAACGCGACACAGGGCATACTGGGAATTTCTTTAATATCCTTTGGGCCATGCCGGGGATTTCTCTCTCGGGCCCGAATGCGACCGGTGCGTGGATGAAAGAGTATGGAAGCTGGTATTTTGATCTAGCGAGGCGTTGGGATGGTAGTTTCCTACACCAAGGCCCGCCCGAAAACGATGCCGATAGCTATGCCGGTTGGGACACGACAGGATGCTATCTGCTAGCCTATGCAATGCCGCTCAAGAAACTCTATTTGACCGGAAAAAAACAGATCGACGTTCCAGAGCTCAGCGCCGACGTGGCCGAGTCTCTGATCGACGACGGGAGGGGATGGAACAACAAGGATCGAAATAGTTTTTACGATGGGCTGAGCGAAGATCAACTCATCGAGCGACTCGGGAGTTGGTCGCCTATTGTGCGCGAGCGAGCGGCGATGGCGTTTGGGCGTCGCAAAAGCGCACCTATCTCCGCGTTGGTTGAGTTGTTGGACTCACCGAGCTTGGATACTCGCTACGGGGCTTGTCAGGCTCTGACAAAACTTCGAGGACGAAGTGCTCCTGCAATCGAGGCGTTGAATAGAACACTGTCTCACGAAGACCTTTGGCTACGAGTCAAGGCCGCAGAAGCTCTGGCGGCGATCGGCAAGCCGGCCATGCAGAGCGTACCGAGAATGCTCGAGCTGCTAGCACAAGTCGACACCGACAATGATCCACGTGGGATGCAACAGAGATATTTGTCGTTTGCTCTTTTTGATCGTGATGGAATGCTCGGAAGATCGCTCGAGGGAGTCGATCGAACCTCGCTGTATCAAGCCGTTCGAGCTGGATTGCAAAACCAAGATGGACGGGCTCGCGGTAGTATTGGTTCGGTCTATCGGAAATTATCGCTTGAGGAAATCAGACCCCTGTTACCTGCGATCCACCAAGCGATCATCGAGCCGGCACCAAGTGGCGAGATGTTCGCCGATGAGATCCGCGTCGAGGGGCTTCGGCTCCTTGCGGAGCATCATATCGAGGAAGGGATCGCTGCGCTTGTGTATTACACCCGCGAGCAGAACCCTTGGGCGAGTGAGATACGCACACCCGAGCTCATGAAGATCCTCTTGAAGTATGGCAAGCATGCCCATGCGGTTATTCCCGAGCTAACCAAGATCGCCGATTACTTTGAGAACGAGGAGAAAGATTTTCCTCGAGAGTTGGGGTTGCTCAAAGCGAACAGCGTGCGGGAAACGATTGCGGCCATCGAAGCATCAACGGACAATCCAGAACTTATTCGACTCAAGTAGGACAAATAACCATTGTGATGAAACTGATTTGGGCTTGCGCTCTGATACCTCTGATGGCCAGTCAGGTTTTTGCATCGAATGATCAAGACTCACCATGGCTGACGTTCCCAGGCGGTGATGGACCGGGCAAGGGCAAGCGGATCGTGCTGATTTCGGCGGAACAGGAATATCGCAGCGAGCAATCCATGCCGATGTTGGCGAAAATTCTCAGCCAGCACCATGGTTTCGATTGCACCGTGCTCTTCGGCGTGAATGATCGCGGTGAAGTAGATCCGACCATGCCAGTCTATCCCGAGAAGGGTAAGGAGGATCAGTTCAAAGAGCATCATATCCCCGGCCTCGAACATCTTGCATCGGCAGACCTCGTCATTTTCTTCACGCGTCTGCTGACTCTGCCTCAATCAGAGCTCCAGCAGATCGTCGATTACGTCGATTCAGGCAAACCGATGATCGCGCTTCGCACTGCCAATCACGGCTTTCGACGTCCGCTCCCTTACAAGATCAATGGCAAACAAGTGCGATGGGGTGAGGATATCCTCGGTGGGACTTTCATGAATCACCATGGACGTTGGCACGCTGACTCGACGCGTGGCTTTTTCGACAAAGATCATACCAAGCATCCGATCCTCACTGGAGTCACGGATATCTGGGGCGACTCGGATGTCTATCGCACCTACAAAGAGAACACCAGTCTCCCTGCTGAGTGCACAGCACTTGTATGGGGCCAACCCTTGATGGGACGCAAGCCCGATGATCTACCGAATGAAAAGCTCGAGCCGCTCCCAATTGCGTGGATCAAGCCTTGGCAAACCAGCCAAGGCAAAACCGCCAGGGTCTTTCATTGCACGATGGGTAGCGGAATCGATTTGAAAAGTCCAGGCCTGCGTCGGCTTTTGATCAACTCTGCCTATTGGTGCATGGAAATGGAAGATACGATCTCCGCTAGCCGCAGTGTGGAGATCGTCGGAAGTTACGAACCTCTCGAAAGCGGTTTCAACTACGACGAACTCGGCGTGAAGCCTCGCCCGATTTCGTACTATCGATAACATTTGATTGGATCGAAGAAGACTAGGATCTTGCTTACCATCGAAGCGACCATGAATCGAATCTACTTGTTGATTGCATTCCTTATTGCCATACCCCATGCTCTTGCAGGCGATCCTGCTCTACCAGGGCATCACCCACTGACGCAGATACAAGCCGGCAGTGTCCTGATGGCAGAGCTGCGATGCTCCGCGTGCCATAGCGGCATTGAAGCCATAGCGGTAGCGGACAAGACAGCTCCGGAGTTAGCACAAGTCGGGACGCGAATTTCGCCGGAGTACCTGCGGCGATTCCTGGCATCACCCTTAACGGCGCATCCAGGCACAACGATGCCCGACTTGTTGGCATCACGATCGGAATCCGAAAGGCAAACGATTGCCGAAGCGCTAACTCACTTTTTGGTCTCGCGCTCGATTACCGATACTCCCTCTGAGCCTACTGAATCGATCGATCGCAACCTGGGCAAAGAGTTGTACCATTCGATCGGATGCGTCGCCTGCCATGGACCCAAGGAAGCGCTTTCAGAACTGCAGCAAAGCGTCAATCAAAAACAGGAGGACGAGGACAGTGAGCAAGACGATTCGACCAAGCTCGATTCGACCAAGGCCAATTCGACCAAGCCTATTGCCATGTCGCTTGAGCATGTCGGGTCAAAATACAACGTCAGATCGCTGGCCGAGTTTCTATTTCAGCCGCTGAAAGTTCGAAGCTCAGGCCGTATGCCTGACATGAAACTGACAAGGACCGAGTCGCTTGCGATCGCAGGATATCTTATCGGGGAGCAAGCACCGACTTACGAACCATTAGTTCCTGATACGGCGCTTGTTGAGGCAGGGAGGAATTACTTTCAATCATTGAATTGCGCAGCGTGCCATGCACTTGAGGGCATCGCTGCGGCCCGACCCGTCGGGTCGCTCAAGGGGTCCGATTTGACTGGCGGATGCTTGTCCCTTTCAAATGGCAATTCTGCGAATATTCGCAGTCCGCGATTTGCTCTCGAAGAGAACCAGCGCGCAGCCATCGCTGCGGCGATCTCAGGAGGGACGGTTGTTGACTCCGACAAAGATGCGTTGGCGAAAACATTGACGGCCTTTCGGTGTGTTGCTTGCCACGTTCGCGACGATTATGGAGGTGTGCATGAGGCGCATAATGCTTATTTTCAAGGGAGTGAATTGAACCTCGGGGACGACGGTCGTATACCGCCACCGCTGACGCACATGGGGGCCAAGCTCAAGCCGGCATGGCTTAAGAAAGTCCTCTTCGACGGGGAAAGTGTTCGCAGCTACATGGTGACTCGAATGCCGCAGTATGGGGCGAAAAACTTGGAGCATCTACCTGGACTATTCCGCCGGCTGGACGTTTTTAACGGCCCTGAAATGAACATCCCAAGTCCAGAGGGTCGCAACGAAAAAGAGCGCGAGCAAGAAAAACTCATTCGCGCTGCGGGCAGGGAACTGCTCGGCGACAAGGGTGCCAATTGCGTTGCTTGTCACCGATTCAACTCCAAAGCAGCCAACGTGAATCAGGGGATCGAACTGCTAACGAGCTACGAGCGGCTTGAGCCTGAGTGGTTCAACCGTTATTTGCGAAATCCTGGAGCGTTTCGCCCTCGAACCGTCATGCCGTCGGCTTGGCCGGACGGCGTTTCTGCATTCAAGTCGATTTTGGATGGTGACTCCGATCGGCAGATCGAGGCCATTTGGTATTACCTCTCTCTGGGCACATCGGCTGCCGACCCATCGGGTGTTCGAGCCGTCAGTACCAAGATCGAGGTGGGCGACCAAGCCATGGTTCATCGAGGTCGCAGTCGTGTCGCAGGCTTTCGAGGGATCGCAGTGGGCTTACCGGAAAAAATCAGCTACGCCTTGAACGCCGAGACTGGCACACTCTCGGCGATTTGGCGAGGAAACTTCATCGGGGTCAATTGGAGCGGACAAGGTTCAGGCGATTTCAATCCAGCCAGCGAGCCGATCACGCTCGCCCAAGATGTCTCGTTTGTCTCACTAGAGGATGAGGATACTCCGTGGCCTTTGTTGCCTATGATGACCAAAGAAGCTCCTGCCAATCCCGATCCACTCTATCCAAAAAACTTGGGCTATCAGTTTCGAGGTTACACCCTCGACGATTCTTCAATCCCGACGTTCCAATATCGCAGCGGCAGGATCGCGATCGAAGATCGCACGATTGCAACGGGTGATACATCGCAGCCGGGCCTAAAAAGGGTCTTGCAATTTGAATCCCCTGAGCCACAGATACTTTGGTTTCGCGCGCTGGTCGGAGATGTCCTTCGCGAGTCCGATCAAGTCTTCCGCAGTGGTCGCTTGCGACTGCACATTTCTAACAATCCCGCGATCGATGCGAAATTGAGAGTATTGTCCGAGGAGCCCAAGAAATCCGAATTGTTGCTACGTTTGGAGCTTCCTCAAGGCGAATCCACTTTGGAGCTTGTGTATGAACCGCTCAAGTAATGTTTTTTTTGGTTTGCTGTGCAGTCTGATCACGATCGCTATTTTTGGCACGGGATTTGTCCTTGCCGAGGACGTTGGCAAACGTTGGGGGACCGAGGAGCGCGAGCGTGAGTTCTACCCCATTGTGAACATCCCATTGCCCAAGGACACGGTCATTGAGGCCGGTGCCTTTGCTGTATTACCCGATGGACAAGTCGCCGTTGGCACAAGGCATGGCGAGATTTTTTTGATCGATGGCATCGATGCAACGAAACCTACGCCGACGTTTCATCGTTTTGCATCAGGACTCGATGAAATCTTTGGGTTGACTTGGAAAGACGATGCATTCCGAGTAACACAAAGTTGCGAATTAACGCGTGTACGCGATACCAATGGCGACCGCGTAGCAGACCGGTTTGAGACCCTCTCGGATGCTTGGGGATACGCCAATTACCACGAGTACGCATTCGGTTCGAAGCTCGATGCGCAGGGCAATCAATTCGTCGCGCTTGGATTGAGCGCGTCTTATTACTCCCATGCTTGGAACCGTGGCTTTATTATGAAGGTCGCTCCGGATGGAAAAACGAGTGCTTATGCCAGCGGCCTTCGAAGTCCCGGAGGCATAGGGTTTGATGAGCATGGAGCTCTTTTCTATATCGAGAGCCAGGGGCCTTGGAATTGTTCTTGCAGTTTGAAAGCCGTGTCACCGAGCAGCTTTCATGGCCATCCGGCTAGCTTTAATTGGTATCCGTACTCGCCCGAGCTAGGGCCTGTGCCCGAAGCTCCTCAATCGGGCACTCGTATTGTTACAGAGAAAAATCGCGTCAAGCAACTGGTTCCCTATGCAGTGGTTTTTCCCTACATCCGAATGGGTCGATCGATTAGTGGATTCAATGTAGATCGGACGCAGGGTAAGTTTGGTCCTTTCGAGAATCAACTATTCCTGGGCGACTATACCCAATCGATCCTTATGCGGGCTACGACCGAGCAGGTAAACGGCGTTTGGCAGGGTGCTTGTTATCCATTCCGCGAGGGGCTTTCGACAGGGATCCTCAATGTCGAATTTACCCCTGGTGGCAATTTGATCTGCGGTGGTACCAACCGTGGTTGGCCCGTGCGGGGTATCAAGCCCTTTGCCATCGAGCGCCTTGAATGGAGTGGCAAAATGCCTTTTGAGATCCAGCGCATCACCATTGAGCCCAGTGGATTCAAAGTCACCTTCACCAAACCTGTTGAACCCATCACCGGTAATTCCCCTGCTTGTTATTCGATCCATGCCTTCACGCATCCTTACCATGCTGGCTATGGGGGACCGGAGATCGAGCAGCAAAAGCCAGAGGTAAAGTCCGTCGTGCTTGCCCAAGACGGACTCTCGGCGATCATCATGCTCGAGAAGCTCCAAGAGGGATTTGTCTATGAAATTGATCTTCCCGAGTTGCGTTCTGTGGACAGGGAAGAACTGCTGCACCGGAATGCTTTCTACACGGTCAACGAAGTGCCGGCTCGATAGCTAGGATAAAGATTCCTGAAGAAATCTTTTGGAAACACAGAGTCACAGAGAGCACAGAGTCTTGAGAACCTCTCTCTTCCGTTCTGTGCTCTCTGTGCCTCTGTGTTTTCAATCTTGGAACCCCTTGCAATTACTTGTCTCATCATCGCGCTCATTGCGGCCGTCTTGGGGTTAGGCGGCATTGCGAGTGGTAAAACCTCTTGAGAGCCGCTAAAATATGTCATCCTCTTGCGCTTGTTGACTCGCTAATTTGGGATGTTCTTTATGGTTGTCGAGAGTGTTTTGGCGCTGAACGAGGAGATTCTTCAAAGCCAATGGGATTGGATCCTAGAGTGTTTCAGAGAAGTTCTCGAGGAGTCTGGTGAGAACGCGCTGGCAGGTCTTTTGCCTGCATCCCAAAATGCCTCCATACCAGCAGGTGGACTGGGCCAGTCGGTGCATTTGACCCAAGCTTACTCCATAGCATTCCAACTGCTTGGGATGGCCGAGCAAAACGCAGCCGACCAATTTCGAAAATCGATCGAGCAACGCTCTGGTATGGATGCGCTTCCGGCCCTCTGGGGTGACTCACTGCGGCAACTCAAAGAACAAGGCTGGACGGCCGAGCAAATCGCCAAAAGTCTGCCTAGCTTGCAAGTCGAATTGGTCTTAACAGCTCACCCTACCGAAGCGAAACGCGCGACGGTCTTGGCACATCACCGACGTCTCTATGAACGATTGCAGTTGCATCGGCAAGTTGCCAGCGAGAAAGTCGCTACGGATCATCCATTAGCCGAGGAGAACGACTTTGCGACCAAGGCCTTGTTGGCCATCCTGTGGCGAACCGGTGAGATCTATTTGGACAAGCCGGACATACAGTCCGAGCGCCGCAATGTTTTGGACTATTTGACTCAGGTTTTTCCAGCGGTGTTGCGTCCATTGGATCAGCGTTTGCGCAAGGCTTGGACCGCCGTCGGGTTTGACCCTTCGGTCTTTGATGATCCTTTGGTCTTCCCTCGCTTGACCTTTGGCACGTGGGTCGGAGGGGATCGCGATGGTCATCCGTTGGTAACAGCCGAAGTCACGCGTCAGAGTTTGCTTGAGATGCGCAGCAGTGCGCTGGGGCTGGTGCAAAGGCAAATGCAGCAGCTTGCGCGTCTGCTGAGTCTTTCGGCCTATTGGCAAAGGCCTGACGCAGAGTTCCTCCAGGCACTCGCCTCGGCAGCGGATCGATTGGGAACTGCTGGCAAGCGGGCGATAGATCGGAATCCGAATGAGCCATGGCGGCAGTTCATCAACACGATGCTTGCAAGGCTTCCGAAGGTTGACGAATCGCTCAATAAGATCACGATGGATGCTCCGCCGACTTATCAAAGATACTCTGAGTTATTAGAGGACTTGAAACTCTTGTACCAGAGCTTGGTCGCCTCGAGTCAGCGGCGGGTCGCTGAGTTTGCAGTGCAACCGCTCATGCGGGTGGTTCAAACGTTTGGATTTCATTTAGCGGTTCTCGATGTCCGTCAAAACAGCGCATTCCACGATCGAGCAGTCGAGCAGTTGCTCATCGCAGCGGGATTTAGCCGGACGAATTTTTCGCAGTGGGATGAATCCGAGCGGCTAGAGTTGCTCCATCGCGAGCTGGAGTCAAAACGGCCTTTCGCTAGACCGGATGTTTCGCTTGGGCAAGAAGCCGATGCGGTTCTTTCGTCGCTACGTGTGCTCAAAGAGTATAGTGCAGCCTATGGATTTGATGGTTTAGGATGTCTGATCGTGAGCATGACACGCAACGTCTCGGACTTGTTGGTCGTGTATCTGTTAGCAAGAGAAGTCGGACTCATGCAAGAGACACCCCAGGGGCTCGAATGTCCTTTGCCGGTCGTGCCGCTCTTTGAAACTGTCGACGATTTGCACCATAGCCCTGCGATTTACGATGCATTTTTGCAACATCCCATTACCCAACGCAGTTTGCAGTCGATCCAAAAGCGACGTGGGGAGGAGCAACCCGTCGGGCAAGTGATGATTGGTTATAGCGACAGCAACAAGGATGGTGGGATACTTGCAAGTTTGGTGAACCTTCGTCGTGCGCAGAGGGATTTGGTGCAGGTCGGACAGAAGCATGGGGTGAGGGTCCGTTTCTTTCATGGACGTGGGGGAACGATCAGTCGGGGAGCCGGCCCGACACATCGATTTATTCAATCGCTACCCTGCGAATCGCTCGGAGGGGATTTGCGTCTGACGGAGCAGGGAGAGACGATCCCACAAAAGTATGCGCATCAGTCTACGGCGATCTACAATCTGGAGTTGTTCCTAGCGGGGGTCGCCAGAAAAACTCTGTCGGATCAGCACGCTGATCCTGGCGAACATCCGCTGGAAGATACGTTAACAGAGTTGTCAGGCTGGGCTCGAGACACGTATACCGAGCTTATCCACCGCGAGGGTTTTGTTAGTTTTTTTCGGCAAGCCACACCGATTGATGCGATCGAGCAGAGTCGCATCGGTTCGCGTCCATCGCGGCGCACCGGGCAGCAGTCCCTCGCAGACTTGCGAGCGATTCCTTGGGTGTTTAGTTGGGGACAAGCCCGGTTCTTTTTGTCGGGTTGGTTCGGGGTCGGGACGGCGCTGGAGAAGTTGCAGCATGCTTCGCCCGAGACCTTTGAAGAATTGAAGCAGACCATGAACCGATGGGCACCAAGTCATTACTTACTCAGCAATGTCGCAACGAGTTTGGCCGCCACCGACTTAGAGATCATGAGAGCTTACGCAAGCATGGTTCAAGAGGACACATTAAGAACATCGTTTATGGAAACGATTGAGAGTGAGCTTTTTCGTACGCGAGAAAAGATCGAGCTTATTTACGGCGGACCATTATCGGAGCGTCGCCCTAACATCCAGCGGATGATGAACCTACGATCCAGTGGCTTGCGGGTGTTGCACCACCAACAGATCGATTTGTTGAAAATGTGGCGCAGTTACCATCGCATGCAGCAGACCAAAGAGGCCGAGCAATTGGTTCCGCAGTTGCTCTTGACCGTCAATGCGATCGCCAGCGGACTCGGTACAACAGGCTAGCTATATTTTTGCCCTCCCATATTTTTGGCTTCCCATATTTTTGCCGGTTCTTAGAGCTGCAAACTGGGCTGATGGAAAGAGGCTATTGACAGGAGGAGCCAATGAAGATCGACGCAGACGAAATGATCGAGGACAGTGAGATGCTGACCGACCCAGTCGATCTGCTGGCGTACTTGGCATAAACATCACGCCGCATACGAACCGAGCTGAATTTGCCCCTCGGAACCAGGAGAATGTCTTTTCATCGGCTGATTCCCGAATGCAAAACCTATGTCGTTGACGGAAGCGACATCGTGTCGCTGGCTCTGGGTACCGCAGAATTGGAAGAGATTGGCGGACTAGAATTTAGGCTCGGGCATGTCGGGGTGACGAACGATTGCTCATCTTCGTGGAACCGCCGCCGCGCTCCTGTGCGTTGAACCTACGCGGCCGGACCCGCATGCTAGTTGTTTGGTGAGGGTGCCCGGCAACGGGCATCCTTACCCGATTTCGGTGATTATTTTGGTTTCGTTGGGGTTCGCCTTTTAAGAATCTTGATTGATGGTTTCGTAGTATCCTCTGAGCATTCTTGTTCTATTGTAACGATATTTGTTCTCCCAGGTTCGATAGCCGTTATTCGATCTGAAGAAGTTACTCGAAGCTGTTGGGAACTAAACATATTTGTTTGCAGTATCGGATTGGGAGAGTTGATGTTGGATGCAAAACGACTTTTCGTCTCCTCGAACCGCAGTTGACGTTCCTTAAGTTCTATGTCGGCCATTTTCTGCTCATGACGATTCCGATACCACAGATCCTTTATGAGTTCGCGAATCTGTTGAATTGGTTTTCCAAAATCAATGCGAAAGGATGCCATAGCATGGTTCCTCAAAAGTCAGTATTTCCCAAACGTATCCTTTCCACATCGGCAACTAGTTGTGGCAGATACTAGAGAAATGCTGCGTTCACAAGAGGAAAATTTGCGTTTTGGCTGCAAGTCCTTTCAAGGCAACGACTTAAAAAGCTAAAGTTTTTTCGCGAGAATGCCGATGATCCACGCTCCCAGGGCGTTTCGTAGTTCGTGGAGATTGGTTCTTGGATTTTTCACCGAAAGAATCCATGTAAGTCCTGGGTTTGGGGTGGGAGCCCTTCGAATAAAATCTGGCGACTCTGACCCGTGATCTTGTTCTGCGCTTGCAACGCAGAAACGTCACAAAATTCCACCCCCAAACCCAAGGAGACTCATACCTTGAAAATTCTCGCTCTGGATCTCGGTAAGTTCAATACCATGTGCTGCTTTTTCGACACCAAAACTCGAAAGCACTCGTTTCTCAACGCTCCCACCGAACGAAATTACCTCAACACTCTCTTCAAGAACCACAAAGTCGACTGCGTCGTTATGGAGGCCTGCGGCCCCTCGGGATGGATCAATGACCTGGCCATCAGCCATGGACTCGAAACCCTCGTCTGCTCCACCAATGAAGATGCTTGGAAGTGGAGTAACGTCAAACGCAAAACCGACAAAGACGATGCCCTCAAGCTCGCCCGTATGGCTGCAATGAATGAACTCAAAGCCGTTCACATGCCTTCCGAAACACATCGCGAGTTCCGATCTCTGGTGAAGTACCGCAAGACACTCGATCATCGCATTAACAAAATGAAGTGCACGATACGGGCTTGGTTCGTCAACCACGGCATTTCCATCGATATCGGCGAAAAGGCATGGCACTCGGGCCGCGAACTCATCAACTCCTTCCGAAAGCCACTCATCCAATGCGAGCCTAACGAACTCTGGAAGGGAGAGCTAGATATCGAACTGACGCAACTCGATGCCCTGACTACGCAACTTGATATCGTGGTCAAAAAACTCGAAGCCATCGGTAAGAATGACCCACGCATCCAACGCATTCGAACTATCCCTGGCGTAGGTCCTCGAACGGCTGAGATCCTCGTTGCCTGCATCGACGATCCGCATCGATTCACCAACGGACGCCAGGTCTCAGCCTATTTCGGACTCGTACCAAGGCAGTATCAATCCGGCGAAACCGACCGCAATGGAAGGATCACCAAGCGTGGCAACCCACTGGCAAGAACGATACTTGTCGAGTGCGCGTGGGCTTCCCTCCGATACAACGAATGGGCCAAGGGAGTCTACGACCGCATCTGCGGCAAACAAAAGACTCGCAAAAAGAAAGCAGCTGTTGCACTAGCTCGAAAGATCGCAGTGCTCGCCTGGGCAATGCTCCGTGATGAAAAAAACTGGGAGCCTAAACACATGATTCAGGTCACTGAGTCTTTCGGGAAGATGAAACGAGAACTCAAACAATCTCTTCAGTCGATGAAACCCAAAGAGAATAGCGACCAGCGCAAGAGTCGACTACGCAGGGAAGCCCGAGAAGCCAAAGCCGTCGCTGAACGTCCCAAGAGGAGCGTAAGGACGGCCACAGCCAGGAGGTCCCGCTCGAAAACAACTGTCGTACCCACCGCCACTCCACCAACCAACACATCCAAACGAGCAACGCCGAAACCAACTACAAGAACCAACCTCAAACCGAAACCTAAACCACGGCGAGCAGGAAAGCTAGTATCCGCGGTCTGATGCATTGAGCTTCAATCCTCATAACGTCGACGAACGAATCAGCCTTGCTCGCCTTTTAAAACGCACGGCTACGAGGACAACCAGAATGTGTGCCTGATGAACGATGCGCCAGCATCCAAGCATCGACGAACGAATCGGACCTCGTAGCCACTTATACCTCAAACCTTACTCCTTACCCCATACCACTGACCGACTTCCCAGGAGGATTCGCCGCCAAACACGATGACTTACCCAAGGACAAGACCAACCCAACCGCGCCAAGCACCAATCCCAGTTGATACTGACGTTTCGCATGGACCGATCGCCTAAGCGATCCTTGAAACATCAGACGTGTCGCCCTAAAGAATGTGCCAGCGTGAATAGGAAGGTGGCTTGCAGCTCATCGAAGCTCCACGCAAGCCACAGCCACAAGCGGACTCACCATCGATCAAGATGTTTGAACCGTGCATGGATAACTGAGGGGATGCAACCTGCAAACGCGGGCCCAAAAGAGTGAAATGCATCCACACCTCGAATAGTCGCCTAATCAACCATCCTTGACTCAAGAAATTGCGTTTCGGCAGAAGCGATCTCTCTCGCGAAGTTCACTATCCATCATCACCGGTGCCAACCGCTACACCGAGTCGTTGTTCGCCACGTTAGGTGAGCGAACAACGATCGTCTCCGCAGTCGGCACCTAGGACACGGACGAAGAAAAATGTAGGCCCAAAAAAATCATCAAACAGTGGCGACCGTCACTTGCAAACCCAGGACTTCATAGTCGACCGCGATCACCCAGTCGCCGCCAAAAAACTATGATTTCGATTTGCGTCTGACCGGCGACGTGGGTGCATCGCTTTGTTCGCCACGATCCGTATCGAGCATTCTCCAGATACGCTTCAATGAAGAGCCTACGACGAGTGCCCCAACGATATACGCGGCGATTGTGGGGATAAATCCAGGCGAATACGCGAATATCGCACGAAGGCTTATCTCATCGAATGGAATTCCAAGAGATGAAGATACCCAACGACTATACGCAACTAGCCAAATCAGGGAAACGAACAGCGACAATGCGACTAAAGCCAGTCGACGCCGCCATGTGCTGTGGAAACTCGAATGCTTGATCGACCAGCCGTGTCCTCTACCGGAAATCGAGAGTTTCCCGGTTTACCCTTCGCATATGATTGAAATTATGACTCGCTCACGATGTGGCCGAAACGCATTCAGATATGGGATCGCAACCTTGACAGATAGGTCGGAATCTCTCTCAACTTTACACTCGTTTGGTGAGACAACGACCTCCAAAACTCTTGTGGGTTTCGGAAATTCAAACAAAATATTAACGTCATCGACCGTTTCGGCCCCACGGTTGACCACTTCAATTTGGCTTTGAGAGAGAGCGGCGATCTTATCTCCGTCGAATTGAACGTCTATTCGCTTGCGTACTGATGGAGAGATTCGAAGTAGAGAAAAGGACTCAAGTTCACGGCATTCGACGATTGATGGCTTTTTGCGATTGAACCACCAAATAATGAGTGTGACAATCGCGGTAACAGTGGCGCCCGCAATTGGACCGAGAAAGAGCTTAGTCCAATCGAAGTGTACTTCACCAAAGAGCGTCACTCATGACTCCTGTTTTCAGTTTGGGCGAACATATAGTCTGCGGAATTTACCATAAACCCGCAAAACCAAAGTTTACCATAAAACAAACAAGGCCGTAGCAAAGCGCGGACGCTAAATTCCTTGGAAGAATGATCTTAGCTCATCAGTCGCCGCTTGGAGCTGGGCAGGATATCTTGAATTTGTGGTTTCTGGGTTATACCGAATTGTGTTTTTTCAGGATATGCAACGGGTACTCAGGGTCTGTCCCCGATTCGCATGGAATGATTTGCTGGCATTGATGACTACGCTGATCAGAGGTGCTAGGCACCCTACGTTCGCGCTGGGTCCAAGACGATCGCAAGTGATGTCGGGATTCGCAAGTGATGTCGGGATGACGAATGATTGGTTAGCTTCGCAGGGTGTCTTGAGTCTGAAAACCCTCTAGGAAGAACTTGCTCATCTTCGTGGAACCGCCTAGTGCGGACCCTCATGCTAGGTGGTGTGGGGAGGGTGCCCGGCAACGGGCATCCTTACCCGATTTCGTCGCTATTCCCGGGAAGCAATAGCGATCTGTTGAGCAATTCTAGCGATCACTGGCTCGTATCGGGAAATTCGTTTATTGTTTCGAGGCGTCGGGAGAATTACTCGGTTCTCTCGACGTTCTCTTGCATGCACCAAGCCGTTTCGAATCCGAGTTAGCTGCTCGTACAATTTCGGCATCCACATCGTTTTCCAGGTTTCTAAAGTCGTGTCTTTTCCGATCAAAGGGGATAGTGTGAAACCGCCGTCGAACTTGAGCTCGGATGCGAAAAATAGCCTATCATTGTCTATTTCCTTCCAGATTACTTCCGGATCTACTACGTCCTCAATGACTTTTTTCATTTTTACGTCATCGTTGTGATTGACGTCGGTGAGAAGCGAAAAAAATTCTCCAATCTTCTTATCGTCACAACTGACAACCGAAGGATCACGAAGGAATTTGCGAATCTGGCACCTCGCCTTCTCGTCTACAAAGTAATGGCCGGTTTACTCGATTACTTGGTAGTAGTACACAAAAGCTTGACGTGAGGGGGCGCGACGCGCGACATGGTTCAATCGAAGCAGAATTTCATCTAGGCCACCAACCGAGAGTTCTGATGGAAATTCCTTATTAACAAATCGAAGTGGTGATCGTTTATCGTCGTCTTTGTCATCGACTGAAGTCTCTCGAATGACAATTTCTGGTGCGCGACGGTCGTAGTAGTCGGATATGAAATTCAAATGGTGTGCGAAGCGAATTAAATCTAAGGCAGCTATTGGTTTGTCGCTGGTAATGTGAAAATTGCGTGGAAGCTTGTCCTTAAAATATTTCTTAGCCCTGTCTGGCAATTGATCGAGTCGTTGAAAATCACGAAATGCCGCCAATTGCGGGACAGTCTGACCAGGATCATTTGATAGGACGCTTTGTGAGCGGCGAGCGATACTCATAAATCGATCGCTCGGTGCTGCATAACGACAATCGAATTTCACACCTTCAAAGAACACGCTAAACGCTCGATCGACGTATGTCTGTGAAATTTCGTCTTTGGGATCGAGGAATGCGAACAGGATTTCCATCGTGTTGGTGTCAAGATGGATGATCGCATCGAACACAGGATTCAACCACACATGATTCAGTTCGGAAAGGAAATCGTGTTCATGGAGTCCGCACGCAATGTTTACATTTCCGGCACCCCAAGGAGATTCGACAATGAGCGTATCAGAGTCCGTTCGAACGACAACGTGTGGGTTTTGCGTCACGAATCGCTTCAAATAGGCGTCGATGATGCTTGGCGGGTCAGAATCAGGTTGAGGCATCTTCTACTTCCGACGAACATATAGTATGCGGAATTTACCATAACCCCGCAAAACAACAGTTTACCATAAAACAAGCAAGGCCGCAGCAATTCGTGGACGCTAAATCCACTGGGAGAATGATCTTAGCTCATCAGGCGTCGCTTGGATCTGGGCACCATATCTTGAATTTGTGGTTTCTGGGTTATACGGAATTGTGTTTTTTCAGGATACGCAAGGGGTCCTTAGGGAGTCCTCGGGGTCTGTCCCCGATGCGCATGGAATGATTTGCTGGCATTGATGACTACGCAGCTCAGAGGTGCCTGGCACCCTACGCTCGCGCTGTGGCCAAGACGATCGCAAGTGGCGTCGGGATGACGAATGGTTGGTGAGCTTCGCAGGTGGAACCGCTGCCGCACTCCTGTGCGTTGAACCAACGAGGCCGGACCCGCATGCTAGGTGGTCTGGTGATGGCCTCCGCTCAGTTTCCGAATGTTGGGGGGAATCGTCCCAGCGTCCACCCACATTTAGCCTGGAAATTCGCAATAGCCCAAG
>Ga0209985_10001154_pt1 | contig 26851 bp, 31 predicted proteins | sample NOAtaG_FD_187305 | JGI IMG/M metagenome (GOLD analysis project Ga0209985, IMG submission 187305) | Freshwater lake microbial communities from Lake Erie, under a cyanobacterial bloom - NOAA_Erie_Diel6S_1000h metaG (SPAdes) (version 2) | ecosystem: Environmental > Aquatic > Freshwater > Lake ...
CGCGGGCGGGCTCGACTTCCACCCGTGCGGCCTTGCGCCCCGTGCATCTCAGTTCCCACTTCAAATCGATCTCGACCGTCCACACTTCGCCGGACCACGCGGTCACTTTGAAGACGACGCGACACTCCCCCCCGCTTTGGTCGGTTTCGTCGTACCACGCCTCGGCGGCCTCCTGCGCGGCCAACTCTGCCGAGTTGTTGCACACGGACATCCGATGCAGAAGAACCTCGGTCCAATACTTCCGCTCCTCGCTCATGCCAGTGCCGTCGATGACCGTCTGCACCTCGCAGAGCCACGAATAGCGCTCCAACTTGGTCGGCTTCGCCCCGGCGCTCCGCTCGGTCCACACGGGCCTCGGGTCACGTTCGATTCCGTTGATGTTCACTTCTTCTTCCCCTTCTTTGTGTACTCCCGCCACGCCTCGCAAATCTGGCCGAAGTAACGCGACTGGATGATGACGACCGACGCGGCACGCTTGAACGGCTTGCCATCGGCACCCATCAGCCTGATGCCGTCGTGCAGCTCCCCCGCGTTCGCGTGATAGACCTTGCCGACGGACCATTGGTTGCGGGGCTTCGGCGGTCCTTCGCCCCCATGCAGCTTCTTCCGCGTCGCGTGCATTGCACCCTTGAACGAGCCATCCAGCACGCGGTACCTGTGCCAGCCCTTGGAAGACGAAACGTGTTCGAGCTTGCACGCCACGCCGCGATCAATCGTGTGGTTGATGGTAGTTTTCTTCTTGCTCACGCCGCACACTCCTCTCGCCCCTTCGCCCCACGATCACCATCGCCCCGGCCACTGCGCCCGCCCGGCAGGTTCGCCAGGATCAGCGCCCGACCCACGATCGGCGACACCGCGTTGCCGATCAGCCGCACCGCGTGCCGTTGCACGGGCGGCAGGATGTAGTCCTCGCTGAACCCCATCGCCCGGGCCAGCTCGCGCGGCTTGAGCATCCGGAAGAGCAGATCGACGATCACGCGCGGCACACCGTCCGGCAGCGTCACCACGACCAGGCCGTCCGCGTCCAGCGTCAGGTTCTCGCGCCCGAGCAGATCCACGAGCAGCGCCGCACACTTGCGACCACGCTCGATCATCGCCGCCGTCAGCGGGTGCGCGTCGATCACCGCGGAGCCCACGCCCCGGTCCTCGCGAGCCAGCAGCGTGTTCATCGGCTGGTTCACCGGGCTGGGCTGCCGCTTCGGCCCGCCGCACGGTGCGATCACCGGCGCAACAAACCCGTGCCGGTCCTTGGTCACCACGGTGCCGAGCCGATCATCCACGCGGTGCGGGCGTCCGTTGCCGTAATACTCGATCAGCACGGGCGTGGTCAGCCCGTGGTGCGTGCCGCCGCTGGTGATGGTCCCCACCGGCCCCACCACGCTCGCCGCGTCGCAGTTGTTGCGTGCCACGTGCAGCACCGGGGTTGCAAGCCCCTCCTTCACGCCGCCAGCCACCACCGACCGCAGCGGATCGAGCACTGAATGCACACGCGCCGCCTGGCCGTCGCGCTCGCCATAGCCGACCGTGCCGAGCACCGGCGTGCAAACCGCCAAGTCTTGCCGGGTCGTCTGCGTCGGCAGCGGAGCCCCGATCGCCGAGACCTGCCAGCCAAAGCCCTCCCCGTGCGTCACACGCAGGACGAACGGATCGGCGTCGTTCAGGACGAACCGCCGGACCCCTTCCGCGATCCGCCCGAGCGTCTTCCGCGCAAGCGCCCTCGGCCGGTCAAAGAGCGACCGCCCGAGGTCCGACCAGTCGATGACGTCGCAGGCTCGGCCACGGCTCATGCTGGTGCGTAAACCCGCCACATCTTCGGGTCTGCCGATCTGCAAGCCTTCTCCGCAAGCTCCCGCGCCTTCTCGAACCCCGCTTTGGCCCGCATCATCGAAGAGCGTTCTTTGCCCTTGACCGCGTGCTCCCCCTCGATTCGCAGCATGGCGTCGATCTGCAAAATGTTGTCGTCGAGCCGCCGAATCATTTGATCGAATGCCTCGTGACGAATCTCCCCGTAGCTTCGAGTCGCACGAACCGTCATCTCGCACATCCTCCGGCCAGCGCGCCGCAACACCATCGCGGCGCAGGACCAGAAACAACCGCTTCCGCTTGCTGGCAGCGCCGAACGTCGACGCCTCAAGCACGCGCTCTTCAACCGTGTACCCCAGCCCCTTCATCCGCCGCACGAAGGCGCGGTAGTGCTGCCCCTTCCGCTTCGGGTCGTGCACCTTGACGATCCGCCCCTGCGGGTCGCGCACGGGCCTGCCGTGCTCGTCCCGCTTGACCATCAGCGGCCCCCACTCCCGCCACTCGCAGACGTTCTCGATCATCAGCACCCGCGGCGAGAGGATGCGGGCGAACTTCACGATGCACCAGCCCAGGTGATGCACGCGCGGCGAGACCGGCGCCGACCCACGCGCCCGGCTGTGCGTCGTGCACGCCGCCGAGGCGAGCATCAGCCCCACGCCGGCAAACCCGCGTTCCTTCAGCCACGCCAGCAGCGCCAGCGGCTTGACCTGCCAGGCGTCCCCCTGCTCGTGCACGCACGCGGGGTTGTTCTTCGTGTGATAGGCGATGGCCGTAGCGTCATGGTTCACCGCCACGTCGGGCACAATCCCCGCGTCGCCGCAGAGCGCCGTCCACCCGCCCCCGCCACAGAACAGGTCCACCACCGCCTCATCACGCGCAAGCTGCATGAGCTGACGATTCACGCTTGACCCCCTTCCCACGGCACATCCTCCGCCTTCACCGCCACGCACAGATCCTCGTGGTCGATTCTCGGCGTTCCCTTCGCCTCCGCCATGCGACGGAACATCCCCTTGTACTCGCGCACGCACACCACCTCGCCGCCGAAGAGCGTCTTCTCCTGCCACTCATCCCGCTGCATGAGCATCACGCGGCGCACGATGGTGAACCCCGCCGCACGCAGCAGCTCGCGGTGCCGCTCGTGCACCGCCACCACGCGCCCGTCGCGCACGTGGTCCTTGGTGTGCACCACCGCCACGCCGCCGATGGGCAGGGCCGCGTTCACCGCCGCGTAGATCCGCCCCATCAGCGGCCAGAAGGCCCCGTCCTTCTCCGCGCCCAGGTTCCCCTCCGTCCGGCCATAGTCCGCGTCGGCAAAGTGCATCGCCGTGCGCGGCATCCCGCTGGCGGCATAGTCGCGCGGCGGCTTCCCCGTCTCGCCGAAGGGCGGCGAGGTGAAGACCGCGTCAACACGCAGCAAGCCGAACCGCCGCGTGCTGTCGCCCAGGTGCATCGTCGGCTGCGTCCCCGGCCAACCCCGGCACAGCGACCACGCCCGCCGGTAGCTGTTCCAGGTCTTCTTCGCCGCGTGCACAAACCGCGGCTCGATCTCCATCCCCTCAAACCTCAACCCGCGCGGCGGGCAGAAGACGCCCGTCGAGCCCACACCGCCGAACGGATCGCCGATGGTCTGCCCAACGCTCCACCAGCCACGCACGAGGCCCTCCTCGAGCACCCGCCGGATGAGCTGCGGCGAGAGCTTCGCCGGATGCTCGCGCGCTTCCCGGCACAGCCCGCTGTCCCACCGCTCGCCGTAGCACCCCGTCCACGTCTCCACAACCCCGTTGCGATCACCATCACCCATCCGCCACCTCCGTGCTTTTCGCTTGACCCGTCCCGCCCGTGCGGGGCGACGACTCCGATTCGTCCATAAACCGGATCACCGCCGCCCAGATCTTCACGCGCCCAAACCGGGCAGAGCTTTGCTGCCGATACTGCTCCGCGCTCAGCCCGAAAGGCCAGTTGTCCACGTACACCCGCAGGCACGCGTCGGTGAACTCAATCAAGGCCACGTCTTTCGTCAGGCCGTGCTCAACGGCCAACTTCCCGACCACATCACCAGCGACGCGGTCAAGGCCATACCGCGGCCCCATCTCAAAGAGGGCCTTCAAAAAGCCATCAATCCGCTCGCGGATCGTCACAAGGCACCCCCTTCAGCCTTGATCCCGCGATAGACCAGAATCCCCAGCCGTGTAGGCTTCCACGAACGCTTCTCTCCACGCCTTCGAAAGAACAACATCCCAAACAACCGAAGTTGATAGGAAGGAACGCGCCCACGCGGCACGTACTTGAACAAAACCTCGCTCGGCAGCCACCCGCCAGCATGACGCTCCACCACACACACCAGCACCGCACGCTGGGTTTTGGTCAGGTTCGTGAGCATGAGGCACCCCCTTTGGTCAGCCGCAGCTTCAGCGACTCGCGGACCCGCTCGGCCATCGCCCGGTTGGCATCGCCTTCGACCGAAGACAGCGACTCAGCCTTCACGCTCCGCTCAACAACAAAGCCGTCGGTCTTCCGAACCGCGATCCGCACCCGCTTGCCCGTGCAACGAACGACCACGCACGGCACCACGTGGATGTACCCATACCCACCACGCGGCAGATGATGCCACACCGCCAGCGCCCCGGTCTTGAACTGGTTCGCGTCGATCGTCACTTCCCACCCCCGATCACCCGCGGCTTCAACTCCGCCGCGCTCGGCTCAATGAACACCGCCGAGCCGATCTCCGACTCCACACCCGGCCCATAGACCAGCACGCCCCGCGCGTCGCAGACCCCGTGCAGCATCGCGCGGCACACCGCCCGCTCGTTGTCGCACGCGATCCGCGCCGCCGCCTCACGATCAAACGTCCTCGACTTCGCCAGCGCCCGCCACCACCGCTTCCCATCGCGACGCTCCATCGCCCGCTCGCCACGCGTCAGCCCCGCACCCGTCAGCCGCCAGCAGACCCGGAAGGGCCCAACCCGAACCGCCGTCTCGGCGTCCGACCACGCCGGGCCCGGCTCGCCGTCCAGCGACACCGTGCAGGCCGTCACCTCCACACGCTCGCCGCCGATGCTGAGATTCGTCTCACGCCCGCCCGTGATGAACCGCGACTCCGACCACGCCAGCAGCGCGGCGTCGGCCGCATACCCCACCCCCAGCCCACGCCGCACCGCCTCGGCAATGTCGCGGTTCACGCCCCCCACCGAGGCCGTCTCCGCGAGCCCCAGCTCGCCCCCCAGGGCCGCCGCAAACTCCGGCGCCACCACCGCCGCCCGCACCTTCGCCAGCAGATGCCGCGCCACCTCCGCCTCGACATCAACAACAACCCGCCGAACCTCCGCCGGCGTCATCGCATCAACCGCCACCCCTCCTTCCCTCGCCGCCTCCGCCAGCGCGGCCTGCACGCGATAAAGCATCAGCGAGTGCAGCACCGCCAGCGTGCGTGCAAGCTCACAGCGACGGCACGCAATCGCCGTCGGCGTCACCCGGCCAGGCCGAGCCGAGCACATCGAACACGCTTGAAATGCACCACCGCCCGCACCGCCCTCGCCAGCCCCACCGCCGCCGCCAGCTCCGCCATCACCACCGGCCCCACCACCCTGACCGCCGCCAACCCCAACAACAGTGTCGCTCACGACCGCCGCCAAACCGCTTCAACCACACACCCAGGCCTACCCCCGCCCCCCCGCCGCCCTCACCCCGCCCTCGCCACCGCTCAACGCAGCACGATAGACAAAGCACGCAAACGCCATCACGCGGGCTACGCCCGCCGACGCCGCTCAGCCCAGGATGTTGGTTTCGCGCATAAGGCCCTCTGCCGGGGTCGTGATCCCAGCACGCGAAGTATCCCACACCGCCCCCGCGCTGTCAAGCGACCAACGTTCTCCACAAAATCCTCTGCACGCGATCACGCGCTATCTCTTACATCCAAACGTGAGCAAACTAAGTGTGCGCACAATTGTGCGCACAAATATGCGCACACTATTTTCGACTGAACCCACCGTAGAGGTGCGGATCATCGCGTGCCCGGACCCGCAAGAAGGCGCAGCCGCCGCACGCGTGCCCCGACCACAAACCAAACCAGTCTGTAAGGGTCTACCACCCGCACCCAACCCCCCGCCCGCCGCCGCAGCGCCCCCCGGCCAAACCACCCACCACCGCCGCCGAACCCCTCACCAACCCCGCCAATCAACCCAAAACCCCACCACAAACCCCAAAACCGCGAAGTTGTGACCTGCGATATGACGCCTAACGCAAGTAGTACCTGACAGGGGGGGTACCCCCTCGCTTTTGAATGCCCGACGCGGGTCCGGGTCCGCGATCAGAAGGGGATGTCTTCGCCATCAGCGGCCCCCGCGATCGTCCCCTGCGTCGGCCGATCCCACGCCTGCAGCAGCCTGATCCCTTCGTAATATCGCACACGACCCTCCGCCCCTTCCCGCTGCCTGGTCGCAAGCTTCGACGCCCCCACCACGGCTTTCAGTCGCCGCCCAAACGTCGCCACCTTCATGTTCGTCTCAGCGTGATTGACCTCCTCACTCCACTGCCTGAAAGCCGTGAAGAGATCGTCGACCTTCGTCTGCGACTTGGGCTCCAACACACAGCAGTCCTCGACGAAGCTGCGCACATCGTCCATCGTCCTGGCCATCTCGTCGATGATCGGCTGTGACGCCGTGGGCTGTAGGAACTCACCCCGCTCACGCAGAATCCGCAGCCGCAGCAAGGCTCGCAGCGCGATCCACGGCAGCTCGGTTGCCAGCTTGCGAGAGAGCATCCGATCCGGCTTCTTCGGCGGGTCACCAGTGACCAGCATCAGCAGACGCCGCGTCAGCGCCCCGGCCGCGTCCTTCCACGAAGGCTCTTCATTCAACGTGATAACGATCTTGCCGGACAGCTTGACCATCGTGGTCTCGCCACCCTTCTGCTCCACACGCACCGGCTCGCCCGTGGAGATCCGCAGCAGGTTGTCCAGCGCCCCTGCGGTGTCGGTGAACGGCCCCACCCGGGCCTCGTCCATGTGGTAGAGCGCCCGCCCCTGCAGAGACGACGTGTCGAAACGACCACTCAAGTGCCCGAGGTTGATCATCGCGATGTTGTCATCGCCCACCAGCCCGTGCAGAATCCTCGCCAGCACGCTCTTGCCGCCGCCGCTGGGCCCCTGAATCCACAGCAGCTTGTGCAGCGACGTGTCGCCTGTCTGCAGGTACCCAGCGAACTCCTCAAAGGCCCGCACCTGGTCCTCTTGGCCCTGCAACACCTCACGAATGAACTTGAGGTAGACCGGGCAACGCGTCGCGAAGTACGCGTCGATCTGACCGCCTTGGTGCCACGCCTTGTCCTCGGTGAACTTCGCCAGCCTCACCAGGTCATCCTTGGGGAACTTCGCCGGCACGCAGAGCGCCGAGAACCATCGTGACGTATGCGGCATGAAGGCCGAGTCCGGCTCCTCAACCAGCGCGTCCGTGTCGATCAGCCCGTTGGACCAGGCAACCACGCTCTTTGGGTCGGGCAGATCCCGATCGTCCGCCAGCCACGGGTCAAACTTCACCGCGTGCTCAAAGGTCGATCGTCCCTTCTCGTCGAGGTGCCGATCGAGCCACCGCGGCATCGCCGTGCCCATCACCGCCACGTACGCCTTCATGGACTGCATGATGTCCATGATCGTCCGGGGTCCGATAGCGCACTTGCGGTACTTCTTCTCCCACGTCACCTGCCCGGTGGCCTTGTCTGTCACGGGCTTCATCGAGACCTGCCGCAGCGTGTCGGTGAAGGTGCCGATGCGTGCCGCGAGCAGATCCGGCCGGATCGGGACCCACCTGGGCGCTTGGCTCCGCCCGTCCGCGTTGGTGTAGACCCACCAGAAATCTTCCTTGTACTGCACCGTCCACGCCGCGCCGTCACTCTCGCGCAGGGTCCGGGCCGTGGGTGTGAAGAGCGCCTTGAGGATCATCTGCGCCCGCAGCGACCCCTGATCCGGCAGCACATCGCTCTCATCGTCATCCTCACCGCCGCCACCGGCAGCCCCGCCATACCCACCACCGCCGCCCGCACCGCCCCCATCGTCCTCACGCTCACCGATCTCCTCCGCCCTCAGCTCAACCGCCTCATCCTCGCCGGCGTCCGCCTGGTGCTCCTCACCAGCCACAGGCCCCAGCCGCGCCGCCATCGCTTCACGCAACTCCTGCGTTTCGTCGTTCGATCGCCCCCACAGCAGGCCCTTCACCGTGCTCCCCGGCTCGATCTTCCCCGCCGCCTCCGCGGCCCACACATCCAGCCAATCCACCGACTTCGTCTCGTCACTGATCGGCAGCCCGAAAGCGTCGACCCGAGCATCAACCTCCGCCGTCGGCGGCCGCACCGCCACGCTGGCGATCCCCGCTTCACGCAGAAGCCCCGCCGCCTCGTGCGCAGCCTCAAGCCCCGGCGCCGAGGCCACCCAGGCGTCGCCGTCACGCTTGGCCCGGACGCGGTCCGCGTCGGCAGCGATGATCACCTCGTCATACTTCGCGGCCTCGTCGGGCTTCAAAATCAGGTTCTTCAGCCCCGACGTGCTCATCACCGACCACACCACCACCGGCGTCTGCGTCTGCCCCGCCATCGCATCGGCGATCGCCACGCCCGTCTCCACGCCCTCACAGACGATCAGGGTCCGGGCGTTCGGCTGCGACAAAAGCACAATGCGTGCCCCAGGACACGCCGAGCCGTACGAACCGATGGTGAGCTTCGCGTCGCCGCCACCGTTCCACTTCCCCGCCACACCGTCGTCGCGCAGGTAGATCCGCTGCAGCGCCACGATCTTCTTCCCCGCGGGGCGGTCAGGGTGCCCCATCGCCGCCAGCACGCACGGCAGCTCACAGTCCACCACGTGCGGTTCGTCGTTGCGCTGCTTTGTTCGCTTGAGACGCTCAACCAGGCGGAGCGACTGCGGCAGCTCGCCGAGGTTCTTGAGCGGAATCCCACGCGACTGGAAATACGCCCGCATGAGCTGGTGGTTGGTGCCGTCCTTGGCACGCCCCCAGACGGATTGGGCGAGGGCAAACTTCTCCTCGGCCTCGGCGGCCTGGCGTTCTTCTGCGGCCCGCTGGGCCTCTTCACGCCGCTTGGCGGCCTCGGCCCGCTGCTCTGGGGTCAGGTCGGCGTCGGCACGTTCAAGCACCTGCTCAAGGCTCAGGCCCGCAAGCTGGGCCACCTGCTCCGCGGCCTCACGCAGGCCGATGCGGCGATACTGCTGCATGAAGCTGACGACGTCGCCCGACCAGCCGCACGAGTGGCAGAAAGCCATCTGCTTCTTCGGCACCAGGCTCATCGAGGGCGTGTGATCGTCGTGGAACGGGCAGAGGATCGACCACTCCCCGCCGCTCTTCTTGCCGAGCTCGCACCCACACGCAGCCGCCACGCGATCGATCGAGACAAGCTCCTTGAGCTTCTCGATGTCAACCGCCCCACCACGCCGACCGCCCCCACCACCCCCGCGCGCACCACCACCACCACGTGCCACAGCCCGCTCAGCCACGCCGATCGCCTCGTTCCCCACCACCGCCCCCAACCACCCCACCCCCCCCAACACCCGCACCACCCACCCTCAAACCCCTCGCCCACCGCACAAGCTCCGTAATCCGCCGGCGATGATGCAGCCCAAGCCCAGCCACATCACGAACAAACGGTTCAATCCGTGTCCACGAGCTGCTATTCGCCTCGCTTTTCACCGCTTCCGCCAGCAGATCAAACGGTTTTCTCAGCTGAATCTGCAGGTTTTTCCCCACCAAGCGGTAGTTCAAACACACCAAATCGAGGATCTGCCGCCGCACGGCGAAACTGCCCAAAACCCACGCAGATTCCGCCATTTGCGCCAGTTCAAACACCTCGCTGGCCGTGCGGGCGTGCTCCTCGGCCCCAAGATCCACCTCCGCCAGCTGCTCGCGCGTCCGGGCCAGCCGGTCGGCCAGCTCTTGGTGCTTGCGGTTGAAGGCCTCGTCGCTCACCCCGGCCTCAAGGCGCAGGTTCAGCAGCTTGTCCTGCTGGGCCGCGATGAGCGTCACCTGCCGCTGAAGCTCCGCCCGCCGCGCCTTGTTCTCCTGCTGCACGTGCTTCGCCCGCTCGGCAAGCACCGCCTTGAACCACTCCGCGATCTCCGGCTTGGCGAGCTTCAGCTTGCCCAGGACGTTGCGGAACTGCTCCCCCAAATCCTCCTCACGCACACGCACCCGCGGATGCCCCGCCGCGTTGTACCTTGAACAGCGGTAGTACGTGTACTCAGTGAACGTACCGTTCGCCAGCCGCTTGCCGATGCGCTCCCCCGTGATCGGTCGCCCGCAATGGCCGCAGTCCACCAACTCCCCCGCGAAGGTCATCTCGTGGGCCTTGTATTGTCGCCCGCCCAGCAGCTCCTGCACACGCTCGAACGTGGCGAAGTCGACGAGCTTCTCGTGCCGCCCCTCATAAAACTCGCCGTGATACCGGATCTGCCCGATGTACGCGCGGTCGCTCAGCATCTTGTGGATCTGCGACCGCGGCCAGGCCGTCGCTCCGCGATAGGTCTCCGCATCGGCAACGAGCTTCGCCCGCAGCGTGTCGAGGGTGTAGATCCCGGTGGCGTAGAGGTCGAAGAGCTTGCGCACCAACCTCGCCTCGTGCTCCTCGGTGCGGACGATCGCCCGCCCGTTCTCGCGAATGCTGCGATAGCCGAACGGCGGCGCGTTGCAGAACCACCCCGCCTTCACCCGCCGCTGGTGCCCCTCGCGCACATCGCTGGCGAGCTGGTCGGCGAAGTACGTGGCCATCAGCGCCATCATCCCTCGGCTCATGCGCCCCGCCGGCGTCGGCGTCGTCGGCTGGCTCACCACGATCAACGGCACGCCGTGCCGCTGCTCGATCTCCTGCAACCGCACATAGTCCGGCAGGTTCCGTGCCGCCCGGTCGACCTTATAGACCAGCAGCCCCGCGAGCTTCCCTGCGTGCTTCACGCAGTGCTCGAGCATCTCATTGAAGACCGTTCGCTCAGCGGCCTTGCTCGCCGTCTCCGCCACGCGGTACATCTTCACGATCGTGCCGCCGTTCTGCTCGGCGAAGCGGCGCAGGGCCTCTTCCTGCACGTCGAGGGAAAACCCCTCACGCTCCTGCTCACGCGAAGAGACGCGGGCGAGCGCCACGTACGCCTTGGCCTGGGTCGTGCCGGTGCTGGTCTTCATGGCCGCCGTCCCTTCTGTGCGTCGTCGGCCGCCGATGCAAAGCCCCGGGCGATCTCGCCCAGGGCCGCGGCCCGCACGATCATACCGACGGCCTCGGCCCGCCCCACAGGCCGCCGATACTCGCGGGTGAAGAGCTCGCAAGTGGCGCGGATGAGCCCCTCAGAGACCCACGCGGGCGCATCGCCCGCGTGCTCCGCAGCGCAGCCGCCACCAACCGCTTCCCGCTCACCGAGCTGTCCCGCGTGCGCGATCACGTGCCCTGAGCCTCCGTGTTCGCCTGCGTGCCCTGCTGGCCGACTTCACCACCCGTCACGGTCGACGACGCCACCCCCCCCGCCACCGGCTTCCCGCTGATCACCACCGTCCCATCGCTGCGCATCTCACCGCGAACCGCCGCCCGTAAGAACCCCGTCAGCAGCCGATCGACGCGGCTGAGCGGCACGCCCTTCGCCTGACAGAGCAGCCCGAACGACGCCAGGTCATCGGCAAATGCCTTCACGTCAGGATGCACGCCCGCGGCACCTTCACGGCACCCAAGGCTCCACGTCCCCAGCAGCCCGTCGAGCCGCACCTTCCCGGCCCGCCGCCGCCGCCGATCACCACCGCCAGCGGCACGGGCCCGCGTCTTCGCACGCTTCTTCATCGGTTGTCTCCCGGTTCTGCGTCGGCTGGCCCGCGTCACACGCGGCGCCGCGCTCAAAGCTCAACCACACCCTTCGGCGTGGGCGAGCGAATCATGGGTTTTTCTTCAACCAGATGCAGGCCCTCCGGGGCCCTCCATCAGTTGCTCGTTCCCGCCCCCAAAACCCCCGCGATAATCCCCTCATCCCACCCGTCGTTGTGCACGAGCACGCTGAGACGGTCGTCGCGGCGAAGCTGATCCATCAGCCACCACAACCCCTCGCCTTTTTCGTCGCCATTCTGCGTGATGAGCCAGACGTTGCTCGGTCGCTTGAAGACCGCCTCGCCGTGGTTGCGCACCTGCTTCCAGTTCGCGGTGGTCAGCACGCACCCGTACAGGTTTTTCGTGAACCCATCGGCGATCGGCGCGGGCTCACACGCGAAGGCGTTGACGTCGACCCCGCCATAGATCATCAACTGCATCGCCGTCCAGCTCGGCCCCACGCCCAGCGAATCCACGCAGAACCGCACCGCCCGCGACGTCCCGCTCGGCGCCAGCGCCGCCCTGATCCGTTGCAGCGAGTGGGCCACCGCCGACCACAAGTCAAAGTCCCTGATCGGCCCGACATACACCATGACCGATGCGCACGCGGCGAAGTGCCGTGCAAAGGCATCGGCCATCGCCGCCAGCGAGTACCGAGCATCGTTGCCGCCAAGCTCGTTGGGCCTTGAGCTGATCACGGACCGCTGCTCCAGCGTAACGCGGTCCACACCCATCGGCAGCCGCAGCATGAGCGGGATCGACGGAGGCTGATGACCAACCGCCCGCACCATCAGCGCCGTATAGCGACGCTGCAGCGCGTCGTACCGCTTCGCCGCGTCGGCAAAGAAGCCGTCCCACCCACGCTCAACGAGCAGCGGGTGATACAGCGACGGATGTCCGGTGCTGGCCGGGTTGTTCCCCCACTGCCCGGCGCACGGGATCTGAAAGACCAGGCCCGGGTTCTTCCACGCAGCCCGATCTCGTGCGATCGGCCCCCCCACCCACGCCGCCCCCGCCGCCGTCGCCTGCTCACCACCGCTCATACCGCCTCCTTCGCTCGTTGACCGAACATCCCCACCAACCCCAACCCCCCACGCCCCCCTCACCGCCCCTGCCCGCCAAGATCCACTACACCCCCCACACCCCGTCCCTTCCTCTCCAGCCCATCCCGCACACTCGCCGCCATCGCATACGAAAGGCACATCATCACGAGCCCTGCGATCAACCCCGCCACCAGCACCACCGGCACCCCCCACGCAATCGCCGCCCACACGCTGCGACCCACCGTCGCCATGTCGATGACCGTGCCCAGCAGCACACCAACGCCCAGCATCCCGAGCCCCACAAACCCCGCCACCACCAGCTCCTGCGTCAACGTCCGCACACGCATAGCAACCTCCTTGCTTTCACCTCGGCCCTCGGCCCTCAAACCTCGGCCCTTCCCCCCTCAGCTCAGTCCACCTCCCCCGCCCCACCACCCGCATCACTCGGCTTGCCGAGCAGACCCGCCGACCGCACGCCCTCGATCTGCGCCGCCTTCTCGCGCCGCGCCAGCATCAGCGTGCCGACCTTAACCGCCAGCTCGCCAAGCTCGATCAGCGCCGCAGCACCGAGCCGCACACCCAGGGCCTGATACGCCCCGCTGATGAGGTCGCGCGTCTGGATCTCCACCAGATCACCCGCCGCCCCGCCGAAGGCCTCGGTGTCATCAAAGCTCATCGTGCTGTAGACCACGAGCGCCATCTCCCCGCTCGCGCTATAGACGGCCTTCCCGTTCATCGGCAACGCCGCCAGCCCAACCGATCCGCCAGCCATCCCGCCCTTGTCGTCGCTGCTGTCCATGCGCCCGCTCCATTCCTCACCACCCACCCCACTTGATCCCTTGAACCCTCGCTCCCCCGATCCCTTCTTATTTGCCATTTGCCAATTTGCTATTTGCGATTTGGCATCCCCGCCTTCAACGCATCCTCCAACTGCCCAATCTCCGCCCGTAGCGCCCTGATCCGCTCAAAGACCCGCTCCCGTTCCACCGGCGAAATCGCCTGCCCCGCCGGCGACGCGTCGCGCTGCACCTCGGCGATCTCGCCGCAGACAAGCCCAGCCGCCCCGCTGATCTCGCACCCCTGCACGCTCAGCGGCGCACGGTCCACGCGTGCCGGCTCGGCGGTGTTCATCACGCCGACGATCGGCTGAACCAGCCGCTCCGCCGCGGCCCCCTGGCCGAGCTCGATGAGCACACCGGCCAGCCGCGCGAGCTGCCACGCGGGGATCGGGTTGCTCCGCCCACGCCGGGCCCAGTTCGCCAGGCTCTCCGGGCTGCACTGCATCCGCTTGGCGATGAGCATCCGCGAGCACCCGCCGTGCTTCTCGGCCATCTCCAGCGCCGCCTGCACGGCATCCACGATGTCCTCGTGCTCCGTGTACGCGACCTCCACCGGCTCGTGCGTGCCAGCCTTCTCAATCGCCGCCGCCAAAGCCCGCTCCGCCCGCGGGTTGCTTTCCTCGCCGCCCCGCCCGCACGCACTGGCCACCACACGAGCCAACCGCAAAGCCGCCGGGCTCGGCGACACGGGCGCCGCCTTCACCGCCTTCACCGCACGCACCGCCACCACCCGCCGAGGCGAGACCCGCCCTACCACCGGACCACGCGAGAGCCGGTATGCCCACGCCCGATGCGGACCGCACACTGACTCCATGCCGTCCACGACCTTCTCATCAAGCCACTCGCCAGGACGAAGACCACTCGCCTTCTTTTCACGTTCACGTTCCCGTTCACGTTTGCCCATCGCTCACCGCTCCTTCCTAAACCACCCAAACGATCACACCGCTCACACACCGCAAGAGAAACCACCAACCCACACCGCTCACCGCCGCTGCAAGCGCTCTTCGCCCGCACTCTGGCCCGGCGCAACACGCGCCCGGCCCGGCCCGCCGTCAGCCCGTGTGTTCGCCGTTGCCGACCGGTTCACGACCGCCGCCCGCGTCGCCAACGCCGCACCCACTCCCACTTGTCTTCTTCCCCCACTTCGCCGCGAGCGCCGCCAGCTCGCTGGTAAACCCACGCACCGCCGCCTCATCGCCCAGGCCCCGCACATCGATCGCCAGCACCGCCGCCCGCGCCTGCTCCGCCGCGGCGTACAGGCCGTCGAAGGTGAGCTGGGACACAGGAAGGGCCGAGGCCCGAGGGCCGAGGGCCGAGGGCGAAGAAGGAACAGTGCTGAGTCGGGGGGAAGAGGGATAAGTGCTGTGCTTTTCACTCACCCCTCGGCCCTCACCACTCGGCCCTTCTCCCTCCTGCTGTGCCATGTGGCCCTGTGCCATGTGCAATGTGCGGGGCGAAGCCGCGCCCCCAAAGATCGCATCCTCCTCCTCCGCCGTGATCCCCGTCTCCTCCCCCGGCTCAATCCCAAAGTCCTCGTCTGCAAAGTCCTCGCCGTCGTCGTCTTCCTCGTCGTCGAGGTCCGCCAAATGCGCACGGTTGTCGCGTTTGCCCGGCCCGTTCACGCGTTCATCGCGTGCCCAGCCGTTGCCGTCCTCGGTCAAATGCGCACGGTTGTCGTGTTTGCCCCGCCCGCCACCCTCCGCCGTCATATGCGCACTGTTGTCGCGTTTGGCGGCGGCCTCGGCATTGCGGACGGCGGTCTTCAGGGCCGAGAAGTTTGTGAACGTGTCGGCGTTGATGCCGTGCCGACGCACGCCCTGCATGACCTCCAAAGCCCGCTGCGCCGTCCGAACGTGGATGCGGTGCCGGCACAGCAGCGCGTGCCACTGCCCGTGGGGGACGCTCTCCCGCACGTCACTGAGGATCCGGCCGAGCTTGACCATCGCCCGGCACGTCTCTTCGCGGGTACGGATCATCTGCCCCGTCAGCTTGGCGGCCTCGATGAGCACCGCAAGCTGATCCGCCGAGGGCAGGTACATCACGCCACCCTGAGCAACCGCGACGATCCGCGTCGAGCCGCCCACACCAACCGCCATTCCGGGCACACCGTTGTTCACCGCACACCCCCACACTCAGCGTTCAGCACGATCTGCGCCGACTCGCACTGGAGAAAAAAGGAAGGGGCCGGGCGCACACGCATGGGGCGTGTGGGGCCCGGCCCCATGGGGGGGGTGCTGGTTGTGTTGTTCTGATCCGAGGCCGCTGCCGCCGTCGTCGCTGCTGTTGGGTCAACCGTCTTCGTTGGTTCGTTCGTCTTCGCGTTCATGTCCGGCTCCCATGCTGCCGTGCCGTCAATCCAAAGTCGCAAGTGCTGAGTGCTGTCCGCCTCCGCCACCCACCCCACCCCCCACTCCACCCACCCCCACCCCCACCCATCTCCCCACCACCCACCCCGCATCCGCTCCCGCCCACCCCCGTTTCTGTATCGACAAGATAAAGCGCTTTCTTCAAGAGATCAAGCGCTTTTTTTATTTGGGATTGCCCATCTGTCAAAAAGAAGCGGAAATGCCAAGCATTTTGCCCATAAAAAGAACTATGCACACCCTCGCCACCGCTCTCCGCGACCTCCGTGTGCAGCGTGGTTTGACGCAGGCACAGCTCGCCCAGGCGTCACAGCTCTCCCTTTCCGCGATCAACGACATCGAAACCGGCCGGCGGAAGAAGACGTACCACTCCACGCTGGCGGCCCTGACGCGGGCCCTTCGCCGCGAGAAGCGGTTCAGCACCGACGAGGTGCAGTTCTGGTGCGAAGTCACCGGGCTCGATCCGCGAGCCGTGAACGCCGAGGACGCCGACCCGCAGGCCAGCCTTGAATCCCTCGGTTTGCCCCGCAACGCCCCGATCCCTGACGAGGTGCTGGTGGCGCTGGCGCAGCTCCTCACCGTCGCCGATCCGCACTACGTAGTGAAGATCCTGCACACCGCCTTCGCGGTCAGCCTGCGTTCACCGATGCCCACCGCCCCGCCGCAGACAAAGCCCGATCTGCCCCCGCCCGTGATCGCCCCCGACGGCGTGAAGGTTTACCACCCACTCACCAAGCCAACGGCACACGCACGCCCCAGGCCCCCACGCCAAGCCAGACCGTTGTAACATCTCGCAGTCATGAGCTACGACCCCTCCGAATCGCTGTACACCCGTCCGCGTCCGTGGCTCTCGATGCCGTTGGCGTTGGTCATCGCCGCCGTCGCCATCTGCGGGACGATCCTGACGATCTACCTTGTCGAGCGAGCCCGCGAGCGCGACATGCTCCGCCGCGCCACCTACGCCACCTGGCTTAAACAATCCGAGAACTTTTCCGCCACGATGAAAGAGGTCCTCGACGAATGGCGGTCCTTCTCGCCCCCGTCGCCGCCGTCGAAACCATCGGGCGACAAAGCCACCGACGACCTGATGCGATCCATCACCGACGGCCATTACAACATCAAAAAGCAAATGCTCGATTCGCTGCTTCCCTTGCTCGATCAAGTGTCGAGAGAAATGAAAGCCTCCCGCCCACCGATCCCGGAGTAATCCCGCGATGCAACACTCACCCGTCAAGCCCTCTCCGATCGGCACCCCGCTCACACAACGAGCCGCCGCCGAGCGTCGCGTCGCGTCCAGCCGCCCCATCGACGACGGCAAGCCCCGCTACACCGGCATCTCGCTCACCCGCGTCGTGGCCCTTCTCGCCCTCACGTGCTTCGTGCTGGGCTTCCTCGTCTTCCCGCTCTTCCTCGTCGGCCTCGCCCTCACCGCCCTGGCGGTGCTGATGAGCTTCAAGAGCAAAGCCTACCGCTCCTGACTCCCTCGGTCCCTCGATCCCCCGGTCCCTTCTTCTTTGCCATTTGCCCACTTGCCATTTGCTCATTTGATCCCCCCCATGCAACCGTTCCTCCTTCACGGCCTGCTCCCGGCCCACCTCTCGCCCGACCTGCAGCCGCGCTGGGCCCTGCTGCGCGTCTTTGCCCACTCGCTCGAAGACGCACAGGCCTGCGTCATCGCCTCCGGGTACATCGCCGTCGATGTGCCGCGTGCCCTGCCCGCCGGCGCCGTCCCCGAGTCCACGCTGTACGCGGGCATGGCCCGCACACCCTTCGCCACGCCGGCGGCTTCACCTTCATCTCGCCCCACCCGCTCCGGCTACGGCTGCCTGCCGGTGCTGCTGTGGGTCTTCGTCTGCCTCTTCTTCCTGATCATCATCCCACCCGTCGGCGTGCTCATCGCCATCGGCCTGGTGATCTATGTCGCCGTCCGCGAGGCGATGGCGTTCCGCTCCTGACGCCCGCTCTTCTTATTTGCCATTTGCCCATTTGCCATTTCGCGGCGAATCCGCCGCCGCAGCCGCACCCAAAGCACCTTCAGAGCCACAACACACCCACACCCCTCCAAAGCCTCCCCCCGCACACCGTGCAGGTCCAGACACCAACGCACCGGCATCGGCACGCCAGCCCACCGCAGACCCAGCCACCGCACCCGCACACCGCCGTGCCGCTTGGTCCAGTCCGCCCACGTGCCACGCTCCCCCGTCTTCTGTGCCCTGTGGCCCCGTGGCCCTGTGCCCTGTGTCTGCGGCCCGCGCGGACCACAAGCGACCAACATTGCGGCTTCGGCCTGCTGCAACGGCGTCACGCGAGCACGCCGCCGCCCCGGCACGCGACACACCGCCCCACCACCCCCCCCAACACCACCAACCACCCCCGCACATCCGCACGCCACGCTTGCCTCCTCCCTCGATCCCTTGATCCCCCGATCCCTTGATCCCTCTGCTTCTCACCCGGGCAGGTAGCCCATCGGGTCATCCATCACGCTTGCTGGCTCTGCGGGCGGCTCCCCTTCCAGCCCGGTCGGGCTGCACCCGCACACCGCGTCGCTCAGCACCACCTGCATCGTCATCGCCCCTTCGTTCAGAACGGTCGACCCGTCCTCGTTCGTCTGACTAAAAAAGGCGCTGAGTGTGGCGCTCGTGCACGTGCTGCTGAGGGATTCTGTTCCACCGCCGAAGCCGATGAAGAACAAAGCTTGCGCATACGCCCGCACTTTGGCTTCGCACGCGGCGTACCCGCACGCTCCGGGAACAATCCCGGGCAGACCGTTCACATTGATCGTGGCGCTGGAGGTTTCGTTTCCACCATCGCTGTCGGTCACCACCGTCGTCATGAAGTTGTTGCTGATGGTGTACGCAACGGTGAGGGTGTAGGTGCTCCCATCCGGACGCGGGGTCGTGCTCGTGAGTGTCGCCGATCCGTTGAGGATGCACCACGGGTTCGGAGTCGGGTCCGGCAGCGGGCAGCAGCAGTCACCCCGTACAGCGTCGGCAACAAAGACGCACTCCTGGCCCAGTTCATCGATCGCGCCCAGGCACGGGCAGCACGAGTCATATCCCGGGATGATGCCGCCCGTGTTGACCACGAACGCCCCGGGTGGCAACTCCGATTCACGCCGGATCTCGCCCCTGAAGCAGTAGCAGTACGAAGCGCCGGTCGGGTTCTGCCCGCCGCTGAGCAGGATCGCCGACGAGTTCGGATCCAGCAGCGTGCTGAGCACCCACACGTCCCCGCCCTCGGCGAATCCACACGGCGCGAACCGCAGATACAGCGGCCCGGTGGGCCCGCAGCAAATCTCCCGGCACGTATCCGTGAGCACCCGCCCCGCCGCAATCGCGGACGTGATCACCCGCCCCAGCGCATCAGTGAGAATCCCGCCAATCGCCACAGCTCACGCCCCTCCCCCCCCACCACCCCCCCCGCCCGGCGCCTCGCACGGCTCGCCGACCATGAGCAGCTCCGGCACGATGACCATCGACGTGAAGGCCCCCTCCCCGTCAGGGAAGCGGATCACAAACGCCGGATCGTCCACCGCCGCCGGCACGCCCAGCAGCACCGCCGTCCCGCCCGCGTCAACGTACCAGGGCCGTCCGATCGTCGGCCTCACCCCCAGCAGCCTCGCCGCGTTCGGCTTGCCGATCGGCTGCAGGTCGTACGTCACGGTGCGAAGGTTGACCCCCGGCGCGGCCCCGCTGACCACCACCGACCCGTTCACCGCCGCCACGCGGCACCGCACCAGGATCTCCGGCGTCGGCGGGAAGCGCAGCAGCATCAGCCGCTCGACCTCACGCACCACGGCGTTGAAGTCCGCCGCCCGCATCGCCTCCCCGGGCCGCACTGTGCGCAGATCGCTCATGCGAAGAGGTCCTCATCCCACTCGATCACAAAGTTCCGATCGGTCTTGAAGTAGTCTCCCGTGGGCTTGCCGTTCTCATCCTCGCTGAACCAGTAGTACCGGTGGTCCGGCGCATACGCCAGGTCGTGCGTGATCTCGATCAGGTCGCCGACGGGCTGGATGCGCGGCTGGCGATACCGCAGCACCTTCGCCGCCGCCGGGTAATCAACCTCACCCACGGCCCCCACGCCATAGAGCGGCGGCAGGTCGATCGCCAGCTTGTTGACGGTCTGGAGCGTCGCGCGGATGAGCGCCTCCATCGCGGGCATCTCCGCCCGCGTGCGGTAGACCGTCACCGCGTACGAGAGCGTGGTGACCTCCACCGGCATCCCCTTGCCGTTGTTCGGCGGCTGGGCATTGAACCCCGTCAGCGACGGCGGCGAGCCGTTGTCGGGGTCCACCGCGGCATAGACCGTCTCGGTCTGTGTGTTGTAGCCGATGGTGGTGTAGCGTGCCGATCGGCTCGGCTGGGCCTGCCGCGTGCCGCCGAAGCCCAGCGTGCGGAAGACGCACTCGACTTCGCAGATGCCGCGCGTGTTCGTGCCGGTCTTGCCGGCGATGTACCGGCTGGTGCGCGAGACGAGCACCACGCTGGCGTCCGAAACGCTGAAGGGCGTGCCGATCGCCGGCAACCCCACGGCGCTCTCCGCCGCCGAGGCGTCGTCGACGTAGACGCGGAAGACCTTCCGCCCCGACGCGCCGTCGCTGGTGCGGGTGATCTCCGGGGCCTTCCCCGGCTCGGTCAGCAGTACGCAATCTCCAACCGCTGGCATGGCGTGTTATCCCCAGACGTTAAAATGCCCCAGCCCGCCCATCGACTTGATGTACTCGCCGATCCCCTTGATCTCGCTGATCATCTCCGAGCCCTGCTCGGTCTGCTTGGCCGCCTCCTCGGCGGTCTTCTCGGTGGCGTCCACGATCGCCTGCGTCGGCGGCTTCCCGGCCCCGGCGCTGAAGTACGCCTGGCGGAAGGCCCCGCTGGTGAACAGTTCGCCCCCCGCCCCGCCGATCCCGCGCAGCGACGAGGAGTCCCGCGTCCTGAGGCTCTGGTTGTCGAAGGCTTCAAGGGCCCGATCCCGCGAGGCCTCGATCGCCGACTTCGCCCGTGTGTAATCCTCGCCGGTGATGTCGGTGTTGTTCTCCAGAGCCTGGAGCTGCTTGCGGTACTGGATCTCCAGCAGCAGCCGGTCCGCCAGCCGGTCCTGGTTCGTCAGCCGCAGCTCAAGGATGCGGTTCTGATCGAGCTGGTCGCTGATATCCTCCTCCGCCATCCGCAGCCGCGTGGACTTCTCGTAGAGCTGTTGGAACTGGTCCTCTTCGGCGGCGAAGCGCTGAGCCTCGGCGCTGGTGAGCTTGAGCTGATAGGCCTGCTCTACCGCGGCGCGAAGCCCGGCGATCTCCAGGCTTTTCTGCTCGCTGACCGTCAACCCGCGCTGGATCTGGTCGATGCGGGCCAGACGCTGCTCGCGCTCAACCTCCGCCTGCACCCGCTGTTTCGCCACTTCGTTCGCCTGCACCTCGACGACGAGTTGCCGCTGCATGTCGAGCGTCTGATCGGCCTTGGGCTTCAGCACCGTCTCGTTGCGCTGCCGGATCGCCGCAAAGTCCGCCGCCTGCTTGATCTGCAGGGCCTCCAGTTCGCGGATCTGCTGCAGCTCGCGGATGCGGTCGAGGTTGTTCGGGCCGAAGGCATCCCCCGAGAAGATCGTGCTCAGCGCGTCGACGATCCCGCCGCGCACCGTGTTCAGCGACCGCTCGGCCGCCTTCGCCGCGGTGACCAGATCGCCGAAGGCCGGCGCCGCCTCGGCGCCGATGGATTGCTTGAGGTCTTTTCCCACCGAGTCCCACGTAGCGATCGACCGCGCGGCGTTCCCGTCCGCCTTGGCGTACTCACGCACCGAGTCGGTCAGGTAGTCCCACGCCCGCGCCGCCGCCCCGAAGGCCCCCACCGTCCGCGTCAGACGCCCGAGGGTCTGCATCGAGCGGCTCGCCTGGCGCGTGAAGCTCTCCAGCGTGTCGATCCCACGCCGCCCGTCCACGTCGATATCAAACCGCAGGTCAGCCATGGGCGATCATCCTCATCCAGCGCGGCGACGCCGCCCACCGCGGCCGGGGTTCTTTGCGGCATCCAGCACGCCCGCCGCGGCTTCGATGTTGTCCAAACCCTTCCCGAAAGCCCCGCCCTGCACGTTCTCGAAGATCCGCTTCTTGATCTCCGCGCGGATGCGGGCGTTGGCGGTCACCTTGTTCTTCCGCAAAGCCCGCTTGACGAACCCCGCCCCAACGCCCATCCGTTCGCGGATGATCGCGTGCGGCTCCTTGTTGATCAGCCGGTAGATCCGCCGCCCCTCCTCGTTGGCAAAGACGATCCCCGTGCCGCCGTACAGCTTCGTGCGCACCGTGAATCCCACCCGCCGACCCTTGTTGTAGACGAGGATCGCCGACTTCGCCGCCGCGAAGGAATCAAGCTGGGCCCGCGCCGAAGCCTCGGCCTTGACGACCTTGCGGTAATAGGCCGTCAGGCGGCCGTCACGCTTGGAGAGGTTCTTCCCCGTCGTCTCGTACATCTGCTTCAGCCCGGCCCAGATCTTCCACTGCTTCTCCAGCGTCGCGGCCTGCTTGTCCAGGAACCGGCTGTCCTTCAGTTCCGGCTCCGCCGTCGGGTACCCCACGGCGGTGAAGGCCTGCGCAAACCCACGCTTCATCCGCCCGGTGTCCTCGGGGCACTCGCGCATGATGTCGTCACGCGTCCCCTGCACCATCTGCTCCGCCGCCAGTTCGATCCCGCGCGGAAACATCCGCCGCACCGCGGCGAGCTTCTTCATCATCCCCGTGCCGTCGACCCGTGCGCGGATCTCCACAGCCGCTCCTCCCGCCGCCGCATCTCCGCGTCGGCCTGCATGTACAGCGCGGCGGTGTACGGCGGCAGCGCGTCCAGCCACTCAAGCGTCTGCCCGAACCGCGCCGCCGTCATGAGCTTCTGCATCAGGTGCGTGTACGCCACCCGCCCGTCGTCGGGGGTGCGGTCGCTGCTGATCACCGCGTCCGCCGGCACCTCGTCGAGCGGGACAATCAGTTTCCCTGGGCGTGCTCCGCCAGGCTCTTCGGGTCGCTCAGCTCGTCAACCGCCTCCATGAGCCGGTCGATGATCGGCTGCGTCAGCTTCGCCCGCACGTGCGACGAGGCCGCCACCAGCCACTCCGCACTGCCCCCACCCCCCTCACCCCCCGGCTGCTTGTCGGTCCCCGGCACCTGCACGTCGATGGCCAGCGCCACCGCCGCGGCCATCACCGCCCGGCTGTACTCAAGCTTCTTCGCCCGATACGCCGGGTCCATCTCATCGGGGATGTGCGGCGCCAGGCTCCCCCGGCTCGGGTCCGGGATCATCGCCGGTCGCGGCAGCGTAAACGCCCCCCGGCAGTCGTCCAGCTCGCGGGCGCTCAAAGCCCGCACCAGAACCTCGCCCCCGGGCAGCTTCACGCTCTTCTTTCCCGGCGTGTACAGGCTTTCGATGCTGATGCCCATGGTGCTCCTTTAGGCCCCCGCGTCCACCGCGGTGATCGTCGGCGAGAGGTCGTACGAAACCAGGTCCAGCTCCAGCGTGTCAAAGTTTGTCCCCGCGGCAGAGCGGTAGCTCACCCCGTCCGGCAGATAGCACTTGGTGAAGACGTACTGGTTGGCGCTCCCCGCGCCCGTGACGCCCTTGCCCTTGGGGATCACCACCGTCAGCGTGAAGGTGAAAAGCTCGCCGGTGTTGGTCACGTTGGCCACGTTGTTGCTCGCCAGCGGCCCCATGAGCTTCTCCAGCAGCGCGTCCGACTCCACCAGCCCGGTGTACTTCAGGCTCAGCCGCACGCGGCAGGGGCGCTGGTTGCCGGCGATGATCTCGGTGAGTTCGCCGCGGTCCATGTTCGGCACCGGCTCGTAGCCGGGGATGTCGTACTGGAGCGTCCCTTCGACGATGTTCTTGATCGGGTCGCTGCCGATGAGCACCTTGCCGCCGTTCTCCCAGCGGATCGGCTTGCCTGCGTTGAGGTTGGCCATATGTCTGTTCCTTGTTCTGGTGCGCGATCACCCGCGCCGGTTGGTTCTTTGTCCGCTTCACGCCTGCAGGCTGGTCCCCGCCGGGCGGTTGATCTCCGCGTCGAAGCTCACCGAGCCGAAGGCCATGAGCGTCTGTTCGTCGAGCCCGTCCAAGTCGATCTCCCCCTGGCTGAGCTGGATCTCGTGGTTTGTCCCGCCCCACCCTCCGAGCACGTTCGAGTCCTGAAAGAAGCCCTCGTTCAGTGCCGCCCGCAGCCGCGTGCACGCCTTGCGGATCAGCAGCGGGTCGGCGCTCATCGCCGCCGCGGTGGCCCGCACCATGCACACCACCGCCGCGTTCGCCTGCGCCGGTTCATCGAGCCCCGAGCGGTTGCGTTGCACCGGCACGATCGAGCTGACCGTCACCCGCACCTGCACGCCCAGCAGCGGGCTCTCCACCTCCGGCGCGTGCTGGTCGATGACGGTGTAGCGCGTCCCCTCCGCCGCCCCCGGGCCCACCGCGTCCTCCACGGCCTTGACGACCATGCGGTAGACCACGGTTTCATCGATGATCGCGCTGGCGGCCATACGTGAACGTCCTTACGCGGGCCGGTCCTGGCGGCAGTGCAGCATCAGCCCCGCCCGCGAGCACTCGTGATCAACCCGCACCACGTACCGAACCACCGTGACCGTCCCCCCGGTGCGGTCCTTGACCACCTGCGTCACCTCATCCCCGCGCCGGGGCACAAAGGGCAGGTCCGCCGAGCGGATGCTGTAGCGAACCTCCGCCGCGTCGGCACCAGTTCCACCACCACCACCCCCCCCGCCACCCGTGATCCCTTGCGCGGGCAGCACGTTCGCCTTCACCGTCGCGGCCGTCACGGTCCGCGGTGCCACACGGGTCGTCTGGTTGACCTCCCCGAGCTCCACCCGCCGAACCGTCACCTCATCACCAAACGAGCCGACCACCTCGGCCATGAGCGAATCCATCTCCTCCGCCCACGTGCCCATAGGGTGCTCCGAGAAAGAAGGGCCGAGGGTTGAGGGCCGAGGGACAAGGGATCAAGGGATCAAGGGATCAGGGGACCAAGGGATCGAGTTCAGAGCCCACCCCCCACGAATTCGGTCGTGGGTGTCTTACCCCCGCACCACCGGCGAGTCGTGCCGGTATCCAAGCCGCTCCGCGTTTGTCGTCAGTTCCTTCATCAACACCGCGTTGAGGGCGCTCTCGGTCTTGCCGACGCTCATCCCCCGGCTCACCCGATCGGCGTGATACCGCCGCTCTGCCAGCTTGATCCTCCGCTCCACCTCACGCAGGCCCACCGCCCGCATCTCCATCCGCAGTCCGCTCTCCGCACGAACCGTCCGCACAACCTCAAACCCGATCGTCACGCTCGGCCGTGGCTTCTTCGTTCCCGCGATCTCATCGATCGCCCGCGGCGTGACGGGCAAACAGATTGTGCTCGGCGTCATCTTCATCGCGTGTCGCTCCACCCTCGGTCCCTCGGTCCCCGGCTCCCCAGGTCCCTTCTTATTTGCCATTTGCCAATTTGCCATTTGCTATTTGCTGTTTTCAGTTGCCCAAAATCCTCACCCCGATCTGATCCGTCAGCGGCACCTTCCCCCACTGCACCGCCCCGATGCACTCGCCGCGGCGGCGGTTGATCCCGAGGATCGCCGCCAGCGGCCCCGGCGGCGTGTTCTTCAGCACCACCCCCGCCGCGTCCATGAAGGCCTGCGCGGGCACGCCCCGCGTGGCCTGCGTGCCGCCGTCGACAAACGCCGGCGAGACGCCGTAGATGCCCATCGGGTCGATCCCCCGGTCGCTCGGGTCCGTATCGCTGAGTTTGGCCACCGTGTTGTAGTTGCTCGTTGGCGTGAAGCTCGCCCACACCGTGCTGGTGGTGCCGATGTGGTAGGCGTTGCGGGCAAAGTCGTAGATGATCGGTGCCCGCGCCGTGGTCATCTTGCTAAAGGCGTCGCGGAAAAGGCCCGTGCTGGCCGTCCCGGTGTACGTCGCAGCGCCCGAGCGCACGTCGGTGAAGGCAAAGATGCTCTCACGCGCAATCACGCGGGCCGTCGTCGGTTCAATATCGTGCCGATGCGTGAAGAGCCATTCGCCGCCGGTGCGGCCGCTGAGGTTCCCCGTGTGCAGCACCGTGCAGCGCAGGAAGATCAGCGTGTTGTTCACCGGCGAACCGTCCCCGGTCCCGATCACGCCGAACCCCGTACCGCTGGCGGTCATCTGCGTCATCGTGATCAGGCACCCAGACCACAGGATCGTCGCGTTGTTGGCGCTCGTCCCCAGCCCGATGATCCCGCCCTTGCTGCTGCCGACGTTCAGGTCTGCCCACCCCGCCCCGGCGGTGTGCTCACCGCTGCGGAAGGTGCATTGGCTGAACGCGATGGCCGTGCCCGTCCCCGCGCCGGGGGCGAAGGCCCACACGCCGAACCCCTGCGCCGTGCAGCGCACGTGCCGCGCGGGGTAGCTGCGCCAGTCCATCGGGTCGCCCTTGACCGCGATGGTCTGCCCCACCGCGTAGGGCCGCGCATAGATCGGACGCGGCCCGCCGTTGGGGCTCATCATCGAAATGTCGGTGAAAACCGCGCAGTCGCGGACTTCGTAGTCCTGCACGGCGCTGACAGTGCCGTTGCCGTGCGTGTAGAAGCCGTCCATCGAGCCGCTGTAGCTCGTGCCGTTGTCCGGCGCCAGGTGCGATCCGTCGGGCATGTAGAGCCCATGCATGTACGCCACGCACCGATCAAACAGCACGCCGGAGACAAGGTTGTCGGAATAGGCCACGTAGCTCGTAGACGACCCGAAGTACCCAAGCCCGTAGACCGTGCACCCCCGCACCGTGCCGCTGGTGAGGTTGCCGCCGCCCGTGTTGAGGCCGATGTTGTGGTACCCCGCATCGTGCACGATGCAGTTGATGATGAGCGTGCCAAGCCCACTCGAAACGATGCCGTACGCCGCCGAGCCGCGCGGGCTCGCCCGCCAGATGACCAGCCCGTCGATGCGTGCGTTGGCCCCGTTGCACTCCACCA
>Ga0209985_10001155_pt1 | contig 26850 bp, 22 predicted proteins | sample NOAtaG_FD_187305 | JGI IMG/M metagenome (GOLD analysis project Ga0209985, IMG submission 187305) | Freshwater lake microbial communities from Lake Erie, under a cyanobacterial bloom - NOAA_Erie_Diel6S_1000h metaG (SPAdes) (version 2) | ecosystem: Environmental > Aquatic > Freshwater > Lake ...
GGCTACAGCAAGGGCTCGAACGCTGTCATCCAGTCGCGCGTGCTCGAGCTCTACGACCCCGACCGCAGCCGCACGGTGCACCGCAAGGGCCAGCCGAGCGACTGGGCGGCGTTCGCCGCGTGGGCCGGCGAGTTCAACACCAAGTTCAAGGCGAACGGCGGCGCGGGCCTCGCGGTCCTCACCGACGGCACCGCTGGCCCGACGCTCGACGACATGAAGTCGCGCTTCCTCGCGCTCTACCCGAAGGCGTGGTGGGGCTCGTGGAACACGCTCGCGAACGACGCCTCGGTCAACGCGTCGAAGGCCGTCCTCGGCGGATCCGCCGTGGCGATGCCGTTCCTCGGCAAGGCGAAGGTCGCGCTCGTGCTCGACGCCGACCTCCTCGGCTGCCCGTCCACGGGCGTCTTCCACTCGGCCGAGTGGGCGAAGAACCGCCGCGTGGAGGCCGCCGATGCCTCCAAGCAGGAACTCTCGCGCATGTATGTCGCCGAGCCGTCGGTGACGGTGACGGGCATGAGCGCCGATGAGCGCTTCGCCCTGCGCCGCAGCGACATCGCGGTGTTCGCCGCGCTCGTCGCGAAGGAACTCGGCGTCGGCGGTGTCGATGCGCTCGCGGGCAACGCGCGCGCCGGCGCCATCTTCAACGACACGACGAAGGAAGTCTTCGCAGCGCTCGTCGCCGACCTGAAGTCCGCCGGCCGCGACGCGGTCGTGGTCGCCGGTCCGATGCAGGATGCCGCGACCCACGCGATCGCAGCCGCGATCAACGAGAAGCTCGGCGCGGTCGGCAACACCGTCGTCTACTTCGACGGCCCGGCAAGCGGCCACGGTGCGCAGATCCGCCAGCTCGGCGAGGCGCTCGCCGCCGGCGCGATCGACACGCTCGTGATCCTCGGCGGCAACCCCGCCTACGACGCGCCGGCCGATGTCGACTTCGCCGCGAAGATGTCGAAGGCGGCAGGAGATGTCGTCCACTTCTCGTTCTACGCGAACGAGACCAGCAAGTCGAACGCCTGCACCTGGCATGTGCCGAGCGTGCACAGCCTCGAGTCGTGGAGCGACGGCCGCGCGATCGACGGCACCATCGTGCCGCAGCAGCCGCTCATCCTTCCGATCATGGACTCGGCGCAGGGCGGTCGCAACGCGCTCGAACTGCTCGCGACGCTCACCGGCGACGAGGCCACCTCGAGCTACGAGATCGTGCGCCGCGCGCACATGAAGGTCAGCGGCCTCTCCGGCACGGCCTTCGAGGCGTGGTGGCGCGGCAACCTCGACCGCGGCGCGGTCGAAGGGACCGCGTCGAAGGCGGTCGCGCGTTCGGTGAACGCGGGCGCGCTCGCGGATCTCTGCGGCAAGGCGTCCGCGGGCGTCGGCGGCGAGTTCGAGGTCGTGTTCCAGATCGACGGCAAGGTCGCCGGCGGCCACTTCGCCAACCTCGGCTGGCTGCAGGAGATGCCGGATCCCGCCACGAAGATCACCTGGGACAACGCGCTCCTCATGTCGCCCGCGACCGCGCGCAAGCTCGGCCTCGCGAAGGGCGACATGGTGAAGGTCAGCGTCGGAAGCGGCTCGGTCGATGCCGCGGTCTGGGCGCTGCCCGGCCACGCGGACGACTGTGCCACGATCGCGCTCGGCTACGGCCGCGGCGATGTCGCCGGCCGCATCGCGGCGAACGCCGGCTTCAACGCGTATCCGCTCCGCTCGAGCGCCTCGCTCGGCGGCGTGAAGGCGACGGTCGCGAAGACCGGCGGCACCTACGCGTTCGCGCACACCCAGGATCACGGCGTCGCCGATGCGCTCATCAGCAATGTCCCGACCGACGGCGTGCAGGCGCGCCTGCCCGTCCTCGTGCGCGAGACGCATCTCGCCAACTACCAGGCGCACCCCGACTTCGCCCGCCATGTGGGCCATGTCGCGCACCGCCTCTCGCTCTGGGAGGAGTCGAACCTCGAGGGCGCGAAGTACCGCTGGGCGATGACGATCGACCTCTCGACCTGCACCGGCTGCAGCGCGTGCGTCGTCGCGTGCCAGGCGGAGAACAATGTCCCGATCGTCGGCAAGGCGATGGTGGCTCGCGGACGCGAGATGCACTGGATCCGCGTCGACCGCTACTTCCGCGGTGAAAGCGTCGACAGCCCGAAGGGCTTCGCCGTGCAGCCGATGACCTGCCTCCACTGCGAGAACGCGCCGTGCGAGCAGGTCTGCCCGGTCGCAGCGACCGTGCACGACGAGCAGGGCATCAATGTGATGGTCTACAACCGTTGCATCGGCACCCGCTACTGCAGCAACAACTGCCCGTACAAGGTCCGCCGCTTCAACTTCTTCGACTACCACAAGCGCGAGCCCGGCCGCGAGGAAGGCTTCCTCAAGGTCCAGCCCGACTACTACAAGGACATCGCGGAGACGCACTACCCGATCGAGAACCCGGCGGATGCGTTCCCCCGCATGCAGTTCAACCCCGAAGTCACCGTCCGCTCGCGCGGCGTGATGGAGAAGTGCTCGTTCTGCATGCAGCGCATCCAGGAGGCCAAGATCCGCGCGAAGAACGCGTGGGCGAAGGCCGGCGGCGTCGACAGCGGCCAGGCCACCTGGTCGATCCCCGACGGCGCCGTCGTCACCGCCTGCCAGCAGGCGTGCCCGACGCAGGCGATCGTCTTCGGCGACCTCAACGATCCGAAGAGCCGCGTGGCGCAGCTCGTGAAGAGCAAGCTGAGCTACGAGCTCCTCGAGGAACTCAACACCAAGCCGCGCGTGAAGTACCTCGCGCGCGTCAAGAACCCGGGCGTCGGCAACACGCACGACTGTGGTCACGACCACGGTGACGGCCACGGTCATAGTCACGACAACGGCAACGGTCACGCCCACTGATCTGGAGCGCACTTCATGACGACGCTCACTCCCAACAACCCCATCGTCGACAACACGGTCGATCGCCCCGGCGAGCGCGCGCCGCTTGTCCTGAACATGGACAAGTTCAGCCAGGTCACCGCGACCGTCTGCCGCGTGAACGAGGCCGAGAAGGCGCCGTTCGCGTGGTATGTCGCGTTCGCGGCCTCGCTCGGCCTGCTCGGTCTGCTCGGACTGTGCATCGGCTACCTGATCTTCACCGGCGTCGGCGTGTGGGGCCTCAACAACCCCGTCATGTGGGCGTACGACATCACGAACTTCGTGTTCTGGGTCGGCATCGGCCACGCAGGAACGCTCATCAGCGCGATCCTCTTCCTGTTCCGCCAGAAGTGGCGCACGGGCATCAACCGCTTCGCGGAGGCGATGACGATCTTCGCCGTCATCTGCGCAGGCACCTTCCCCGGCATCCATGTCGGCCGCGTGTGGTTCGCGTACTGGCTCTTCCCGATCCCGAACCAGATGGAGATGTGGCCGCAGTTCCGGTCGCCCCTCCTCTGGGACGTGTTCGCGGTGTCGACCTACTTCACCGTGTCGCTGCTGTTCTGGTACACGGGCATGGTGCCTGACCTCGCCACCCTGCGCGACCGCGCGAAGGGCAAGGTCCAGCAGCTCGCCTACGGCATCTTCGCCCTCGGCTGGCGCGGCTCGAACCGCCACTGGCACCGCTACGAGCGCGCGTACCTCCTGCTCGCCGCGCTCTCGACCCCGCTCGTCCTCTCGGTGCACTCGGTCGTGTCGTTCGACTTCGCGACCTCGCAGCTTCCCGGCTGGCACACCACGATCTTCCCGCCGTACTTCGTCGCGGGCGCGATCTTCTCCGGCTTCGCGATGGTGGTCACGCTCGCCGTCCCGGCGCGCGAGCTCTTCGGCCTGAAGGACCTCATCACCCTGCGCCACCTCGACAACATGAACAAGGTCATCCTGGTGACCGGTTGCATGGTCGGCTACGCCTACTCGATGGAGTTCTTCATCGCGTGGTACTCGGGCGCGATGTACGAGAAGTTCGCCTTCATCAACCGCGCCTTCGGCCAGTACTGGTGGGCGTACTGGATCATGGTGAGCTGCAATGTCATCACGCCGCAGCTCTTCTGGTTCAAGAAGATCCGCACCAGCATCCCCATGATGTTCGTGCTCTCGATCTTCGTGAATGTCGGCATGTGGTTCGAGCGCTTCGTCATCATCGTGACGAGCCTTGCGAACGACTTCCTTCCGAGCTCGTGGGATCTCTTCACGCCGACCTGGGTCGACATCGGAACGATGGTCGGCGCGTTCGGTCTCTTCTTCACCCTGTTCCTCCTGTTCTGCCGCTTCCTCCCCATGATCGCCATGGCCGAGGTGAAGGCGATCATGCCGCAGGCGGATCCGCACGGCGCGGGCGCCGGCAAGCACGGCCACCACGGCCACAACGGTCACGCGCACGGTCACGAGCACGGACACGGACATCACTGAGCGACGCACCCTCGAGGCAACACCATGGCGACAATCGTCACCAGCCCCTCTGAAACCAAGCCAGGCCAGCCGGCCAACCCGGCGAAGCTCTACGGCTACATCGCCGAGTTCGAGACGCCCGGCGACCTCATGGCCGCCGCCGAGAAGGTCCGCGACGCGGGCTACAAGTGGTGGGACTGCCACACGCCGTTCCCCGTCCACGGACTCGACAAGGCGATGGGCATCAAGCGCACCATCCTGCCCGTGATCGTGTTCTTCGCGGGCGCGGGCGGCACCACCGCGGCGTTCGCGCTGCAGGCGTTCACCAACTCGCTCGGCTGGACCATCTGGGCCGGCGTGTGGGTGACGGGCTACCCGTTCCTCATCTCGGGCAAGCCCGCGATGAGCCTTCCCGCGTTCATCCCGGTCATGTTCGAGCTGACGATCCTGTTCGCCGCGCTCACGACCGTGTCGCTGATGTTCCTCTTCAACGGCCTGCCGTGGCTCTACCACCCGCTGTTCAAGTCGAACCGCTTCCGCCGCGCGTCGAACGACCGCTTCTTCATCTCGATCGAAGCGCGCGATCCCAAGTTCCTGCCCAAGAAGACAGAGGAGTTCCTCAAGTCGCTCGACCCGATCGCGGTCGAGGCGGTGGAGGACTGAACCCATGATTCCAAAGCCCCCACGCTGGATGCTCTACACGGGTGTGCTCGCGGGCCTCGCGCTCGCCATTCCGCCCGTGGTCATTGCGCGCGTCCGCTCGACGCCCGACCCGAACCGCGGCGTCCACATCTTCTTCGACATGGACTTCCAGCCGAAGTTCAAGCCGCAGGCGGAGAACCCGCTGTTCGCCGACGGCCGCGCCCAGCGCTACGAGGTGCTCGGCACCGTCGCGCGCGGCGAGACCAAGCTCGACGCCCACCGCTATGAAGGCGTGGTCGACGGCAAGTGGGCCGACACGCTGCCCGCCGGCATGGAGCTCACCGAGGAGTTCCTCAAGCGCGGCCAGCAGCGCTACAACATCTACTGCAGCGTGTGCCACGGCTACGCCGGCTTCGGCGACGGCTCGGTCAACAAGCGTGCGATGGAGCTGATGTCGAACACCGAGGGCCCTGTGCAGGGCACCGCGTGGGTCCAGGCCAAGAGCCTGCATGACCCGCTCGTGCGCGAGCACTCGGTCGGCCTCCTCTACAACATCGTGACCAACGGCATCCGCAACATGGCCGGCTACGGCGCGCAGATCGATCTCGAGGATCGCTGGGCGATCGCGGCCTATGTGCAGGCGCTGCAGTTCTCGCAGAACGCGACGATCCAGGATGTCCCGCCCGAGCTTCGCGAGAAGCTCCCGAAGAATGTCGCCCAGACCGAGGGCGCCGCTTCTGGCGGAACGACCACGGCCGCGGCCGATACGACGGAGGTGAAGTGATGGCACATGCGTCCGGACACGCGTTCGACCTGAGCGCGCAGAACACGCAGCTCCCGAGCTTCGCCTTCGGGTTCCGCAACCTCGCCATCGGCCTCGCGGTCGTCGGCCTCGGTGCCGGCGCCGCCATCGGCTACACCGGTGCGCTCGGCACCACGCCCGCGCACTTCTGGCGCGCCTACCTGGTGGCGTTCCTCTTCGGGCTCACCATGTGCCTCGGAGGCCTGTTCTTCGTGCTGATCCAGCACCTCACGCGCGCGGGCTGGTCCGTCGCCGTGCGCCGTCCGGCCGAGGCGCTCGCCTCGAACCTGCGCTGGTACTGGCTGCTCTTCGTGCCGTTCGCGGTCCTGTGGTTCATGGGCAAGGGCAACCTGCTCTGGATCTGGGCCGACATGGAGTCGCTCAAGGCGATCAACGAGTTCGACTACACGGTCGTCAAGAAGAAGCTCGCGTTCCTCAACCCGACCTTCTTCTGGACGCGTGCCGCGATCTACTTCGCCGTGTGGGCGCTGCTCGCGTGGTTCTTCGTCGGCAACAGCCGCGCGCAGGACTCGACCGGCGACATCAGCCTCACCGAGCGCATGCAGAAGTGGTCGGGCCCCGCGGTCATCCTCTTCGGCCTCACCACGACCTTCGCATCGTTCGACTGGATCATGTCGCTCTCGCCGGTCTGGTTCTCGACCATGTTCGGCGTGTACTTCTTCTGCGGCTGCGCTACGGCGGGCTTCGCAGGAATGATCCTGTTCACGGTGCGCCTGCAGTCGATGGGCGTGCTCAAGGGTCTCGTGTCCGCGGAGCACTTCCAGGACATGGGCAAGCTGCTCTTCGCGTTCGGCATGGTGTTCTGGGCCTACATCGCCTTCAGCCAGTACATGCTGATCTGGTACGCGAACATCCCGGAAGAAACGGGCTGGTTCCTCGCGCGTCAGGTCGGCGGATGGGCGCCGCTCAGCTTCGCGCTGCTCTTCGGCCACTTCGTGCTTCCGTTCGTCGGTCTTATCAGCAAGTGGCCAAAGCGCTACCCGATGATCCTTGCTGCGGGCGCGGTGTGGATGCTCTGCTTCCACTATGTCGACCTCTATTGGCTCATCATGCCCGAGATTCCGCACGATCTCAGCAGCATGGCGACCTATCGTGAGTTCTCCGAGAAGTACGCCGACACGAAGACGCACTTCGGCAACCCCGTGAACTTCCTGCTCGCGATCGGCGCGCTCGCCACGGTCGTCGCCGGAACCATCACTTCGCTCTCGCGCGCGGCGCTCGTCCCGACCAAGGACCCGCGTCTCAACGAGAGCCTCAAGTTCGAGAACATGTGACCGACGCCGTCCGACAGGACACACCACCATGCAATCCGAAGCAACCGCCACCACCGAGCAGCTCGACGACCCAGAGATGGGCGCGACCTGGTTCTACTCGATCGTCGGCATCATCATCTTCGTCGTGTTCTGCCTCGCCGTGTCGGTGCTGTTCTTCGGAGTCGAGAAGGGCTTCGTCGAGGACCGCGTCATCGACGAGAAGCCCGCGCTGTCGACCTCGCTGCGCAACGAGCAGCAGGGCCTGCTCGGGCAGTACGGCGCCTACGCCGAGGAAGTCGACGAGAAGAAGGTCGAGCGCATCCGCATCCCGATCGAGCGCGCCATCGAGCTGAAGGCCGCACAGGCGAAGTAAGTCCCCCGGCCGGTTGAACGAACATGAACCTCTCGCTCTCCTCCATCGCCAACTCGCTTCGCGCGGCCCTCGCCGTCGCCGCGGTGGCGTGCGCGGCGGGCGGGGCAGGGGCGCAGATCAACGACGGCGTGCCGAAGGAGCTCGAGGGCATCGACATCATCGAGCGCCTCGACAACTCGCTGCCGCTCGCCGCGCGCTTCCTCGACGACTCGGGCAAGCCGGTCGAGCTCGGCCAGTACTTCACGGGCAAGAAGCCGGTGCTGCTGCAGCTTGGCTACAACAAGTGCCCGATGCTGTGCAACCTCGTCCTCAACGGCGCCTTCGAAGGCCTGAAGGGCGTCGACTGGACGCCCGGCCAGGAGTTCGAGGTCGTTTCGGTCTCGATCGACCCCACCGAGGGCCCCGCGCTCGCGAAGGCGAAGAAGGAAAGCTATCTCGCCGAGTTCGAGCGCCCCGGCGCAGGCCTCGGCGTCCACTTCCTCACCGGTGACGAGACCATGTCGAAGGCGGTCGCCGAGTCCGTCGGCTTCAAGTTCCGCCGGCAAGACAACGGCGACTACTCGCATGCCGCGGTGCTGATCCTCGTCAAGCCCGACGGGAAGGTCAGCCGCTACATGTACGGAACGAAGTTCGAGCCGAAGGACATCCGCTTCGGCCTGCTCGAGGCGTCCGAGGGCCGCATCGGCTCGGCGCTCGACAAGTTCATTCTCTGGTGCCACATGTACGACCCCAACGCCCGCGGCTATGTGCTGCAGGCGCGCAGGGTCATGTCGCTCGGCGGAGCCGTCACCCTGGTCGTCCTCGCGGTCGGCCTCGGGATGTTCTGGCGGGCGGAACTCAAGAAGAAGAAGAACGCGGCGACCGATGTCGCCGCCGCGAACTGAAGAGGCGAATGACCGTGCTCCACTCCATCACCTCCATCCTCTCGCAGGCAGATTCGGGCATGGGCGCGAGCGCAGGCGACCCCACCAGCATCAAGTCCGACGACTTCTGGATGCCGGTTGGCGCGTCGAACTTCGCCGCCGAAGTGGACTGGGTCTTCCACTTCATCAACTACATCAACTACTTCTTCTTCGTCCTCGTCGTCGGCATCATGGTGTACTTCGTCTGGAAGTACCGCCAGAAGGGCCGCGAGGTCTACGCGCGCGGACCGAACCACAACCTGCCGCTCGAGCTCGGCTGGACGATCCTGCCCACCATCATCGTGGTCGTGATCTTCTTCTTCGGCTTCAAGGGCTATGTGAGCATGCGCACGGTGCCCGCCGACGCCTACCAGATCGATGTGACCGCGCAGCAGTGGAGCTGGCAGTTCAAGTACCCCAACGGCGCCACGAGCCCGGACCTCTATGTCCCCGCCGGCAAGCCGGTGAAGCTCGTGATGCGCAGCAACGATGTGCTGCACTCGCTCTACATCCCCGACTTCCGCGTGAAGCAGGATGTGGTGCCCGGCCGCTACACCACGATGTGGTTCCAGGCCGACGCGGCGACGGGCGAGGACAAGTTCCACCGCCTGTACTGCACCGAGTACTGCGGCAAGGACCACTCGCGCATGAACCAGAAGGTCTTCGTGCTCGGCGAGGTCCAGTTCAACGACTGGGTCACCAAGCAGGGCCGTTGGCTCGAGGAACTCGCGGCGAAGAACCCCAACGACCTCGACATCCTCTGGAAGGTCGGCGGTCCGCGCCTCTACGCGCGCTGCGCGAGCTGCCACACGATCGACGGAACGCCCGGCACGGGCCCGTCGTGGGGCAACTACGACGGCAGCGGCAATGTCTGGGAGCGCATCCAGGCGAAGGCCGTCCACAAGGTCGACGGCGGCAAGCCGATCCAGGACTTCATCGGCGAGGGCAAGCAGTACGCGACGCCCGAGGCCTACCTCCGCGCCTCGATCCTCAACCCGGGCGAGCATGTCGTCGATGGCTACGGCAATGTCATGCCGACCTTCAAGGGACAGCTCCGCGATTCAGAGGTCGATGTGCTCATCGACATGATGAAGAACCTCAAGGACAAGGACACCGGGGCGCCGAACTTCGACGCCAAGGGCAAGTTCATCGGCAAGATGGAAACGGCAGCGGGCTCCAAGTGACGGAGCATGAAGTAATCCTCCACACCCGGCGAGCGGCAACAAACGCCAACTTTCACCGAGCGACGCCATGACGACACTCGACGCACGACCCACGATCGCGGCCGAAGCGCCCGACAACTACCTGACCTTCAAGCGGGGCATCATGTCCTGGCTGGTCACGCTCGATCACAAGCGGATCGGCGTGATGTACCTGGCGGCCGTCCTCGTCTCCTTCTTCGTCGGAGGCGTGATGGCGCTGCTCGTGCGCACCAAGCTCCTCTTCCCGGGCGAAGTGAGCTGGATGACGGCCGAGCAGTACAACAAGGCCTTCACCCTGCACGGGGCGATCATGGTGTTCCTGGTGATCATCCCGTCGATCCCCGCGGCGCTCGGCAACTTCGTGCTGCCGATCATGCTCGGCGCGAAGGATGTCGCCTTCCCGCGCCTCAACCTCTTCAGTTTCTACCTCTGGATCCTCGGCGCGATCTGCGCCGTGTGGTCGCTCGTCGCCGGCGGCTTCGACACCGGCTGGACCTTCTACACGCCGTACAGCACGACCTCGCAGGCGGGCGGCATCATCCCCGTCCTCGTCGGCGTGTTCATCCTCGGCTTCTCGTCGATCTTCACGGGCGTCAACTTCATCGTGACGATCCACAAGCTGCGTCCGCCGGGCATGACCTGGTTCCGCATGCCGCTCTTCCTCTGGGCGCTCTACGCGACCGCCGTGATCCAGGTCCTCGCGACCCCGGTCCTCGGCATCACCGTCGCGCTTCTCGTCATCGAGCGCGCGTTCAACATCGGCATCTTCGATCCGTCGATGGGCGGCGACCCGGTGCTCTTCCAGCACTTCTTCTGGTTCTACTCGCACCCCGCGGTGTACATCATGATCCTGCCCGGCATGGGCATCATCAGCGAGATCATCTCGGTCCACAGCCACCGCCACATCTTCGGCTTCCGCTTCATCGCGTTCAGCTCGATCGCGATCGCGATCTTCAGCTTCCTCGTGTGGGGCCACCACATGTTCACGAGCGGCCAGTCGGCCCTCATGAACGTGCTGTTCTCCGCGATCACCTTCTCGGTGGCGATCCCCTCGGCGGTCAAGGTGTTCAACTGGCTCGCGACCCTCTACAAGGGCTCGATCTCGCTGAACACGCCGATGCTGTACGGCCTGGCGTTCATCTTCCTGTTCACGATCGGCGGCCTGACGGGCATCCCGCTCGCCGTCCTCTCGACCGACATCCACCTGCACGACACCTACTTCGTCGTCGCCCACTTCCACTATGTGATGATGGGTTCGGCGCTGATCGCGATGATCGGCGGCCTGCACCACTGGTGGCCGAAGATGTTCGGCGTGATGTACTCGGAGTTCTGGGGCAAGATCGCCTGCACGCTCGTGTTCGTCGGCTTCAACCTGACCTTCTTCACCCAGTTCATGATGGGTTCGCAGGGCATGCCGCGCCGCTACTACAGCTACGACCAGCTCGAGGGCATGGCGGAGACCTTCCGCATCTACCACCACCTCTCGACCGGCGGCTCGTACATCATGGGCCTCGGCTTCGTGATCACCGGCATCTACCTCGTCCACTCGCTGTTCGCGGGCAAGAAGGCGCCGGCGAACCCGTGGGGCGGAGCGAGCCTCGAGTGGCAGTGCACCTCGCCGCCGCCGCATGACAACTTCTCCAAGACCCCGCGCGTCGGCGATTGCTACGACTTCAGCGCGGTCCGCTGGGACGAGAAGCAGCAGGGCTATGTGGTCGACGCGGAGGTCCATGCGTCGTCCGCATCTTCAGGAAAGGGGCACTGATCCGTGTCGCACGCGCACTCCGCAGATTCGCATGACGCCCACGGCCACGACGCCCACGGCGATCACGCGAAGTACCCGTTCCTCGCGCACCACTTCGACACCCCGAACCAGCAGTTCGAGTCGGGCAAGCTCGGAATGTGGGTGTTCCTCGCCACCGAAGTCCTGTTCTTCGGCGCGCTGTTCGTGATGTACGCGATCATGCGCTTCAAGAACCCCGAGGTCTTCTCGTACGCGAGCAACTACCTCGACACCATCCTCGGCGGCGTCAACACCTGCGTGCTGATCCTCTCGAGCCTCACGATGGCCGTCGGCGTGCGCGCCGCGCAGACGAACAAGAAGGGCCTGCTCGTCACCTGCCTCGCGCTCACGCTCGCGGGCGCGATCGGCTTCCTTGTCATCAAGTACTTCGAGTACGCGCACAAGTTCCACCACAACCTGAAGTGGGGCATCGCCTTCTACCAGCCGGTCGACGAGCAGGACGCGCAGGTCGTGAAGACCGAGCCCAAGCCCGTCGAGAACCCGGTGCTTGCGATCGCCGCCCCGAACCCATCGGCCGGCGCGAGCAGCGCTCCGATCGTCCCGCTTCCGCCCGCCGACCGCAGCGCCATCGCCGCGCCGAAGGCAGGTCCGGACGGCATCGCCACGGTCGCGCTCGTCGAGAAGGCCCAGGAGCCGGCGCACCTCAAGCCCCAGGCCGAGGAGCACCTCCTCGACCCGATGATGCCGCCGAACACGCACCGGTTCTTCGCCATCTACTACATCATGACCGGACTGCATGGCATCCACGTGGTGATCGGCGTCGGCGTGATCGCGTGGCTCCTCGTCATGGCGATGCGCGGTGCGTACAGCAGCGACTACTTCACGCCCGTCGATCTCGTCGGCCTCTACTGGCACGTGGTCGACCTCGTGTGGATCTTCCTCTTCCCGCTCTTCTACCTCATCCACTGACGGACGACGCACCGACGGTGAAGGCGCCCCGCGCCGCACCGGAACGCGACCAAAGGACAGACCATGGCAAGCGCCTCACACGCAGCCCATTCCCACGGCGACGAGCCCCATCCGCTCGTCGGCCACCTCGTTCCGTACTCGACGCTCTTCGCGACGGGCCTCGCGCTCCTCTTCCTGACCGTCATCACGGTCGCGGCGCGCTACATCGACCTCGGCGAGGCGAACATCTACCTCGCCATCGCCATCGCGGTGGTCAAGGCGACCCTCGTGTCGCTCTTCTTCATGCACCTCCGCTGGGACCGCCCGTTCAACCTGATGGTCCTCATCGGCTCGATGCTGTTCGTCGTGCTGATGATGGTCTTCTGCATGATGGATGTCGGCCAGTACAAGCCGAGCCTCAACAAGGGCAATCCTGTCAAGGTGCAGCAGTTCCTCGACACCAACGCCCCCTACGCGCCCGTCACCAAGAAGTGACCTGTGCGTGACGGGCCACGCCCCCTTGGGGGCGTCCGCACGCCATGATGGAACGCGACACTCCATTCGACGACCCGGCGGCCCGCTTCCAAGCGGGCCGCTTTGGCATGTGGCTCTTCCTGCTCGTGCTGGGCGTGCTGTTCGTGGCGACGATCCTCGGATACCTCGTGGTGCGGATCGACAACGGCGCGAGCTTCGTGCCGTCCGACGCGCCGCCGCCGCCCACGCTGCTGCTGGTGAGCACGCTGGCGCTCCTCGTCTCGAGCTACACCATGCAGCGCGCGGTCGCCGCCGGGCGGCAGGGCGACCCCCGGCAGGGCGGCATGATGGTCGTCACCATGCTGCTCGCGGTCGCGTTCCTGGCAACGCAGGGCATCGCCTGGGCGGAACTCGTCCGCGAGAACCTCACCATCACCGACAACCTGTACGCCTGGACCTTCTATGTGCTGACCGGGCTGCATGCGGCGCATGTCATCGGCGGCCTCCCCCCGATGGCGATCACGACCTGGCGCGCCATGAATGCCCGCTACGGCCCGGAGAACCATCGCGGCATCGTCTACTGCGCGATGTACTGGCACTTCCTCGACGGCGTCTGGATCGCGCTCTACGCGACGCTCTGGCTCGGGTCGATGCGCTAGCTCCGCGCCCGTGCCCGCCGGACCGGCGGGAGGCGGGCGGAGGTTCCCCGGAGGAACCTCCGCACCACGCCACCCACCACACCTTCATGCGACAAACGGCGCGGAATGCGCCACGAAACCACCGGACTCTTGGAAAGGTCGTCGGATACGGGGCCGCGCCGCACCGCGCTCACGGAACGGCGGCAGGCGCGGCGGGGACTTCCGCGAGCCTGATCCCCTCGCGCTCGCCGAAGATCGCCCGCGCGGCGAAGTAGAGCACCGGGATCGCCATGGTCGGCGCGCCGTCGACGCGCTCGATGCGCGCCACCGCGGGGCCGATGGGAACCGTCACCACATGCTCGATCCCATCGATCGTGAGGCGCACGCTGCGGTCTTCCCCAAGTCCCGAGGTCACCAGCGTCTCGATCGGGACAAGCGTCCACGGTCCTTCGCCGGCGTTCCGGACGGCGATCATCGGACTCTTGAGCCGCAGGTTCGCCTTCGCAAGTTCGTCCTCGGTCGGCAGCGGCGCGGCGGGGGCCTGGAGGTCGCGCTCGAGGAAGTAGCGCGCGTAGGAGATCTCCTTCATGCGGCGGATCATGTTGGGATCGCGCAGGGTGACCGTGGTGTCCGGGTGGCGCGAAAGCCAGTCGGCCCAGGTCGTGATGCAGACATTCGGCAGGGCCGTCAGCGCGACGCCCTGCTTTGCGAGCGGGCCGGCGATCGCGCGGGCCTCGAGCTGGCTGAACAGGCTCGAGTCCGCCGTCGGGGCGGGCGTGCCGTCGGCACGCGGGACGAGCTTCTCGCAGAACGCGAGGTTCGAGTCGTACAGGAGGCCGCTCACCTCGAAGCGCCGGACGCTGCCCGCCACGGTGCGCTCGAAGACCATCGCGGTATCGCAGAGCGGCGAGTAGGTCGCCACCACCGGCCGGCCCGCCACGGTGTCGTTCACGACCTCGTGGACATTCATCATCGAGAGCGGCCACGCATGCGCCACGCCGTCGACCACGATTCCCATCACGCGATCGGTCGGCACCACATACTTCGGGCGGTTCTGGGTGTTGTAGACCACCATCTCGCTTCCGCGCAGGTGCTTCGGGTCGTCGAGCGACGGCAGGAACCCTCGCGGGTTGCCGGATCCGACCAGCGCCGCGCGGTCGATGGCGAGGCTCGAGAGGTCGAAGCCGTAGCTCTCGAGGGAGCGGCCATCGCCGATCGGGCGATGCCCGAAGAGCATCGGCAGCAGGCTCCACGCCATGAGAAGCGCGACGAGGGCTGCGGCAAGCGCGATGACCCAGCCGCCGCCGCGGAAGGTGAGCGTCGGCGAGCCTGAGGGCGCTTGCTTCGGCGTGCTGGATTCGGCTGCGTTGTTGGAAGGAGCCTCGTTCACGGCGCGGTCTCCGATGAAGGCGCGGGCGCGGGTGCCGGCGCCGGCGTCGATCGCGTGACCGAGGCGCCTTCGCCGCGGCCGCGCAGGAATGCTTCCGCGCTGATCGAGCCGCGGTCGAGCGTCAGGACGGCAAGGAACAGCGGCAGGTAGGTGATGCTGCCGAGGAACAGCTTGCGCGCGGAGGCGTGGTCGCGCTTCCGGTAGAAGCCGAACGCAAGCCAGAGGAACCAGAGGCCGAGGAGGAGCGCGATGGCGGCGCTCCACAGCCCGGCGAGCCCGAGCAGCGTGGCGCAGAGCCCGAGCGGAATGAGCGGAATCGTGGTGATCACGACGGCCTGCGCCGTGATCTCGCCGCTGTCGTCGCGCACCGGAAGCATCGCGTGGCCGCCGCGGGCGTAGTCCTCGCGGTACATCCACGCGAGCGCGAGGAAGTGGGGGATCTGCCAGACGAAGAGGATTCCGCCGAGGAGCCATGCGCCCGGTTCGAGCGCGCCCGTCACCGCAGCCCAGCCGATCATCGGCGGGATCGCGCCACACACCGCGCCGACGAGGGTGTTGAAGGTCGTGCGCGGCTTGAGCGGCGTGTAGAGGAGCGCGTAGAGCAGGATGTTGACCGCGGCGAGCGCGGCGGGCAGAAGTCCGACCTTCAGCCCGAGGAGCGCTGCGCCCGCGTAGCCGGTGAGCACGGCGGCGACGAACACCGTCGCGGGCCCGATCTGCCGCGCCGGCAGCGGACGGCCGCGCGTGCGGTGCATGAGCGCGTCGCGTCGACGCTCGAAGAGCTGGTTGAAGAGCGACGCGCTCGCGGCCGCAAGCGCGGTGCCCGCGCAGGTCCAGCCGAGGAGCGCCCAGTCGATCGGCTCGACCGACGCGACCGCAAAGCCGACGGCGGTCGTGCCGAGCACGAGCGCGTTCAGACGAACCTTCGTGAGTTCGGCCCAGATGCCGAGCGTGCCGCGCGCGCGCACGGGCGGCGCGCCGCGTGGATCGACCGCAACCGCATCATCGGCGGCGCCGACGGTCGGGTCGTCGGTCGGACCGATGGCCGCCTGATCGGCGGGGATTGCATGATTTCGTGTGGCTTCGGGCATTCGTGGCTCGGGGTCGAAATCCTACTATACGCGTCACGACGGCCGCGCCCACCCGCTGCCGAAACGGGACGAATCGCGATGCCCAACGAACTCCTCTCCATCCTCGCGCAGGCTGCAGACGCAGCAGGCGCAGCGCCCGCTGCCGCACCGACCGCGACCTCGCTTCCGTTCCTGCTCGGGCTCTTCATCGCGGGCTCGGCGATCGTGGTCGGCATCGCGGCCATGATCCGCACCGTCCACCTCGCGCTCGGCTTTGCGACGACCGCCGCCATGTGGGCGATCGGATATGTCGCGATGCTCGCGCCGGGCCTCTGGATCGGCGAGGCGCTCTTCGTCCTCACGCTCGCGATGCCCGTCCTCTTCGGCGCGATCGCGCGCCGCGCCGACGCGTCGGCGCTCAAGGTCGGTCTGGTCTCCGCGTTCGCGAACCTGCTCATCATCGGCGCCTTCCTGCGCGACGAGCAGCAGGGATCGCAGGTCACGCCCATCCTCTATGTGGCGGGCCTCTTCGTCGCCAGCGGCGCGCTCGCCGCGTTCGGCGGGTTCCTCGCGCGCAAGTCGCCGCCGATCCGCCTGCCCTCGACCGCAGGGCTCTTCGCGATGGTCGCTGCGCTCACCGTCTTCATCCTGCTCGTGACCGGCGGCCTCGTGACGGGCCTCGAGAGCGGCCTCGCGGTTCCCGACTGGCCGAACTCGTTCGGCCACAACATGCTGCTCTATCCGCTCAGCGAGATGAAGGGCGGCATCTACTACGAGCACGCGCACCGCCTGTTCGGCATGCTCGTCGGCGTGACCGCGCTCGTCCTCAATGTGGTGGTGTGGCGCGAGGATTCGCGCGGATGGGTGCGCGGCCTCGCGGCTGCGTTCCTGATCGCGGTCTGCATCCAGGGCCTGTTCGGCGGCCTGCGCGTCACCGGCCGACTCACGGTCGAGACCGATCCGATGGCGCTCACCCCGAGCACCGCGCTCGCGATCGTGCACGGCATGTTCGGCCAGGTGATCCTCGCGCTCGCCTGCGTGATCGCCTGCGTCACCAGCAACGCCTGGAAGTGGTCGTGGCCCTCGACCGCCCTCGCGAACGCCGGCCGCCTGCGCGTGCTGCCGCTCGCGCTCGTCGCGATGCTCGTGGTGCAGCTCTTCCTCGGCGCAAGCTACCGCCACCTGCAGATTCCGCCCGCGGACGGCAATCCGGCCGTGCATCCCGCGTGGCCGATCTGGGGCCACATCATCGGCGCGTTCATCGTGGTCATCCTCGCCGTCGCGGCGGGCGCGACCGCATCGAGCCGCGGCAAGGACTTCAAGCCGCTGCGCATCCTCGGCAAGGGCCTCGTCCACGGAGTCGGGCTCCAGTTCGCGCTCGGCATCGCGGCGCTCGTCGTGGTGCTGATCCGCGTCGATTCGAAGATCCCCGCCTACGAGGTGATCACCACCTCGGCGCATCAGGCGCTCGGTGCGGTGCTTCTGTCGACTGCGGCGATGCTCGCGGCGTGGTGCCTGCGGCTCGTTCCCGAACCTGAACTTCAGGCCGACGGCGTCACTCAGCCGTCACGCGCGGCTTGAGCACTTCCTGCAACGCGAGCACCGAGTAGATCGTGGCGAGCTCCTCGCTTGCCTCTTCCCAGCGGGCGGTGTCGTTTTTCCATGAGCCGTCTTCGCGCTGCCGCGACACGAGCGCATCGACGAGTTCCACGCGCCAGTCGCGCGCTGCGCCCTTCGCATCGGTGACCGAGTCGAGCCGCGACGCGTGCATCGCGCGCGACATCGCATGGGTGTAGTAGAAGTAGCCCTGCTGGCCGAGGCCCGGGTTCTCGACAAAGGTGAAGTTCGCGGTGATCCAGCCGAGCGCGTCCTTGACGCGCGGGTCGTCGGCGGAAAGTCCGGCGTAGAGCAGGCTCTTGTAGCCCGCGTAGGTCATCGAGCCGTAGCTGCGGAGGCTCCGCACGGCGAGCTTCTCGCCGTAGCGACCTTCGCCGGCGTCCTCGCTTGCGAAGCTCTCGCCGCCGTTCGCGGGCGAGTAGACGAATCCGCCGTCGCCCGTACCGTTCTGCGCCCAGGCGGCGGGGTTCGACTCCTTGCGGTTCTGGGTGCGCGCCACGAACGCAAGCGCGCGCTGCATCGCAGGGTCGTCGGGCGAGACGCCTGCGTCGTGCATCGCCTCGACCATCATCTGGGTGTTCGAGAGGTCGGGGCGCTTGCCGTTGCCGTAGCCCGCGCCACCGTACCAGTCGGTCGTCGCGCCGAGGCCCTCGCCGTCGTCCCACTGGTTCGTGCGAAGCCACGCGATGGCGCGCGCAGCGCCGGCGCGGGCATCGGCGTCGCCGACCGCCGAAAGTCCGCTTGCCACGCAGCTCATCACATAGTTGCCAATGCCGCCGTTCGTCACGAGGGCGAGCGTCTTCTCGTCGCCGAGCACGCGGTCGATCGACGCGCGCGCCTTTGCCCCGGCGTCCTTCGGTGCAAGTTCGCCGGCCTGCATGAACGCCTTGAGCGCCATCGCCGTCACCGCCACGCTGGCCGCGCGCTTGCGCGGCTCCATGTCGGTGGGGGCCACTTCCTTCGATTCGAAGAAGGCGCCGCTCGGAGACTGCGCCTTCGCGAGGTAGTCAAGGCCGCGCTGCATGGCGGTGCGGGCCTTCTCGTAGGTGGCCTGCGAGACGGGCACATCGGCCGCACGAGACGCGATGCGGTGCACCGGCTGCGGCGGTTGCGCGCGCACCAGGTCGGCGACCGTGGTGACCGTCGGTTCCGGAAGCGTCGTCACCTTCGTCGTGTCGACGCGCGAATCCGTCGCAGGTGGCTGCGCCGGCGGGGCCGACTGGAGAGCGACGGAGGCGGCCAAGAGGCAAACGAGGTGCATGTGGTGAGTGTAGCGCTCGCCTCTCCGGCGGCCCTCGCCCGACACGATCGCCAGCGCGGTAAAAACGACGCAGCGCTCGCTGGTGCAAGGAGAGCACCTCGGAGCGCTGCCTCGAGAGATGGAGGCTGTGGAAGCGGGGCGCGCGGCTCAGCGGCTGCGCGGGGCAGTCTGCTGCGACGAGGCGCTCGCGCGAGCGGCGTCCGTCACAGTGTTGAGCCCGGCCGCAGCGTTCGACACCGTCTCGGGAGTCGAGCGCGCGATCGCCAGCAGCGAGTTCGTCGGAAGCGCAGCGACCAACGCCGGATCGCGAGCGATCAGGATCTGAAGCAGCACTTCGTTCGTGATGTCGGTTTCGGTCCGGCTATCCGAGATCTGTACGCGGAGCCCACGACGGATGATGGCGAGAACCTCATCATGCGTCAGGTGCGTCGAACGGCTGGTGTCGTAGAGACGGCGGTTCGGGTACTTGCGGATGCGGATCACATCGGTGGATGGAGCCTGGAGGATCATGCGTGGGGCTTCGCAGACCTCATGTCTCGGATTCGCCACCGCATCAAGAAGTTGCGCAATCGTCGCAACTTCCCCGCAGGTGTCGCGCGTTTGCACAAAAAGCCCCGTTCTACGCTAGCGGACGGTGCCGAACAGCCAGAAGTCGGAGGTCTTGCCGTTGCCCGTGAACCGGATCGGGAGGAGGAACGGGCCGGGCTGCGACGCGAGGTCGGTCACCCGCACCGTCACCAGGACGGAGGTGCCGTCGGGCTTCTGCGAGACGAGCTGGGTCTGCAGGGTCGGCACCAGGCTCTGCACCGATGCGATCCGCGCCTTGCCCATCTGCTTGATCTCGACTTCGAACTCGGTCGAGCCCTTCGACGACATCGCGCCGCAGTTGGCGCGGAACTCGGCGAAGCCGAACGCGGGCGTGATGCGCGTGGTCGCGTGGCGCACGCGCATGTCGATCACCGGGCACTTCGGGTGGTCGGTCTCGATGATGAGGAACGGCGGAACCGCGAGGAACTTCTGGCTGAGCGGGCTCGGCGTGGTGAAGTCGTAGCGAAGCCTGTGCGTGGTCGCGGGCTTCATGGGCGAGCCATCGGCGGCCACCGGCGCGCGTCCGTCGACCGACTTCACGGTGAACGGAGTGCCGTCCGCCGAGACGAGTTCGAACACGCCCGTCATGCGCTCGGGCGCCAGCGCGTCGATGAAGTTCGGGGTGGCGCGCACGGCGTAGGCGGTCTCGGCCTGGATCTTCAGCACCATCACCTGCGTGACGCCCTTGAAGGCCATGTTCACGACCGCGGTCTTGGTGCCTGGCGTATGCGCGGTCTTCATCGACATCGGTATCTCGATCGAACCGCGCGCGGGGATCACCTTGCCGACCATGTCGACGGTGGTGCAGGTACAGCTCGGCTTCGCGGCGCTGATCGTGACATCCTGATCGAGGGGATTGCTGATCTTGATCGTGGCGGAGACGGTCGCGCCCGGCTCGACGATGCCGAAGTTGACCTCGGAAGGCTCGGCCTTGATCGGACCGGGGATCTCGATGCTCTTCGGGTCGGGGCTCGACTGTCCGGCAGGGGCCGCAGGGGCCTGCTGGTTGGCGGCGACGACGGCGCGCGGGGCCCAGGCCGCCGCTGCGATCGCCGCGAGCGCCAGTGCGCGGAGGGCGGTGGGGCGGGCGGTCGGGGCGAAGCGGGCGGCGGGCTTGGCGGACATGGTCGGGATGATACGAGCCACGCCCGTTTCCGCTGCAAATCCGTACACTCGGGCCCCCATGCGCGCGCTCACCATCCAGCGTCAAGGCTCGCCCGTCCTCCCCAATGTGGCCCTCGTTTCCGACCACCCGGACCCGGTCGCCGGGCCCGGGGAGGTCCTCGTACGGACCGAGGCCGCCGCGCTCAACCACCTCGATCTCTGGGTGGGCCGAGGGCTTCCCGGAATCGACATCCGCTACCCCGCGATCTCGGGCTCGGATGGTGCCGGCGTGGTCGAGTCGGTGGGCGCGGGCGTCGACCCCGCGTGGGTCGGCCAGCGCGTCCTTCTGAACGCGGCCGTGCCGAAGCCTGACCCCGCGCGTCCCGGCCTGCGGCCCGCGCCGGCGGACATCGTGATGATCGGCGAGCACGGCCCCGGCTGCCTCGCCGAGAAGTTCGTGGCGCCCGTCTCCAATGTGCTCGAGATCGGCGACGCGGACCCGGTGCAGGCCGCCGCGTTCGGCCTCACCCACCTCACCGCGTGGCGGATGATGGTGACGCAGGCGGAACTCCGCGCGGGCATGATCGTCCTCATCACGGGGATCGGCGGCGGCGTGGCGCTTGCGGCGCTTGCCATCGCGCGGCACTTCGGCTGCGAGACGATCGTCACCAGCCGCCACCAGTCGAAGCTCGACCGCGCGCGCGCCCTCGGCGCCAACCACGCGGTTCTCGACACCGGCGCCGACTGGTCGCGCGAGGTTCGCCAGATCACGGGTCGCCGCGGCGTCGACCTGTGCGTCGACAGCGTCGGCAAGTCGATCCACGGCTCGTGCATCAAGAGCCTCGCGCGCGGCGGCACCTACGCGACCTGCGGCGCGACCACCGGCCCCGACGCGACGACCGACCTCACGCGGATCTTCTGGAACCAGCTGCGCATCGTCGGCTCGACCATGGGCGACATGCGGGAGTTCCGCGAAGTGGTGTCGCTCTTCCGCTCGGGCGCAATCAAGCCGACCATCGATCAGGTGTTCGCTCCCTCCGCCGGACGCGAGGCCTTCGCCCGCCTCGAGGCAGGGGAGCAGTTTGGAAAGCTGGTCGTCGATTGGCGAAAGCCCTGATTCTCGTGGGGAGTTGTCAGGGTCCCGAATTGGCGGAAGTTGCCCTCTCCCCGTGAATCCCCGCGTCTGAGGGGCTATACTCCGCGCTCGTGCATGACGCCCCGATGAGCGAATCCACTGTGAACACCCCGACCAAGCCCATTCCCACCCAGAAGCCGTCTCCGAAGACCCCGACCGAGACGCTTCCCCCGTGGAATGTCCTGCTTCACAACGACGATGTGAACGACATGGGCTTCGTCGTCGAGTCGCTGTGCCGCTTCGCGCGGCTCAGTCTCCCGGCCGCGACCCGCTGCACCATGGAGGCCCATAAGAAGGGTCTGTCGTTGGTTCTCAGCACCCATCGCGAGCACGCCGAACTCGTGGCCGAGCAGCTGACCTCGCTGCGCTTGACCGTCACGATCGAGCGCGCCCCCTGACCGGGCGCGATAGACAGGCAGAAATCGATTCAATCAACCGCGGTCCCGAGCGACCGCGGTTGTCGTTTTGCCGTCATCCGCAACCGCAGCACGCCGATTACGAATACCCTCGCCCTTCGTGAGCATCGCGGCGGCCGCTCTCGAGGCGGCCGCTGAACCGTGAGGAGTCCCGTCCCGTGCGAACCTTTCTGATCGTGGTGGCGTCCGTCATCGGCCTCGTTGTGGTCGGTTTCGTCGTTGCCGGACCCTCAGCCCTCGAGGTGTTGCCCGCATTCGGCAAGGGCGACGACGCCCTCGCCGTGCGTCTGGGCAAGGTCGCGAAGCGCGAACTGGTCGAGACCGTCTCTGCGCCCGGGGAGCTTGATCCCGAGGTCAAGGTCGATGTCTCGGCCGAGGTGAGCGCGCGCGTTCTCGAGATCCCGTTCCGCGAGGGGGCGACCGTCCGCAAGGGCGAGATGATCGTGAAGCTCGACGACCGCGACCTGCAGGCGTCGCTCCAGGCCCAGATGGCGCGCCGCGACGGCGAGCGGTTCCGCCTGCGCAGCGAGCAGGAGCGCCTCGCGGGCCCGACCTCGCAGCTTGTGAACGCGAAGGCCACGCTCGAGCGCCAGGAATCGCTGTTCAAGACGGGCGATGTCAGCCGCGCGTCGCTCGACGACGCGATCGCGCGGGTGCGCGAGCTCGAGGCGCAGATCGCGGCCGCCCGCGAGGGCCTGTCGGTGATCGAAAGCTCGCTCGCCGCCGCGGAGGCGGACATCGAGCGGGCGCGCGAACTCCTCAAGAAGACCACGATCAACGCCCCGATCGACGGCCAGATCACCGAGCTCAACGCGGAGCCGGGCGAGCTCGTCGTCGTCGGCACGATGAACAACGCGGGCACGCGCATCCTCACGATCGCCGATCTCGCCACCGTGCGCCTGAAGGCGAAGGTGGCCGAGAGCGATGTGGCGCGCGTGCGCGCCGGGCAGGAGGCGACCGTGCGCGTGAATGCGTACCGCGACCGCGAGTTCAAGGGAACGGTCGACCGCGTGGCGCTTTCGCGCGGAACCGAGTCGACCTTCGGCGGCTCGGGTGGAAGCTCGGGCGCCGGTTCGGGCGGCTGGTTCAAGTGCGAGGTCAAGCTGGACCTCGCCGATGGCGAGACGCTGCTCTCCGGTCTCGCCGCCAATGTCGACATCGTCGTCGACCGCTCGACCGGGCTGCTCGTCCCGAGCCAGTCGCTGCTCGAGCGCAAGTTCGACGACCTGCCCACCGAACTGACGACGCATCCGCTCGTCGACCAGGCGCGCCGCAAGGCCACGGTCGTCTTCGTGATGGTCGACGGCAAGGCCGTCATCAAGCCTGTGCGCACGGGCCCGTCGAATCTCGCCGACACCATGATCCTCGAGGGCGTGTCCGAGGGAGATGTCGTCGTCACCGGGCCGTATCGCGTGCTCGAGACCCTGAAGCAAGGCGACAGGATTCGCGAGGAGACCGCGAAGGACGCCGCGGCGCAGATGGCGAAGTCGGGCAACGCGGGGTCGACGAATGGCTGAGTCGGCGCGCGCGGCATCCGGCGGCTCCGACGCCCTCATCGAGGTGCGTGGACTCACGAAGATCTACAAGGTCGGCGTGGAGACCATCCATGCGCTGCGCGGGCTCGACCTCGCGATCGGGCGCAACGAGATGGTCGCGATCATGGGTTCGTCGGGCTCCGGCAAGAGCACGCTCATGAACATGCTCGGCTGCCTCGACCGTCCGACCGGCGGCCAGTATCTCCTGAACGGCCGCGATGTGAGCCACATGGGCGCGCGCGAACTCGCGCAGGTCCGCAACGAGGAGATCGGCTTCGTCTTCCAGAGCTTCGAGCTCCTGCCGCGCCAGACGGCGCTCGAGAATGTCGAGCTGCCGCTGATCTACGCGAAGGGCGGCTGGCGCGGACGCCGCGCCCGCGCGCTTGCGGCGCTCGACCGCGTCGGACTCGCGCAGCGCGTCCACCACCGTCCGAACCAGCTCTCGGGCGGCCAGCGGCAGCGCGTCGCGATCGCGCGCGCGATCCTCAACAAGCCGTCGATCCTGCTCGCCGACGAGCCGACCGGCAACCTCGACAGCGCCACGACCGCCGAGATCCTGACGCTCTTCCGCCAGATCCACGCGGAAGGGCAGACGGTCGTCATCGTGACGCACGAGGACGAGGTCGCCGCGCACTGCCACCGCGTGGTGCGGCTCCGCGACGGCCGCGTGCTCAGCGACCTGCCCGTCGCGCAGGATTCCGCGGGGCGCCACCTTCCGGGCGTGTCGGCGCTCGCCGCCGCGAAGGGCGGTGACGCGTGCTGAACCCGCTCTTCTGGCTGCAGGCGATCTCGCTGGCCTTCTCGCAGATCTGGGCGAACAAGTCGCGCGCGTTCCTCACCGCGCTCGGCATCATCGTCGGCGTCGCGAGCACCACCGCAGTGATCGCCGCGCTCACGGGCCTGCGCGCGCGCGTCCTCACCGAGTTCGAGTCGGTCGGCGCGAGCAAGTTCTTCGTGTTCCCCGACCGGCCCGACAACGCGCCGCGCAACCTGTATCCCTTCGAGAAGATCCGCGTGCGGCCCGAGGAGGCGCGTGCGATCAAGGAGGAGTGCACCCTCGTCAAGGCCGTGACCCCCGTCACCGAGGTCGGCCTCGATGTGCAGCAGGGCGACAAGATCATCGACGGCATCACGGTCGCGGGCATCTGGCCCGACTGGCATGTGGTGCAGAACCGCTTCGTCGTCGAGGGCCGTCCGTTCACGCAGATCGACGAGGACGGCGAGCGGCAGGTCTGCCTCATCAACTCGGACGCGATCACCGAGCTCAATCTCCCCGCGAACCCGGTCGGCGAATCGATCCTGATCGGCGGGCGGCGCTTCGCGATCGTCGGCGTGGTCGAGACCACGCAGGCGCGCTTCTTCGGCATGAACACCTCGAGCGCGGAGATCTTCATCCCGTTCTCGGTGGCCGCGAAGATGCAGGACCTCAACTTCTTCATGCGGGTCGAGGGTCTCTTCACGAGCCCGGAAGTCGCCGAGGACGGCCAGGAGGAAGTGCGCTTCGTGATGCGGAGGATGCGCGGCATCCTGCCGGGCGGCGTCGAGACCTTCAGCGTCACCGCGATCGACCGCTTCATCGAGCAGTTCAAGGCGCTCGCGGCCGGCATCACCGCGATCGCGGGCGGCATCGTCGGCATCTCGCTGCTCGTCGGCGGCATCGGCATCATGAACATCATGCTGGTGTCGGTGTCGGAGCGCACGCGCGAGATCGGCCTGCGCAAGGCGGTCGGCGCCACGCCGATGGCGATCCTGCTCCAGTTCCTGCTCGAGGCGGTGACGCTCTGCCTTGTCGGCGGGTTCATCGGCATCGCGGTCGGGCGCCTCGCGGCGTTCGGCCTGACCAAGATCCCGGGCGCCCAGCTCGACCAGGCCGACATCCCGTTCTGGGCGGTCGTGCTGAGCTTCGCGTTCAGCGCCTTCACCGGGCTCGTCTTCGGCATGTTCCCTGCGATCAAGGCCTCGCGGCTTGATCCGATCGAGGCATTGAGGCACGAATGAAGCGGAACTCGGCGCAACCCTATCTTCTGGCGGCGACGGTGCTGCTCGCGGGCACGCTTCCCGCGTGCCGCACGGGAATCTTCGACAACGAGAACTCGAAGTGGCGCGTGCCCGAGGCGCAGCTGCGCCAGATCGAGTCGGTCGATCCGGCCGCGCGCTCGACGACGCCGCCCGTCACGCTCGAGGAGGCCGCGAAGAAGACGCTGTCGGAGGTCGCCGTTCCGGCGGTGCCCGCGGACGCCGTGCCGCTCACGCTCGCAGAGGTGCGCTCGGCGGTGCTCGCGAACAACCTCGAGCTGCGCACGAAGCTCGTCGACCCCGCGATCGCGCGCGAGAACCTGTCGGCCGAGGAGGCGAAGTTCGAGAGCGTGTTCTTCGCGAACTACGACCGCTCGAACAACAGCGTGTTCGCCGATCTCGCCACCGGAAGGCCTGCCGAGACCGAGGCGTTCGACGCGGGGCTCCGCATTCCGCTCGCGACCGGCGGAGACATCAACCTGTCGGCGCCGCTCAGCCGCACGGGCGACGGCTTCAACTTCGGGACGCCCGGCGACGACTGGCTCGCCGCGATCAACTTCTCGATGAGCCAGCCGCTCTTGCGCGGCGCAGGCGTCGACGCGAACACGCACTCGATCCGCGTGGCCGCGTGGCAGGGGCAGATCGCCGACACGCGCACCAAGCTCGAGGCGATCCGCGTGATCGCGAACGCCGACAAGGCGTACTGGAATGTCTATTCGGCGTACCGCGAGCTCGGCGTGCGCCGCGCGCAGTACGAGGTCGCGGTGAAGCAGCTCGAGCGCGCCAAGCGGCGCGTCGATGCGGGCGACGCGCCGCCGATCGAGGTGGTGCGCGCCGAGAGCGGCATCGGCAAGACGCTCGAGCAGATCATCGTGGCGGACTCGAATCTCAGGATCCGCCAGCGCGCGCTGAAGCGGCTCATGAACCGCGAGGATCTGCCGGTCTCGCAGGCGACGCCGATCAAGCCGGCGAGCGACCCGAATCCGGTTGGGCTCTCGCTCGATGGCGAGGCGCTCGCGGGCGAGGCGGTCGCGAACCGCATGGAGATGCTCGAACTCGAGCTCCAGCTGGCGATCGACCAGAGCGAGATCGGTTTCCGCCGCAACGCGGCGCTCCCGCTCTTCGTGCTCGACTACGGCTACAACCTGCAGGGGACGGGCACCGACTTCCACGATTCGTACGGATCGCTCGGCAACGCAGACAGCTTCGAGGTCGGCCTCCGCGCCGAGATCCCGCTTGGAAACGAAGTGGCGGAATCGCGCGTGAACGCCGCGATCCTTCAGCGCGTGCAGCGGCTCGGGACGCGCGAGGCGCGGCGCCAGGCGATCCGCACCGAGGTGTTCGACGCGCTCGACGCGATCACCCAGAGCTGGCAGCGCATCCT
>Ga0209985_10001156_pt1 | contig 26823 bp, 22 predicted proteins | sample NOAtaG_FD_187305 | JGI IMG/M metagenome (GOLD analysis project Ga0209985, IMG submission 187305) | Freshwater lake microbial communities from Lake Erie, under a cyanobacterial bloom - NOAA_Erie_Diel6S_1000h metaG (SPAdes) (version 2) | ecosystem: Environmental > Aquatic > Freshwater > Lake ...
GGGCTGCCGTCGGGCAGCAGGATCCAGGCGGCGCCTAGGGGCGAGAATGCGACGTCGATTGCCTGGCCGGGCACTGTCACCCACTGCGCGCCGTTCCAGCGGGCGAGCGTGCCCTGGCTGCGCAGCGCCAGCGCGCGCCCGGCGCCGTCCAGCGCCACGCGCGCGAAGGCGGTGTCGTCGCCCAGCCGGCGCCACTGCTGCTGGCCGCCCCATTGCCACACGGCGCCGTTGGCATCGAGGACCGCCGCATGCCCCCGTGCCGAGACGGCCAGCGACAACGAGGTCGGCGCTCCGACGGTGAACCCGGGAAAGGTGACCAGGAAGCTAGAACGGTTGAACGTCGGTGCGGCCGTCGCCGCCCGGCCGAGGTCGATGGCGAACAGCTCGCCCTCGGGCGTCATGATCCAGGGCTGGCCGCCGCTGCCGCCGGCGACCAGCTTGGCGCGCGCATCCAGCAGGTTCCAGGACAGCGTGCGTTGGTTCCAGCGGGCCGGCTGGCCGCTCGCGGCGTCGACGATGTAGACGATGCCGCGGGGCCCCAGCGAGAGGTCCCGTGCCTGGCCCGGCAGCACCTGCCAACCGCTGCCCCGCAGCACGTGCACGCGCCCCGCGCTGTCGAGCGCCCAGGGCACGCCGCCTTCCTCTAGCTCGACCCGCACCGCGTCGCGCGGTGCATCGGCACCGGCAAGGACGCGGAACCCGGTCCCGCCCGCTCCCGCCGCCAGCATCCGCCCGTCGATGTCCGCGACCAGCAGGCGGCCGTCCGGCGCGATCGCCACGTCGCGGGCGCGCTGGTCGATCGGCCGCCAGAGCGTGCCGTTCCAGAGATGGACGTCGCCGGCGGACGTGATCGCCACCGCCAGGTCGCGCGCGGCGGCATCAATGCGCGTGAAGCTGCCCGGCAGCAGCATCCAATCCGACTCGGTTCGCGGCCCCGGCAGCCGGCGCCAGACCCGGCGTTCCTGGTCGAGGGCGAACGCGGTGCCGTCGGCGCCGACGCTCAGGTCGATCGCGGTGCCCCGCACGGCGGTCCAGCCCAGCGCATCGATCGCCAGCTGCGGCTGCGGTGCCGCCGCGGCCGGCCGCGGCACACTGCCAGGCCCGGGGCCGCCCGGCTGGGCGTGGGCGGCGCCGGTGGCCAACACGGCGGCCAGTAGCAACCCGGCCAGGCGGGAGACGTCGCGCCCGGACTGCGGACGATTCACTGCGACGTCGATCAGTAGTACAGGAACTTGATCGCCGAGCGCAGGCGTTGCTCGTTGGTGTTGATCCGCACCCAGGACTTGGCGATGTCGCCAGTGCGGTACTCGCGGAAGATCTGGCTGGTATCCAGCGACTTGCCGATCTCGGCGATGTTGGGCGTGGGACGGAACCATAGCTTGTACTTGCCCTCGAACTCCGCCAGCGCGCGCTCCTCCGCGCTCATGCTGGCGCGCTCGGCGGCGATGTCGGCCTCGGCACGCTGGGTGTACTGCGCGCGGCGCGGGGTCAGCAGTATCAGCACCGACTTGTAGTAGTCGCGGGTCAGGTTGCGCGCGAACAGGTACTGCACGATCGGTACGTCCTGCAGGCCCGGCACGCCGTTGCGCTCGCCCGACTGGTCGCGCTCGGACAGGCCGGACAGGATCAGCGTCTCGCCGAACTTCATGACCACGTTGGCGTTGACCATGGTCTTGTTCGTGTCGAGGCGGAAGTCGAATCGCACGCTGGCGCTGGGAATGGCCAGGAAGGTGCGCTCTGCCACCACGTTCAGCTTGATCAGGTTGTCGGGCAGGAATTCCGGCGTGACCGCCAGCTTGACGCCCACTTCCTTCTGGATCTGCACCGCGGAGCCCTGGCCGCCCGAGACCGCCGCGCCCACGATGTCCTGACCCGAGAAGAAGGTGGAGGGCTGGTTGCCCAGTGCCACCAGCGTGGGTCGCGCCAGCACCTCGTTGCGCTTGGCGTTCGAGTTCGCGATGTTCAGGCTGTAGGTCAGCGCGGGCACCTGGATCAGGCGCGTGATCACGGTGTTGTTGTTCGTGACCGTGTTGCTGAGGACGTCGCTGGTCACGCTGCGGGTGCGGCTGAAGGCCGGCGTGAGCGCCGTTGGGTTGCCGAACTGGATGCGCAGGCCGTCGAGCAGGTTGATGCCCACCGAGTCGGCGTTGTCCTCCTCGGTGCTGATGATGGTCACGTCGACCACGGCCATCTGCTTCTCGACGAAGCCGCCAGCGAAGCCGGGCTGGCCGGGGCCGCGCCCGGGCGCGCCGGGCGCACCGAGGCCGCCTGGCGCGGGAAAGCCACCGGGCTGCTGGAACCCGCCGCCGGGCTGTTGCATCCCGCCCGGAGGCGGGAATCCACTGGGCGCCGGCGGCGTGAACTGCGTCTTGACCATACCGCCGCGCTCCTGCTGCCAGGCCTGCAGCCAGCTGTTCACCCGACCCTCGACCTGTCGCACTTCCTCCCCGCCCGCCGCGGCGGCGCGCAGCCGCTGCAGGTAATTGCGTGCCTCCTCGCCGTCGTTGAGCGAGGCAGCCACGATCGCCGAGGCGCGCAGCACCTGCGGATCGTCGGGGCGGTCCTTCGTCAGCCGGCGCAGTCCCTCTAGCGCCGCCGACGCCGTGCGCGAGTCCTGGTTGTAATAGGCCGCGGTGGCCAGGTCGTACAGCACGTCTGCCTCGTCGCCGGCGTACAGCGCCGCCTCGGCCAGCCGCACGGTGGCCTTGCCGAATTCTCGCTGCTGCATCGCCAGCAGGCCGCTCGAATGGCGCGCCAGCCAGTTGGACTCGTCGAACTGCACCGCCATCTCGTAGCCCTGCTCGGCCAGCGATAGCAGGTTGATCTCGCCCTGGGTCGCGCGCATCTGGTAGGCGAACGCGTTCAGGAAGTGCAGGTACGAGTTGCCGATGTCGGTCTTGACTGCGAGGTTGAACAGGTCCGAGGCCTTGCGCCAGTTCTGCTGGTCCATGGCCCTGAGCCCCTCAAGCGCGAGTTGTCGCGCCGCCGAAGTGAGCTTCTCCTTGGGTACCTGCGCGGCGAGGTTGGTGCGCGGCAGGGCCGGCGCCAGCGGGTTCTGCGATGCGTCGGCCATGCCACCGCCGGTGGTGGCGCAGGCGGAGAGCAGGCCGGCCAGGGTGAGCAGGGCGGCATGCCGGGTCAGGTGCGACTGGGAGTTGGAATGCATGTTGTGTCCGGTAGCTGCGGGAAGGTGGCGCGGATGCGTCGATCGTTGAGGAGGCCGGCTCAGCGTCCGGTCGCCACCACGATGCGGCAGGCTGCGCCGGTGCCGAGCTGGGCGCCGTCACGGAAGCGGTCGAGGTCCGCGCGGAGCAGGTTCTGCACCCGGTTCCAGTCCAGGCCGCATTCGGCGAACACCTGCGGGCTGGTGACCCAACGCTTCTGGCCGGCGGCGTCCATCACGTAGACCGCGCCGGTCTCGGGCACACGCACCAGCGCCCCGGCCGGCAGGGCCCCGCGGGCGGCCATGCACTCGACCGCGGTGCCCAGCTTCGGACCGTTGGGAACGCTGTCGATTTCGGCTTGGGACAGGTTCTGCACGCGGTTCCAGTCCAGGCCGCATGCGGCGAACACCTGTGGGTTGGTGATCCAGCGCTTGGCACCGCCACCATCGACGACGAAGGTGGCCCCGGTGTCGGGCAACCGGATCAGCGAGCCCTGCGGCCGGGGTGCACCGGTCGCCTGCAGGACGGAGTTCGGCGCGGTGCCGGATCCGGGAAGCGGCGTGACCGCGTTCCCCGAGCACTGAGCGGGGGCGATTCCCTTGGCCATGCAGTCCGCGAGCTGCTGGTAGGTCAGTGCGGATGCCACGCCTGCTGCCGTCGTGAGCGCTGCGGCGAAGAGCACGCGCAGCATGGTTGGTGCGATTCGGGCCATCGGGGTCTCCACATCATCGAATGTGACTGCAGTGTCCGGTTGTCCTGCTGCACTCAGCAATAGGACTGAAGTCCTAGAAGGTCGATGCGCCTGCATGCCGCGCAGCGCGCGGCGCCGGCACGGCTTCATCACGGGGCGCGCAGCGGCACGACGAGCCCGTGCAGCGTGGCCAGCTGCGGGCTGCTGTACTTGCGCAACTCGCCGCGCAGCCAGTCGGGCCGCTGCAGGAACTGCTGCAGGCCCATGGCCTGCGGATTGGGCCGGTACCACGCGCCGATGCTGCCCGCGTCCTCGGCGGCGACGCGACCGAGCTGGTCCCAGGTCATGGCCATGAGCGCGCGATTCAGGCGCGGCTCCAGCGCCGCGGCGATCAGGGCGGCAATCTCGTCGAGCCGCGCCTGGCTGCGATCGCGCAGCAGCAGCGAGAGCAGGTTCGCGCTCCTCTCGCGGAAGTGGGTTTCCACCAGCGGATGCAGGGTGGAGTTCTCATCCCAGTACCTGCGCATCGTGGCGTCGGTGCGCACCACGCCGTCGCGGAACTCCTCCCAGGTCAGCAGGAAGGCGGCCCGGTTGACCGACTCCGGCGTATTCCTCGCCGCCGCGGCCGCGGGCGGAGGAGGCGGCGGAGCGGGCGGCGGCGGAGCGACCGCCGGTAGCTGACCGCTGGTCACTGCGCGGCACTCGGCCGCGGTGGTCAGGGGCGCACCGTCTCGCACGCGATCGAGATCGGGGCGGAACAGGTCCTGCACGCGGCTCCATTCCAAGCCGCACTCGGTGAAGACCTGCGGGTTGGTCACCCAGCGCCTGCCGCCGTTGGTGTCGACTAGGAAGACCGCGCCAGTCTCGGCGATGCGCACCAGGCTGCCTGCAGGCAGCCGGCCCATGGCGGCCCGGCACTCCAGCGGCGTGCCGACCTGCGGCCCGTTCGGCACGGCATCGATCGTGGCGCGGGGCAGGTTACGCACCTGGTTCCAGTCCAGTCCGCAGGCGGCGAAGACCTGGGGGTTCGTGATCCACCGCTTGGCCCCGCCGCCGTCGACCACGAAGGTGGCGCCGGTGTCCGCCAGCCGGATCAGGCTGCCCTGGGGGAAGCCGGTCGTCTGCGCCGACATGGTGCCGCAGGCGGCACACAGAGCTGCGAGCGCGGCAATGCGGGCGGGGGTCGGGGTCATGCACACCAGGGGCTCCAAACTTGCTCGGCAGCTGAGGACGGGCGAGTGTCGCGGGGCCGCGCCGCGCTGGGCAATACGACTGAAGTCTTAGCCTGGATCTTCGAGTGACGTACTGGATGACTCCGGCGGGATCCACCAGCCGCAGCAGCACCACCCCGCCGTCAGCGGCGATGTCCCCGCCATCGAGGACCGCTTCGACCACGCGCCTGTCCACGCGGCCAATCTCCATCCGACGATCCGTACACTTTGGCATCGGGCGACCTCGCTCGCCGTCTCGGTTCCGTAGACGTCGAATAGCCATGAAGACGTACAACGACGGCAGCTCGCCTACTTCATGCCTCCCGAGAGATCCAGGCTAGGACAGCGTGGCTTTCCTACAATCGCCGTTGAGAAGAGGAAGCGATCGCGGCGCAGCGCATGAAGATCTTGATCGTCGAGGACCACCCCGTGATGCTCGAGGGACTGCGGGGTCTGGTCAGGCATGCGTTCCCCGGCCAGGAGCCGGCGCATGCCGGCAGCTTTGCCGCCGCTCGCGAGCAGTGCGTCGGCGACCTGCGGCTGGTGCTGCTCGACCCTGGCCTGCCCGACCTGCGCGGTGTCGCCGCGATCCGCGGCATGAAAGGCGCGCTGGCGAACTGCCCGCTGGTGGTGGTGTCGGCCGATGACAACCCGCATTGCGTGCAGATGGCCTGGGAGGCCGGCGCGCAGGGCTTCATCTCCAAGGCCGCAGCGCCGTCCGACATCGTCCAGTGCCTGCGCGAGATCGCCGACGGCAAACGCATGCTGCTGACCCGCGACGTCGTGGCGAGGCTTGATCCTGTCGAGTCGGTCGAGTCCGGCGGCGCGCTCAGCGACCGCCAGCTGCAGGTGCTGCAGGCCCTGTGCGAGGGGCTGGCCAACAAGGAGATCGCCCAGCGCCTGCGCATCGCCGAGAAGACGGTAAAGGTGCACGTGGGTGCGATTTTCGAGAAGCTCGGCGTCGTCAACCGCACGCAGGCCAGCATGGCCGCGCGGCGGCTCGGGCTGGTGCGAGACGGCGAGCCGGGCCCGGTTACGTCGCGTCGCCTGTGCGACGGCGGCGCAGCCCACTGAGCCGCCGCATCAGGGCGCAGCGGACGAGCGCGCCAGCAGCTGCAGCAGGCTCTCGCGCAGGCGGGCCGGCTGCACCGGCTTGTGCAGCATCAGGCAGCCGCTGTCCTGCACCAGGCGCAGCACTTCGCCGCCCGTGTCGCCCGTGATCACCAGTGCGGGAATTGTGAGATTGAACTCCTCGCGCAGGCGCTCGATTACGTCCGGGCCGGTGGCACCCCCGCCCAGGCGGAAGTCGCACACCAGCAACTGGGGTGGTGCCGTTAATGCGGTGCTGCGGCGCACCGCTTCTTCGGCGGTCGCCGCGGTGATCACGCGGCAGCCCCATGACTCCAATAGCGCGGCCATCGCGGCGCGGCTCTCGGCCTCGTTGTCCAGCACGAGCACGCAGGCGCCTTCCAGCCGGCCGGGGTCGCCGGCCGGCCCGGGCGTGGCGACCGGCCGCGTCGCCGTGCCCACCTGCAGGTCAACGCTGAACACCGTGCCGTGTCCCGGCTGCGAGCGCAGCTGCAATGGCAGGCGCAGCAGGTCGGCGATGCGTTCGGTGATCGCCAAGCCCAGGCCGAGGCCGCGGCTGCGGTCGCGCTCGGCATTACCGACCTGGAAGAACGCCTTGAAGACCGCGCGCTGGTGCTCGGGCGCGATGCCGATACCGGTGTCCCAGACCTGCACCCGCCACACGCGGCCGCGCCGGCGAGCGCATACCAGCACGCCGCCGTGGTCGGTGTAGCGGATCGCGTTCGACACCAGGTTGCGCAGTAGCGTGGCCAGCAGGTGCGCGTCGGTGTAGACCACCGAGCGCGTCGGCCGCAGACGCAGCGCCAGGTTCTTGGCCCGGGCCGCGCTGCCGAACTCGGCCGCGAGCTGGTCGAATACTGACTGCATCGACACCGGTTGATTGCGCACCGGCACCACTCCGGCGTCCAGCCGCGACACGTCCAGCAGCGCGTCGAACAGTCCCGTCATGGCCTCCACGGAGGCCTCGATGCTGCCCAGGCTGGCGCGCTGCGGCGGTGTCAGTGCGGTCTGCCCGAGCACGTGCGCCTGCAGCGCCAGCGCATGCAGCGGCTGGCGCAGGTCGTGGCTGGCCGCGGCCAGGAACATCGACTTCTCGCGGTTCGCGTCCTCGGCCTGCTCCTTGCGCGCCGTGACCTCGCGCAGCAGGTCCAGGTTCTCGAAACGCAGGCGGAACGATTCGACCACCGCGTCGCCGAGGTTGTGCGCGAAGCGGCTGATCACGGGCAGATAGCCCAGGGCGATCACGCCCATGACCTGCAGCAGTGTCTCGTCGCGCGCGATCAGCTGCAGCGCGATCGGCAGCACCGTCGGGAACGTGTACGCGTAGAAGGCGGGCAGGAACGAGGCCGAGGCGATTGCCGAGATCGAGCCCATGCTGGCGATCAGGAACATGAACAGCAGCTCGTATTCGATGTGCCCGTGCGGGAACACCAGCACAGCGCCGAGGCCCCAGATGCAGCCCGAGGCGGCCGAGCCCGCGATCGCGCGCCGGCCCCACGGACGCATCTGCGCAGGGCCGGGCTGGGCGCGACGGAAGGCACGCCACAGCAGCCCGCGCGCGGCGGCCTGCGCCAGCATCAGGCCCCACCAGAGCATCCAGCGCCAGCCGTCCAGCACGTCGTGGGCCGCCACCACGTATAGCGTGGCGCTGAACACGCTGCCCAGGAACGAGGTCGGCATGCTTGCGTACTGAGTACGCACCTGCTCGGCACGCACGCGCAGGTCGGAATCGCGCGGCGCGGGCGATGACCCGCCCGCATGCACCGGCGCGGGGGAGGGAATCTGCGCAGGCGACGCAGCCTGCGGTGCTGCGGGGGAGGCGGCCGAAACCTTCATGTGTGCGCCGATGAGTTGGCACGCAGTGTGGAGCGCCGCGCGCCGAGGTGGCAATAGGACCGAAGCCCTAGCGCTGCTCGCCGCGACGGATGGCGGGCCTACGACCAAGGTCCTATTGCTGACTTCGACACGCCCGTCGAATACTTCGCCGCGTCGCAACGGCACCGAGCCTTCATGGCCCATGCGCGGCCACGAGGTAGATCCGGCGACCGCGACACGAGGATCGTCGAACGGGTCGACGGACAACATAGGAGCGAAGCCATCATGGCGATTCGGAATGAGGCAGGCAGCAGGTTTCGTGTGCGGACGGTGGTGGCCGCGCTAGTGCTCGGCGGGACATTGCAAGTGGCCTCGGCTGGCCCGTTGGAGGACGCGCTGGACAGGCGTGTCACGTCTCTGACCGAGGTGGCGAACCTGCTGGCCACCATCCGCGACCTGCAGAGCGCGCAGGGCACTCTGCCACAACTGGACGCGGCGATCGCGCGCAACCGCAGCAACGGCCAGCAGGTGAACTCCCTGATGCAAGGCGCCACGTCAATGCCGCCCGCGGCGCAGCAGGCGCTGGTGCAGCGGGTGAACCAGCTTCAGGCACAGAACGTCCGCATCATGGGCGAGATCGAGCGCCTGCAGCGCCTGCCGGGCATGCCGGCCGTGATCGGCAATCGCGGTCAGCTCGCGCTCGAGTGAGCAGCGTGGCTCCCATGTCCCTGCCGCATCCGGGCGGCACTTCGATCACCCCAGAGAGCCAGTCATGACAATCAGAACTATCCTGAGCGCACTGTTGATGTTGCTGTCGCTCGTCCTTTCAAGCGCCGCCCAGGCGCAGGACCCCCAGGTCTGCTGGAAACCCAGTTACGGCCGCGGCGTCGGCACCCTGCCGGCACGCTGCGAAGGCGCGCAGAGCAATGACGCCGGTCTGTGCTACGGTGCCTGCCCTCCTGGCCAAGTGGGTGTTGGGCCGGCGTGCCACACGCCCTGCCCCGCGGGCTGGGCCCCGGTGGGTGCCGACCCGACCGCAGTCTCGTGCTGGAAGCCGCCGCTGGCCAACGATCGCCAGTTCTCCTATGGGCGTGGCTGGGGTCATGTGCTCGTCCTCAGCGGTCCGGAGAACTGCGAGCGCGAAGCGCGCAGCGTGGGTGCAAACGGCTGCGAGCAGAACGGCCTCCTCCTGTATCCGCGCTGCCGGGCCGGCTATGTGGGCGTGGGCCCTGCGTGCTGGCAGCAGCTGCAGGGCTGTCCCGCGGGCTTCCGCGACGATGGCGTCGCCTGCGCCAAGCCCGGCCTGCAGGGCCGCGGCGCCGGCGTCATCCCGACCGCTTGCGAAGGCAACCTGCAGTACCAGGCTGGCCTTTGCTACCAGAACTGCAACGCCGGCTTCGGCGGCGTCGGTCCAGTGTGCTGGGGCCAGTGCCCGCGCGGGATGCCGGTGGACTGCGGCGCGATGTGCGGAAAGACGGCGGACGACTGCGCGAAGGCGATCACCCAGCAGGTAACCGGTGTGCTGGAGGTGATCGTGAACGTCGCCACCACGGTGGCCACCGCGGGTGCCGGCTCGGGAGCTGCCGTGGGCGCCAACGCCGCCAAGCAGGCCGCTGCCGCCAGCGGCAAGGCCGCGGTCGGCAACGCCGCCCGGAACATGGCGAAGAACGTCAGCAAGAACCAGATCCGGGAGACCGTCCGCAAGATGGCCGTCGACGCCGGCAAGAGCATTACCGAGAACCAGCTGGAGAACCTGACCAATGCCGCCGCCGGCGAGGACTTCGACTTCACGTCGCTGGACCCGACCGGCATCGCATCGATGATCAAGAACTTCGTGCTGCCGATGTGCGCTGCCGACGCCCCGATGCCGCGCTCGACCGGTTCCTTCGCCGTGAAGGGCCCGGGCAATCCGACTGTGTTCCTGGTCGATCCCACCGGCAGGCGCTACCCCATCGCCAATCCGGACGTGTACTTCGGCTGCGGATTCCGCGACTGGACGGAGGTGCGCGAGGTGTCGCCGCAGGTGCTGGCCGCACTGCCGCTGGGCGACGCGCTCACCAGCGCGCAGGCCTGCCAGCAGCGCCGCGACCGCTCAATGTCGGTCATGACCGCCGCGCCTGGGCCTACTCCCCCGACCTCCGGCGGCGGCAGCGGCAGCAGCAACGTCTCGCCTCCTGCGCAAGGATCGGCCATGGCCTTTCCGCTGCTCAATCCGGGCGGCCGGCCGCAGGGCCCGATCACGGCGGCCTCGGCGGTCGATCCGGTCTTCTACATGGCCACGTATCCTGACCTCATGAACGCGTTCCGCGGGAACGCCGACGAGGCTCGCAACCACTGGCAGCAGTCCGGTATCCGCGAGGGCCGGCAGTCGTCGCCGACGTTCTACATCGCGTCCTATCTGGCGCGCTATGAGGATCTGAAGGCAGCGTTCGGTAACGACTACGCCCGTGCGATGCAGCACTGGATCGACCAGGGCGTGCGCGAGGGCCGCGACGCCAGCCCGAACGGCCTCTTCGTGCAGGGCACGCTGATCCGTCTACCCGAGACCGGTGCGGTGTTCCTGATCGACGCCAACGGGGCCAAGCGCTGGCTCACCAACCCGCAGGTCTTCGAAGGCTGCGGCCTGCGGTGGAACATGGTGCAGGATCTGCGCCGGGCTGTGGTCGACGCGGTCCCGACAGGAGCCAACCTCAACAGCGCCGCCGAGTGCCAGGCGGCTGCTCGTCCGCCGGTGCCTGCGGGATTCGGGATGCGCAGCATCACCACTGGCGCGGTGTTTGTCGTCGACGGCGTCGGCGCCCGGCGTGCGATCGCCAACGAGCAGGTGCTGACCGGCTGCGGCCTTCAGTTGGCCCAGATGCGCAACATGTTCAACAGCACCGTCGAACGGGTGCCGGCTGGCGCGCCGATCCAGACGGCGGAGCAATGCCGGGCGCTGATGGCGTCGATCCGCCGATGAGCCGCGTAATGGCAACCGCGCACGCGGCATGCTGGCTGGGCGCGCTGGCGCTGGCCCTGCCGATGTTGGCGTCGGCCCATACGGCGCCGCCTGCGCCGGTTGCGCAGGCCGGGGCCGGTATGGACCGGGCCGCGCTCGAGACCTTCGTCGTGGACCTGCTGAACCGGAGGCCCGAACTGGTTCGCGATGCGCTGCAGGCGCTCGAGACCCGCGAGCAGATCGCCAAGGCGCAGCGGGTACAGCAGGCGCTGGTGACCGAGGCGCCGCGCTTGTTCCGGGATCCCGACTCGCCCTCGATCGGCCCGGCTGATGCGGACGTGACGGTCGTCGAGTTCATCGACTACCGCTGTCCGCATTGCCGGCGGGTGTCGTCCACGGTTGCCGATCTGCTGGCGGCCGACCCAAGGGTGCGGGTTGTGTTCAAGGAGTTCCCGATCCTGGGCGCGGACTCGCTGCTCGCGGCGCGCGCCGCGTTGGCCGCCCACCGCCAGGGCAAGTACGCTGAGTTCCACAAGGCGCTGATCGCGACCGAGTCCATCAACGAGATCACGGTGCTGCTGCTGGCCGAGTCGCTGGGCCTGAACCTCGAGCGTTTCCAGCAGGACCGCAGCAGCCCTGAGGTGGGCGCGGCAATCGACGCCAACTACGCGCTGGCGTCGGCCCTGGACATCGGCGGCACGCCCGCGTTCGTCGTCGGGCGACAGCTGATCCCTGGTGCTCCCAGCCTGGTCAGCCTGACCGAGGCCGTCCGCGCTGCGCGGGCGACGGCTCAGCAGGCCCGCAACTGAGGCGGGGCGCAGCGACGGCGGGGAGGGGAAGGTGGCGCGGCTGGCGGAGGATTGAACCCACGACCTGGTGCTCTGGAGGTCAGCACTCTCGGATCTGGTCGTATTTGGTAGTGACGAGGTCATGCAGCCGAAGCCGTTGGGAGGGAGATGTCGGCGCGTGCTGCAGTCGATCTCATGCGCTGCAGCACCCGGAACCAGGCCAGGCAGTTGGTCAGGTCGCAGGTCACCACGGCGTCGAAGCGGCGCATCAATTGCTTGAGGCGGCCGTGGTACGCGTTGACGGTCTGGAGATTCCACGCACCGCACGCCCGCTGCCCCTGCGACAGGTTGACCGCTTGGTGCTCGGTGTCCAGCGCCCGCGCCCCGCTGCCCAGTAAGCCCGTGCCGTCTGTGCACAGCACGGCACTGGCGGCGACTGTGATGCTCAGCACAGCCTGCACTGTCGCCTTGTCAGGTGCGCCGGACAGGTCGCACCGCGCTTTGGGGCAGGCGGGCTTGTCGGCGCATCGCTGCAGGATCACCCGGGCCAAGCGGTCGCCTTCTTGCTGGATCTGCAGCCGCAGCAACACGATGGCGCGCTGCACCAGCGTCAGCCGAGTTGACGCCTCGATCAACTGGGTCATCTCTCGCGTGCTACTCGCGCTCCTCAGCCCGACAACCTCGGGCCGTCGCGCACAGCATCGCCCCACGTTTGCTTGCCTAGTGAGCCTGTCAGTGCTTGACGGGAGCCGAGCCTTGATGAACCGTGACAAGTCGGCCTCGATGCTTGCCCCGGTGTGGGCGAAGATGCTGGCCGAGTGCTACTGCACCATGGGATGCGGCGTGGTCCGCTCGGGGCAGTGGTGTTCGTATTGGACCGGGGCGCCATAGCGAGCCCGTCGGGGCTGCTGCGCTGTGGCTTGCACGATAGGCTCCCGGTGAGGTCACCCCGCGCGATCTCAACCCGGTCGCCGTGCCTCGATCACCTTGATGGTTGCCCGCCGACGTGTGCCCTTCGCTGCAGGGCTCATGTGGGTGACTTGGCCGGCTTCGGGCACCGGCGGCTGCTCGTCGTCACCGACGCCGACATCGTGCGCCTGAAGCTGATCGCGCCCTTTCTGGCCGCACTGGATGCCGCGCGTGCGCCGCACGTGCTGTTCGACGCCGTGACGGCCGACGCGCCGATCCCGGTGATCGAGCGCGGCGTGGCGCTGATGCTGGCCGAGGGGTGCGACGCGATCGTCGCGTTCGGCGGCGGCAGCGTCATCGACGCGGCCAAGGTGATCGGGCTGGCGGCGGCCAACCGCCGCCCCCCGCGCGACCTCGCGGGCTACTTCCGCGGCCTGCACGGGCCGGCGCCGATCTATGCCGTGCCCACCACCGCGGGCACCGGCAGCGAGGTGACGGTGGCGGCCGTCATCTCCGATCCGGAGGCCGGGCGCAAGCGCATTGTCGCCGACACGCGCCTGGTGCCTGACATCGCCGCGCTCGACCCGACGCTGATGACCGGGCTGCCGCCGCAGGTGACGGCCGCCACCGGCATGGACGCGCTGACGCACGCGATCGAGGCCTACCTGAGCGCCTGGGCCTCGGCCGCCAGCGACCGCTGGGCGCTCGCGGCGGTGCGCGCGATCTGGCAGCACCTGCCGACCGCGGTGGAGCAGGGCGGCGACCTGCGCGCCCGCGAGCAGATGGCGCTGGCGGCCAGTTTCGCCGGGCTCGCCTTCACGCGCGCCAACGTCGGCAACGTGCACGCGCTGGCGCACCAGCTCGGCGCCCGCTGTCACGTGCCGCACGGCCTGGCCAACGCGCTGCTGCTGCCGGCGGTGCTGCGCTTCGGCCTGGAGTCGACGGCGCCGCGGCTGGCCGCACTCGCCCGAGCCGTGCAGACGCCGGGCTGCGACGCCGACGACGACGCGGTCGCGGCGGCAGGGTTCATCGACGCGGTGCAGGCGCTGTCCGACCGCATCGGCATCCCCCGCACGCTGGCGGCGCTGGATGAACGCGACATCCCGGCGCTGGCCGAGGCGGCCTGCAGCGAGGCCGACCTGAACTATCCGGTGCCGCGGCGCATGAGCCGTGAGGACGCTGCGGCGCTGCTGCGCGGGTTGCTGGTGGCACCCGGCCGCGAGGCCGGTCGCCAGGGCAGCCGCAGCCCGCGCGTGCCGCGCGCCCCGCAGCGTTCGCGTGCGGCCCGTGCAACGCCTGCAACGCCTGCAACGCCTGCAACGCCTGCGGCCCGCGCGGCGCGTCCGCGCAAGGGGGCCGGCGGCGCTGGGGCATGATCGGCGCGTGCAGTCCTTCGCCGCGCTGTACGAGCAACTCGACGCCAGCACCGCCACCGGCGACAAGCTCGCCGCGCTGGCGCGCTGGTTCGCCGCCGCACCGCCGGCCGACGCGGCCTGGGCGGCCTACTTCCTGGCTGGCGGCAAGCCGCGCCAGGTGGTGCCCACCGCGCTGCTGCGCGCCACGGCGTGCGCACGGGCCGGCATCGACGACTGGCTGTTCGAGGAGTGCTACCAGGCCGTGGGCGACCTGGCCGAGACCATCGCCCACGTGCTGCCGCCGGCTGCGGCGGCCAGCGATGCCGGCCTGGCGCACTGGGTCGAGCAGCGCCTGCTGCCGCTGCGCGGGCTCGATCCGGGCGCGCAGCGGGCGCACCTGGACGCGGCCTTCGACGAACTCGACGCGGCCGGCCGCTTCCTGCTCGTCAAGCTGATCGGCGGCGGCTTCCGCGTCGGCGTCAGCAGGCTGCTGGTGCAGCGGGCGCTTGCGCAGGTGGCGGGCATCGACCCCAAGCTCGTCGCCGAGCGCATGATGGGCTACACCGAGGCGCGAGCGCTGCCCACCGCGGCGCGTTACCTGGCCCTGGTCGCCCCGGCGGCCGGCCCTGCGGCGCAGCGCGGCTCCGGTGCTTCAGCCGATGCGCCCTGCGGCGTGCCGGAGGGCGGCGGCCAGCCCTACCCGTTCTTCCTCGCCCACCCGCTGCAGGCCGAGCCGGCCTCGCTGGGCCCGACCGGCGACTGGCTGCTGGAGTGGAAGTACGACGGCATCCGTGCCCAGCTGGTGCGGCGCGGCGGCCAGGTCTGGATCTGGTCGCGCGGCGAGGAACTCGTGACCGAGCGCTTCCCCGAGGTGATGGCGGCGGCGCGGTCGTTGCCGGCGGGCACGGTGCTGGACGGCGAGCTGCTGGTGTGGCCCGCAGGCGCCGCGGCGCCGGCGGCCTTCCAGGCGCTGCAGACGCGGCTGAACCGCAAGACGCTCGGGCGCCGGCTGCTCGAGCAGGCGCCGGTGGTCTTCGTTGCCTACGACCTGCTCGAGGAGGCCGGGGCCGACCTGCGCGCCCGGCCGCAGCGCGAACGGCGTGCCCGGCTCGAGAGCCTGCCCGGGCTGGCCGCCGGCACCGCGCTGCGCCTGTCGCCGCTGCTCGGACCGCACGACTGGGACGAGGCCGCGGCGCTGCGCGCGCAGTCGCGCGAGCGCGGCGTGGAGGGCCTGATGCTCAAGCGCGCCGACTCGCGCTATGGCAGCGGCCGCACCAAGGTCGAGGGCCTGTGGTGGAAGTGGAAGGTCGACCCGTTCAGCGTCGACGCCGTGCTGGTCTACGCGCAGGCCGGGCACGGCCGCCGCGCCAGCGTCTACACCGACTACACCTTCGCCGTCTGGAGCCGGGCGCCGCGCGACGCCGCCGAGGTGCAGGCCGTTCTCGAGGCCATCGGCCGCCGCGAGCCGGCGCCACCCCGGGACGGCGACGCGCTGCAGCTGCTGCCCTTCGCCAAGGCCTACTCGGGCCTGACCGACGCCGAGTTCAAGGAAGTCGACCGCGTGATCCGAGCCACCACGCTCGAGAAGTTCGGCCCGGTGCGCAGCGTCGCCCCGAGCCTGGTGTTCGAGATCGGCTTCGAGGGCATCGGCCCGAGCCCGCGCCACAAGAGCGGCATCGCGGTGCGGTTCCCGCGGATGCTGCGCATCCGGCGCGACAAGGACCCGGCGCAGGCCGACACGATCGAGTCGCTGAGGGCCCTGATCGCGGGGTGACCGGCGGTCGATCGCGGGATGGCCCGCGCCCGCTACAGGTGCTCGATCGAGCGGGCGTAGTAGGCGAGAAGCCCGGCCTCGGACGGCAGGGTGCGGTACAGGCCTCCCGACTCGGCCACCAGGTGCCGCAGCGTCAGCATGCGCAGCCCGGCGCCGACCGCGTAGTCCCAGTCGCCGCGCGGCAGGTACACCTGTGCGCCGCGCGAGCGCAGCCGCTCGACCTCGGCACCCACGCGCGACTTGATCTCGAACTCGCTGAGCGCCACCGGGCCGCTGGCCAGCAGCACGCGCGCCACCAGCGGCACGGGCAGCACCGGGATCAGCCTGCCGACGGCCGCCATCAGGTGGTTGCCGAGGGCGGCCACCTCGCGCACCCGGTCCTCCTTGGACAGCTTGCGGAAGTCGAGGCCGCGCTCGGCGCAGTAGGCCCGCACCGACACCGGGCTGCCGAAGTTCACGCAGGCATAGCCGAAGCGGTACCAGCGGCTGCGCAGCGCCAGGCCGACCTGGGTGCCGGCGAAGCGCAGCGTCGTGAGGGCGGCCGCCAGCGGCCCGGGCCGCCGCGCCTCGCCGTTTCCGGCGAGCAGCTGGGTGCGGTCCTCGAGCACGCGGTCGTAGTTGAGCCCGAGCGGGATGAAGACCAGGTCGCGCCCGCCGTCCGGCGCGAAGCCGCGCAGCATGTAGTCGAGCACGCCGAATCGTGGCTCGCGCAGCGCGCCGTCGCGCGTCAGCCCGCCCTCGGGGTAGACGGCCTGCGTGACGCCGGCCTCGGTGGCCATCGCGATGTAGCGCTCGAGCACGCGGCGGTACAGCGCGTTGCCCGAGCCGCGCCGCACGAAGTACGCGCCCATCGAGCGGATGACCTGCTGCAGCGGCCAGATGCGCGCCCACTCGCCCACCGCGTACGACAGCGCCGCCTTCTCGGCGGCCAGGTAGGCGGCGAGGACGTAGTCCATGTTGCTGCGGTGGTTCATCACGAAGACCACCGTCGCGTCGGCCGGCACCGCGGCGAGGCCCTCCTCGTCGGAGTAGCCAATCCGCACCCGGTACAGCAGCCGGCTCACGCGCTTGCCGATCCAGTAGCCGATGCGGAAGTAGAAGTAGGCGTTGAAGGCCGGGACGATCTCGCTGGCGTAGTTCTCCACCACCTGCTGCGCGACCTCGCGCGGCATCGACTGGGCCTCGGCGAACTCGCGCGCTGCCTGCTGCACCTTGTCGTCGAAGACGAGGCGGTCGATCAGCGCCCTGCGGCTGGTCTGCTGGAACGGCCGGATCTGGATGCGCAGCCGCGTGCCGACCTCGTCGAGCACGCGGTTGGCGCGGCTGCGGATCAGCCAGCGCACCGACGGCAGCAGCAGACGGTCGAGCAGCGCCCACGCCGCAAGCAGCGCCAGCAGCAGCGCCAGCCACAACGGAACGGCAATGGTCGTGCTCAACTCGCTGTCGCCTCCTGCCTCGCTGCCGGCCTGCCGCGCCCGCGGCGCGGCGCGCGTGACGGCCGCCGGAGTGTGTCGCCCCGGCGGCCCGGTGTCGAGCGCCGCGTCACCGTCGCCGGGGTCCGCCGCCAGCCCCTGCGGCTGCCTAGGGGGCGAGTTCGACCGTCGCTTCCAGCCCCGGTGCGGCATTGCGGAACCGCAGCTCGCCGCCGTGGGCGCGCGCCACGGCGCGGCACAGGTACAGGCCTAGGCCGACCCCGCCGGTGCTGCGCTGCCGCGTTGCATCGGCGTGGTGGAAGGCCTCGCCCAGCTGCGCCAGTCGGGTCGGATCGACGCCGAGGCCGCGGTCGCGCAGGACCAGCCGCAGCCGACCGCCGGCGGACGAGGTCGTCACGCAGGGCGGTGCGGCATCCGGGCCGCCGTGGCGAAATGCGTTGTCGATCAGGTTGCGCAGCAGCAGCCGGATCCGGGCCGGGTCGAGCATCGCGTCGGGCAGCGCCGGGTCCAGCCGGAGCTCGAGCGCCGCCCCCGCGAACGCCCCGTCGACCACCTCGCGCACCAGGGCATTCAGGCTGCAGCGCTCGCGTTGGAGCGCGGCGTGACCGGCCGCCAGGCGCTCGCTTTCCAGCAGGTCGCCGATCAGGTCGCGCATCGCTCCCAGGTCGCGCAGCAGCGCCTCGCGCGCCTCGCCGCCCGCCACGAGCTCGGCGTTGACGCGGGCCCGCGTCAGCGGCGAGCGCAGCTCGTGGCTCACCGCCAGCAGCAGGCCCCGCTCGGCCTCGAGCATCGCCCGGATGTCCTGCGCCATTGCGTTGACCTGGGCGGCGAGGTCGCCGAGTTCGTCCTGCCGGCGCACCGGGATCGGCACCTCGAAGGCGCCCTGACCGAAGCGCTGGGCGCCGGCGCGGATGTCGTCCAGCGGCCGGAACCGGTGGCGGACGAACGCATAGGCCGCGGCGGTGGCCAGCAGCAGCCCGGCCAGCGTGAGCCAGCCGATGGCGCGCGGCCGCTCCTCCCAGGCGCGGTCGCCCAGGCCGAAGCGGATGCGGTGACCGTCGGCGGTCTGGCGCTCCAGCAGCCGGGCGTCCTCGTCGTCCGCATTCGTGCGGCACAGCTCGAAGCCGTCCATCTCGGGCAGCATGACGTCGAGGATCACCGCGTCGTGGCCGACGCTGCGCAGCCGCTCCAGGCCCTTGCCCGGACGGGTCGCGCTGTCGAGCTGAAGATCGAAGCGCCGCAGGCATTCGGCCAGCGGCGGCGCCAGCAGTTCGTCGTCGTCGATCAGCAAGATGCGCCGCACGGCCTCGATGCTCCCACGCCCGGGCCCTGCCACAACGCGGCGACGTGGCCCGGCGGGCGCGTGGTCCTCCGACCTCAGGAGCGCGAGCGGCCATGACCGCGCTTGTCGAGCCACTCCCGCAGACGCGCCTGCTGCTCGGGGCGCAGGCTGTCGTAGAAGTCGGCGAGGGCGCCCACGGTCTGCGGCGTGTTGCCACGCAGTGCGTCGGCGTTGCGGTCGATCCACGCCTGCGCACGCCCGCGGTCGAAGCGCTCGCCGCCCAGCATCGCCCGCAGCTCCGCGCGCGGGTCCGCGATGCCGCCGGCCAGCGCGTCGCGCCGCTCGCGCAGGCGGTCGAAGGCCAGCCCGAGCTTCACCCTCGGGGCGTCGTCGAGCTGCAGCTCCTTGCCGGCACGCTCGATCAGCCGGGCACGCCACTTCGCCGCATCCTCGGCGCGGAGCGGCGCCGCGGTCCACTCGTGATGACGGTGCCCGCAGCCGGCCAGGCCGCCGGCCAGCGGCGCGCTGGCGGCCAGGCCGATCAGGCTGCGCTTGATCGAGGTCTTCATCAGGACTCCTCGGCCCGTGCCAATTGCTGGTTGGATGTCCCATCGTGCCGCTGGCGGGCCGGGCGGTCCTTTCGGCGCCGTTTCGGCGCGTGTCGTTTTCTATCGTGCAGGCCGTGCCTCAAGGTCACGCATCGGCTGCCGATACCGCTCGTAACGACCGGATCGGAGCGGAGTCGCGGCACACCTGCAGACCCGCGCGCCATCCGGTGTCGGGCGTGCGAGGGCACGCTGCAAGCGCACCCGCGGTCCAGGTTCGCGGGGCGGTACATCCAACCACAGCGCCAGGAACGGGAAGCACGGTGAACAGTATCCGCAACATCTTCGGCACCGCCATCGCGGTGATGGCCCTTTGCCTCCTGATCCTGCTCCTCGCGGTCTGGCGCATGAACGCCGCGGCGTCCGACTCTTCGGCGGCCGAGGCGCGCCGGACGCTGTCGCTGCAGCTCGCCGACGAACTGCGGCAGAGCTCCGACGACCTGACGCGTCTGGCCCGGACCTACGTGGTCACGGGCGATCCCAAGTGGGAGGAGCAGTACTTCACGGTGCTCGACATCCGCAACGGCAAGAAGCCGCGCCCGCCGGGCTACGAGAAGATCTACTGGGACTTCCTCGCTGCCGGCCAGCAGCCGTCGCACGCGGGCGCCGCGACGACCAAGCCGCTGCTGGAGATGATGAAGGACGCCGGCTTCACGGAAGCCGAGTTCGCCAAGCTGAAGGAGGCCGCCGCCAACTCCGACGACCTGGTCAAGACCGAGACGGTCGCGATGAACCTGGTCAAGGGCCTGCGCGCCGACGACAAGGGCCAGTTCGTGCTCAAGGGCGAGCCGGACCGGGCGCGGGCGACGGCGATGATGCACGACCTCGCCTACCACCAGTACAAGGCGAAGATCATGAAGCCGGTCGACGAGTTCCTCGCCATGCTGGACGAGCGCACGCGGCTCGAGGTGGCGGCTGCCAACCAGCGCACGCGCAACTGGTTCCTGGCACTGGCCATCGCGGCGGTGGGCATGGCGGCGATGGCCGTGGCGCTGCTTGCCTGGATCATGCGCTGGCTCAACGCGCGGCTCGGGGCCGAGCCTTCCGTGGTCATGCAGGTCGTCAACGGGGTCGCGGACGGACAGCTCGACCAGCCGCTGCTGGCCCGGCCGCAGCGGCCGGGCAGCGTGATGCAGGCGCTGGCCACGATGGGCGGCAAGCTCGGCTCGACCGTGCGGCAGGTCCGCGCGGGCGCGGACAGCGTCGCGTCGGCCAGCCAGCAGATCGCGCTCGGCAACAACGACCTCAGCACCCGCACCGAGCAGCAGGCATCCTCGCTGCAGGAGACGGCCGCGTCGATGGAGCAGCTCGGCTCGACCGTCAAGCGCAACGCCGAGAGCGCGCGCGTCGCGGCCGACCTGGCACGCGAGGCCACCGACGTGGCCAGGCGCGGCGGTCAGGTGGTGGGCGAGGTGGTGCAGACGATGCAGGGCATCACCGAGAGCTCGCGCCGCATCTCCGACATCATCGGCACGATCGACGGCATCGCCTTCCAGACCAACATCCTGGCGCTGAACGCCGCCGTCGAGGCGGCGCGTGCCGGCGAGCAGGGACGCGGCTTCGCCGTCGTGGCGAGCGAGGTGCGCAGCCTCGCCCAGCGCAGCGCGGAGGCGGCGCGCGAGATCAAGGGCCTGATCTCGACCAGCGTGGAGCGCGTCGAGCGCGGCACGACGCTGGTCGACCAGGCGGGCACCACGATGAGCGAGGTCGTGGCGTCGATCGGGCGCCTGAACTCGCTGGTGGGCGAGATCAGCCAGGCCAGCACCGAGCAGAGCGCGGGCGTCGCCCAGGTCAGCGAGGCCGTGACGTCGATGGACCGCTCGACGCAGCAGAACGCGGCGCTGGTCGAACAGAGTGCCGCGGCGGCCGAGAGCATGCGCCAGCAGGCACAGACCCTCGTCGCGGCGATGGCCGGCTTCAGGCTGGCCTGAGCGGCCCCGGGGGCCGCCCGGGCCCCCGGCAGCCGAGCGGCCGCGCTCCGGAAGGCGCGCGCCGCCCAAGCCGGCGGCCACGCCGGCTTCCGCAGCGGCCGGCGCGCCTCAGGGCGCCGGCGCGATCGTCCGCTCCATCTCCAGCCGCAGCCGCACCGCGGCGCTGCGTTCGTCGACCTCGACGTCGCGCCAGGTCAGCATCCGTCCCTGCGCCACGGGGCGCAGCAGCTTCACGCCGTGGGCCAGGCCCAGCGGCAGGCCGCCCTCGCCGCGCAGCGCCAGCGAGGCGGACGCCGGCTGCAGCGTGCCCACCACCGTGAAGCCGCCCTCGCCGTCGAGCACCTCGCCGGGCCGCAGGTCGCGCTTGGCGGAGGCCACGACGTCGGCCTTCCAGTGACTGGCCACGCCGGTGGGCTCGCGCCGCAGCACGACGCTGGCCACGCTGTAGCCGACCTCCAGGCCGATCAGGTGCCAGCGCTTGTACAGCGTGAAGTAGCGCCCGCTGGGGTCGGTGTGGGCGTTGTACTCCTCGAAGCAGTGGCGGACGTAGTCGGTCTCGCCCTCCACCGTGACCCAGACGCCCATCCGGATGTCGTACGGGATCGTGCGGCCGTCGGGCTCGAGGCTGCTGATCACCTCGACCATGCCCTTCTTCTCCAGCACGCCGCCCTCGCTGCGGGGACGCGTGACGAACGGGATGTCGGCCACGCTGGCCGGCGGGTACCGCAGGCCGCCCGAAGGCACGTCCAGCCCGGTGGCGTTGGCCACCGCGGTGCTCTCGATGGCCGGCTTGCTGCCGTCGAGGAAGCTGTTGAACATCTTCGGGTTCAGACCCCCGCGCGCGGCCTGCTCGGGCGTCAGGCCGTAGTTCGCCCACACGGTGTCGGGCGTGCTCTGCGCGAAGTGGGGCAGCCACTTGTGCCCGCGGCCGGCCGCCACCACCGGGAAGCCGCAGGTACGGGCCCAGTCGACGAGGTCGCAGATCAGCGCTGGCTGGTCGCCGAAGGCGAGGCTGTAGAGCACGCCCGCGGCGGCCGCGCGGCGCGCCAGCAGCGGCCCGCAGAAGGCGTCGGCCTCGACCGTGACGTTGACGACGTGCTTGCCGTGGGCGAAGGCCTCGAGCACGTGGTCGACTGCGTGCACCGGCGCACCGGTGCTCTCCACGACGACGTCGATGGCCGGGTGGCACACCAGCGCGCGCCAGTCGTCGCCGACGTGGGTGCGGCCGTCGGCAAGGGCGGCATCGAGGCTCGGCGCGGCCGCGCGCTCGACCGCCCAGCCCACACGCGCCAGGTTGCGACGCGCCGCCGCGGGGTCGAGGTCCGCGATGCCGACGACGTGCACGCCGGGCGTGCGCGGCACCTGTGCCAGGAACATGCTGCCGAACTTGCCGGCGCCGATCACGCCGACGCGGATCGGCCGGCCCTCGGCCTGGCGCTGCAGCAACTGCTGGTGCAGGGACATGGTCGCTCCTTGGCCGGATTCCCCCCGGCGGCGCGCATTCTGCGCCGAGCCGGGCCAGCGGTGGCCGCCGCAGGCGGCGTGGCCGTCCGCGGCAGGCCGCGGCACAGGCGGTTCAGGGCACTTCGGCGGACTGTCCGTACCCCTCGGGCTTGCTCTGGGCCCAGACATTGCGGCGCAGCCGCGACCCGGTGGCAGACCCGGCATCGCGGTCTCCGTCAGCAGGTCGGGAAGCGATCAGGAAAGCCGTGCGGGGCGCGGGTAGATCCAGGGCGCCAGCCAGCGCGTCAGGCGCGGCATCAGCCACCAGGTCAGCAGCGCGATCTCGATCGCGATGGTGAGCAGCAGGCGCAGCCAGGACGGCCAGCCGGCGAGCAGGACGCCGAGTGCACCGCCGATCGTCAGCACGAGCAGGTACACCACGACCACCATGACCAGGGCCATACGCCAGCGCACGGGTTGCGGCACCACCGCGCCGGCCGGCGGGCCGAACCAGAACTCGAGGCCGGTCAGTTCGCGCCATGCCGGGTCGGCCTCGACGTGCGGCGCCACCTCGGCGAGGAAGGCGGCGCGGCGCGGCGAGGCCTCGAAGGCGCGCAGGTCGGCCACGCGCGCGAAGCGGAACACGCTCGTGTACTCGGGTGGCACCCCGGCGGCCGGGCGCTGCGTGGTGGCGCCGAGGTAGCCGCCGAAGGCCGTGCTGTCGGTTTGCAAGCCGGCCAGCGCCGCCTCGTAGGCGGCTTCGTGGCCGCGCCGCACGCGGCGGGTGACGACCACGGTGACGGGGCCCTCGGCCGGCACTGCCGCTTCGGCTGCCCGCGACGGCGGGGCGACGTCGCGGGCAGGGTCGCGGGCGGGGGGACTCGTCATGACGGCTCCGGGCCGGTGAGCCGCGTTCAGCGGCCCAGCGCCTCGATCACCAGCCGTGCCGCCGCCGCGCCCGAGCACTGCTGCTGGCCGGTGACGAGCCGGCCGTCGCGCACGGCGAAGGCGCGGAACTTCTGGTCGACGACGAAGTTGGTGTCGGGAATCTTGCGCGCCTCGTCCTCGATCCAGAACGGCTGGATGCGCTGGCCGACGAAGCTGTCGGCGAAAGCCTCCTCGCTGTTGGCGAAACCGGTCCAGGTCCTGCCCTCGACGAGCAGTCGGCCGTCCGTGAGGCGCGTCTTCAGCAGCGCGCAGGTGCCGTGGCAGACGACGGCCAGCATCTTGCCGGCCTCGTAGGCGGCCGCCAGGAAGCGGTGCAGCGGCTGGTTGTCGATGAAGGTCACCATCGGGCTCTGGCCGCCGGCGACGAAGACCGCGTCGTAGCGGCCCAGGTCCATGTCGGCGAGCCTTGGCGTGGCCTTCAGCATCGCGGCGTGGCGCGGCGAACTCAGGAACCCGAGGCTCACCAGGTCGTGTGCGGAGTAGCCGCTCTCGTGGCGCGGGTCGCTGTAGCCGTCGAGCAGCAGGTCGCCGCCGTCGGGGCTGCAGACCTCGACCTCGTAGCCGGCCTCAGTGAACTCCCAGTACGGGTGCGTGAACTCCGCCGCCCAGAAGCCGATCGGCCAGCCGGTGGTGGGGCTGGTGGCGGGGTTGGCCAGCACGAAGAGGACGCGGCGCGGCGTGGCGCGGGCGGGGTTGACGTCGGTGCTCATGATGGGGCGCGTGCGGTGAGTTGCGATGGGCGGTATCGTGGCGTTGACTCCGAAAACTGCCAATACACTCGGAAAAAACATACCGTTGTCAAATGGAGCAACAATGAGATTCAGCGACCTGCAGGCCCTCGACAAGGTCGTCCAGGCCGGGAGCTTCACGGCGGCGGCCGGGCTGCTGGGCACCGACAAGGCGCGGCTGTCGCGCACCGTCAGCGCGCTGGAGCGCGAGCTCGGCACGCGGCTGATCGAGCGCAGCACGCGGGCTCTGCGCCTCACCGAGACCGGGCGCGAGGTGCTGGAGCGCGCGCGCGGCATCCTGGCCGCGGCCGATGACCTGGAGCGCTTCGCGCGCTCGCTGAACAACGAGCCTCGCGGCATGCTGCGCCTGAGCTGCACGACCGACTTCGCGCTGATCGCCGCCAACCGCTGGATCACCGGCTACCTGCAGCGCTGGCCGCAGGTGGCCGTGGACGTGGACTTCACGCCGCGCCTGGTCGACCTCGTGCACGAGGGCTTCGACCTTGCCTTGCGCGTGGGCGTGCTGGAGGATTCGACGCTGACCGCGCGGCGCCTGGGTGCGATGGCCTACGGTCTGTTCGCGAGCCCCCGCTACCTGGCGCGCGCCGGCCTGCCGCATGACCTCGACGCGCTGCGCGGGCACGAGCTGCTGATGTTCGCCACCGGCGCAGGCCGCAGCGGCTGGGAGCTGCAGGACGCGGCCGAGCCGCAGGCACGGCCGCTGCGGGTGGACGGGCCGACCCGCGTGCGATCGGGCAGCGTGACGCTGCTGGTGCAGGCCTGCATGAGCGGCCTGGGCATCGCGCGCCTGCCGCTGGCCGTGGCGGCCACGCTGCCGCCAGGGCAGCTGCAGCCGGTGCTGCAGCGGTGGACGCCGGTGCCGGTGGCGGTGCACGCGGTGTTCCCGAGCAGCCGCTACCTGGCGCCGAAGGTGCGTGCCTTCATCGATCACGCCGTCGAGCACTTCGGCCTCGACGACAGGCCTGCGCAGGCCTGCTCGCCCGGGGCCGCTCCGGCCGCGGCCGCAAGGCGCGCCGGTCAGGCGAAGCGGAAGCTCACGACCCCGAGCGGGCCGTAGTCGGCGTGGAAGGTGTCGCCGGCGGCGCCGGCCACCGGCCGGGTGAACGAGCCCGCCAGCACCACGTCGCCGGCCTCGAGCCGCTCGTCCCAGGGGGCGAGTTTCGCCGCCAGCCAGGCGATGCCCTGCGCGGGGTGGCCCAGAACGCCGGCACCTAGGCCGGTCTCCTCGATGACGCCGTTCCTCGACAGCATCGCGCCGGCCCACCGCAGGTCGATCGCGTCGGGCCGCACCGGGCGGCCGCCGAGCACGATGCCGGCGTTGGCGGCGAAGTCGCTGATGGTGTCGGTCACCTTGCGCGGTGCCTTGGTGACGCGGTCGAACTGCTCGATGCGGGCGTCGATGATCTCGACGGCCGGGCTCACCCAGTCGGTGGCCGACAGCACGTCGAACACGGTCACGCCGGGGCCTTCGAGCGGCTTGCCGAGCACGAAGGCGAACTCGACCTCGACGCGCGGCGCGATGAACCGCGCCGCGGGGATGTCGGTGCCGCCGGCGAAGAACATGTCGTCCATCAGCGGCGCGTGGTCGGGCTCGGTGATCTGGCTGGCCTGCTGCATCGCGCGGGAGGTCAGGCCGATCTTGCGGCCGCGGATCCGCCGGCCGTCGGCCTGCTCGAGCCGGACCCACTCGCGCTGGATGGCGTAGCCGTCCTCGAGGGTCATGCCCGGGTGGCGGACCGAGAAGTGGCCGACGGGCGTGCGCGTCTTGCGGGCGCCGTAGAGCTCGCGCGCCAGCGCGGCGATGACGTCCTGGGGCAGGGTGGTGCTGGGCATGGCGGGGCCGGTCGTGGCGTCGATCGCGCGGCGGCGGCTAGCGGCCGGCGAACAGCGGGTGGATCGAGCTGAGCTTGGCGTCGAAGACCTCATGGCCTTCGTCGATCTGCAGCGTGAGTCCGAGTGCGCGCTCGTCGAAGCGGTTGCCGAAGTGCGCCCGCGCCGTGGCCACCAGGGCCTCGCCCACCTCGCGCTGCACCGTGGCGCTGCGCCCGCATGCCATGCGCAGGTTCAGGTAGACGAAGGCGTAGTCGCGGCCGTCGGGCGGGCTGCCGTCGGCCACGGCGGCGTGGGCCGCCGGGTAGGCCAGCACGCGTGTGCCGCCGGGCGGGAACACCGGCCTGCCGGCCTCGTCGCGCGCGGCGAGCATCGTGTCGGCGAGCGCGCGGCACAGCGCCGCCATGTCGGTCTCGGCGTCGAGGTTCCTGGTGTACAGCAGCACGAGGTGCGGCATCGCTGGCGTCCCCCGACCGCGTTCAGAGCCGCGCCGCGGCGCGGTGGGCCTCGAGGTAGCCCTCGGCGCGCGAGGCCACCGGCCCCGGCACCGCCGCGCCGTCGTTCGGCCGCACCGGGAACACCGCGTTCACCTGGCCGGTGCCCGAGGCGCCGAAGTACGGCGTCACGATCTCGGCCGCGCCATCGTAGCCGCTCCAGCCGAGCGCACCGAGCAGCATCGCCGTGTCGTGCATGAAGCCTTCGCCATGGCCCTTGGCCGCGTACTCCGGCAGCATCCCGCAGAACTCGGCCCAGCGGCCCGCCTGCCACATCGCGAGCACCTGGCGGTCGAGCGTCTCGAGGAACGGGCTCCACACGCGGAAGGCGAACTGCGGCGCCAGGCCGTTCTGGGCGAAGCGGTGCGACAGCG
>Ga0209985_10001163_pt1 | contig 26767 bp, 18 predicted proteins | sample NOAtaG_FD_187305 | JGI IMG/M metagenome (GOLD analysis project Ga0209985, IMG submission 187305) | Freshwater lake microbial communities from Lake Erie, under a cyanobacterial bloom - NOAA_Erie_Diel6S_1000h metaG (SPAdes) (version 2) | ecosystem: Environmental > Aquatic > Freshwater > Lake ...
CAGCGGGTTCTCGACGAGCCCCCACCAGATCGAGGTGTAGCCGGTGTCGTAGTACTGCTGGAAGTACCAGACGAGCGTGATGATGCCCACCTGCGCCATGTTGTAGGCGACGCAGACGAGATAGCGCCCTGCGCAGCGGTTGGCCGCGAGGAAGCCCGACACCGAGTCGGAGTACTTGCGCGTGCGCAGCGCGAACACCACCAGCGTCGCGAAGAGCGCCGCCGGGATGAGCCAGTCGATGAGCGTCATGCGCATTCCGCGCAGGATAACGGCTCACTCGACCCGAAGCGTCGCGATCTCGAATGGCCGGAGGCGGAGAAGCGTCGCCGCGCCGGGCGAATGGCTGAGCTCGGGCTGCGGTAGGTCCGATGCGATTCTCCGCTCGAGGAGATCGACCGCCGTGACGCGGCGCGCGTCGATGTTCCAGAACACCTGCACGTCGCCGCGCGCGCCGCGCGTCTCGACGAGGCGCAGGATGCGTCCGCGGCCATCCTCGGCCGGCTTCCATGCCGCGATCTCGACGCGCATCGGCGCGGATGCAAGCACGTCGAACGGCGCCCAACCGCCGCGCAGCGCGCCCTTCTTGGCCGGCTTCAGCGCGAGCGCGCGCATCGGCTCGCGCAGGCAGTCGGCGGCGTGGTCAACGCCCGCCGCACGCCAGTCGCCTGCGTGCGGCATGAGCGCATAGGTGAACGCGTGCGCACCGCGGTCGCAGGTCGGATCGGGGAAGGACGGGCTCTTGAGAAGCGAGAGGCCGAGCGTCGCGCCTTCCGCCGTCGCGATCGCGCTGCGGCCGTAGCGGCCGTCGTCAAGGATGGCGACGCCGAAGCCCGGCTCCGACACGTCCATCCACGAGTGGCCGGGCAGCTCGAAGCGCGCCTCCTCCCAGCTTGTGTTCCGGTGGATCGGCCGCTGAATCGCGCCGAATTGCGTGCCGAACCACGCATGGCGGGCCCGCACGGCGCACGGGAAAAGCGCGCGCAGCAGCCGCTGCGTCTCGTGCCACTCGACCTCGGTGAAGACCTCGACGCGGCCGCTCGACGCATCGAGCCGGTACGTCTGCCAGAGGCGGCTCTTCGCGCCGATCGCGCGCTCGACGCGGACTTCGCCGCGCAAGGGATGCGACTCGGCCACCGCGATCTCGCAGTCGCCATCGAGGAACTCGCACTTGTCGAAGTAGTCGCGGTCGGTGTCCCACGCCTCCCAGCGGCGCGGGCGGTCTTCATAGAGCGCGAGCTGGTTGAGCGGCAGCGCTCGGCCCGTTGCGTCGCGCATGTTCGCGACGCGGCGCGTGCCAAGATGCTCGAGTTCGGCGACGCGACCCGCAAGGTCGATCGCCACACGCACGAGGCCGTTCGACATGGTGACGCCGCGCTTCGAGGCCTTCACCTCGACCGCGTGCGGCAACGGGCCGATCTCCGCGGCGTCGATCACCTTGACGCCAAGCGCAGGAATCTCGCGCGCCTCGATCAGCGCGTCGCCGACCTTCACGACTCCGCAGCGCGTGGTCGACGCGGTGTTGCGCACGAGGACCGGCCGCTTCATGCCGCGCGTATCGGCGAGGCGGGCGAAGCCATCCTCAAGCGCGTCGCGCTCGGCGTGCACGGCGTCGCTGATCGCGGCATGGTCTGCGCGGGCATCCTTATAGACCGCCTCGATCGAGGAGCCGGGAAGAATGTCGTGGAACTGGTTGAGAAGGAGCGTCTTCCACGCGCGATCGACGCGCGCGCGGAACGCCGCGAGATCCCTCGACTTCATCGCGGGCGTCGAGCACGCGAGCGCCTCGACATCGCGGAGCGCGCTTTCGGCAAGGCGATTCTGCCGCTTGAGCCACGCCTGGCTCGTGTAGGTGCCGCGATGAAGCTCGAGGTAGAGCTCGCCATCCCACGCCGCAAGCGGACGCCCCGCCGCGCGCAGCGCCTCGCGGCCTGCGTGCAGCCGGCCGCAGAAGACGTCGACGCGGTGCTGCTCGAAGCGCGGCAATCCCGCGCAATCGGCGGCCATCTCGGCACGCGCGATCTGCCAGTCGGTGGGCCCGCCGCCACCGTCGCCAAAGCCGTAGGGCTGCAGCCAGACAGGAATCGCGCTCGAGAAGAAGCTCTGGCCGTCCTGCACGACGAGGTTCTTCTCGCCGTAGAGCATGTCGGCTGGCTCGATCGACGAGTTGTAGTTGTGGCCGGGCGTCAGGTGCGTGAGGATCTCGGTGCCGTCGAGTCCGCGCCAGTCGAAGGTGACATGCGGGAACTTGTTCGTCTCGCACCAGCTCATCTTGTTCGTGATGAAGGTGTCAAGACCCGAAAGCCGCGCGATCTGCGGCAGGCACGGCGGGAAACCGAAGGTATCGGGGAGATAGAGGAATCGCTGCTTGCCGCGCGCGCCGAACTCCTTCGTCCAGAATCCAGTGCCGTGGATGATCTGCCTCACGAAGCTCTCGCCGGACGGGCAGGTGCAGTCGGGCTCGATCCACATCGCGCCGCCCGGTTCCCAGCGCCCCTCGGCCACGCGCTTCTTGATCTGCGCGTAGAGCTCGGGCGCATCCGCCTTCACGTACTCGTACTGCTGCGCCTGCGAGCAGAGGAAGTGGAAGTTCGGAAAGCGCTCCTGGAGCCGCAGCACGTTCGCGAAGCTGCGCAGGCACTTGCGGCGCGTCTCGCGAAGCGGCCAGAGCCACGCTGTGTCGATGTGCGCGTGCCCGACGGCCACGCACGCGGTCGCGGGCTCGTGCACGCCGCCCTTCAGCAGCTCGTCGAGCGCAGACGCGGTGTCCTCCATGCCGGGCACCGGATCCTGCGCGTCGATCGATGCGTGGATGTCGCGGAGGGTGTTCGCGATCTCGGTCGCGCGCGGGCTCTCGGCTGGAAGCGCGAGCATGAGCTTGCGGAGGAACTCCCACGCCTGCGCATAGCGCCACGCGGCCTCGTCGACGACGACGAGTTCGGCACTCTCGAGGCGTCCGGGGTTCTGCTCACGCCAACGCGTCTGAAGCTCGGGGTGATCCCACCAGAACGTCGAGATGCCAAGCGGCAGATTGCAGGCGGCCTCGACCAGAAGCTCGAGCTTCTCGCCCCCCTTCGCGCGCGGCAGGATGAACGCGAGGTCGCGGTACGGGTCGAAACCCTGGAAAGGAACGTCGTCTCGCCAGAGCGTCGCCTCGGTGCCCGACGAGAAGCGCAGCGCCACCGTGTGCCCGCGCATCTCGGATGGGACCCGCCCTGACAAACGAAACCACGCCGTCGACCAGACCGGACCCCAGCGCAGGCCCACCTTGACCGGCCGAAACCGGGCGCGTTTCGCGTCCGCAAGGGCGGGATGCCCGCCCTCGAGCCCGGATCCGGGCGCCTGCCACATGGCGACCGTCAGCGGACTACGGACTGGAAACACCTGCGGAAGCAGAACCTCGGAGTGGAAGTTCTCGTACCGAATCGCTGCGTACTGGAGGTTTGGAAGCACGGCGGCATCCTACCGGGTCGAGAATTGCAAAATCCCCGGACGCAAATCCGCAACAATGCCCGCTGATGACGCACTTCCGGAACATCCATCCCGTCGTCACTTCACTCGTCGGCTCTACGCGCGCGATCGTCTGCCGATCGATGCCGCATCTCGCGCTGGCGCTTCTCGTCGGCGCCGGGATTTTCCTCGCACCCGAGGCAATCGCAGCAGAGACGCCGGCCGCGACCGTGGCCTCCGCGCCGGTCGGACGCGAAAGCGATGCCGCCGTCATCTCGGCTGGCGTCGCCAAGACCACGGGACTCGCCATCTCGCCACTCCTCGTTCTCGTCGCGCTCGGCTGGTACGACTTTCTGCGCGTCGGAGGCTTCGACGCTGCGCCCGGCGCGCTGCCGATCCACGCGAACCCGTGGATCCTCATCCCGTTCACCCTCATCCTCGGCTGCGTGATCGCCAAGAAGTTCGCGTCGCCAGCGGTTCCGCTGCCGATCCGCAAGATGCTCGATGCCGCCGAGTACGTCGAGGCGAAGTTCTCCGCGCTGATCGCTGCGGGACTTCTCCTTCCGACGATTGTCGGTGCCATGGCGGCGGCGGCGGGCAGCGATGCCGCAGGAACCACGCAGGTCGCCAACCTGATTCCCGATCCGCTGATCTACGCGCTCATTCTCGGCGTGGTCGTCGGCATCTTCGTGTCGGTGTGGATCACCTTCCATGTGATCGACGCGCTCATCGTGCTCAGCCCCTTCGCGATCGTCGATGCGGCGCTCGTCGCCCTGCGCGGCTCGGTGCTTGCGGTCCTCGGACTCGGCCTCCTCATCAGCCCGTTCCTCGGCCTTGCGCTTGCGATTCCGCTCATCGTGACGTCGGTGTTCTTCGCCGGCTGGTGCATCCGGCTCGATCTCTTCGCGCTCGTCACGGCGGGAGACCTACTGCTTCGCCGGACGGCGGACCCCTACCGCCCCGCGCGCGTCTTCGTCGCGGCGCGAGGATGTGGCGCTCCGATCCGTACGATGGGCCACGCCGTCCCAAGCGCGCGCGGCGCACGCTTCAGCTACCGACCGATGTTCGTGTTTCCCCGCCGCACCATCGACATTCCCTACAGCCGGCCCGTCCTGGTGCGCGGCGCGATCTGGAGCACGATGCGCGACGACGCAAGCGGCCGAGCGCTCTTCGCCTGTCCGCCACGCTTCAACGGCGTTGCCGCAAGCTTCGCGACGCACTTCGGCGCGGTCGAGCGCGACGGCTTCCTTCGCCGCGGCTGGCGCGAGCTCCGCACGTTCTTCTCGGCGATCTTCGGTCGCACCGCTGCGGCCACGGCTGTGCCTGCGGCCAACGGCTAAAGTGCGCTTGTGCATGACCTTCTCGCCGTTGCCGCCGATGTCGCGGTCCCCGCGCTCTTCGCCGGCATCGTCGCGATTCTTGCGACCGTGGCCGTCGAGCGGCTCGGCGGCGTCGCAGGCGGGGTGCTGTCGAGCATTCCGACGACGATCGTCCCCTTCGCAATCGGAAGCTATGGCCGCAACGCCGATCCCGACGAGTTCCGGCGCGCGATGGCATTCGTGCCCGTCGGCATCCTGCTGAATGCCCTCTATCTGCTGCTCTGGCGCATGGTGCCGGCCCGCATCGGCCGCCGGACGCGATCGCATCTCCTGCCGTGGACCATGCTCACGACGTTGGGCGCATGGCTTGTGGCGGCGACCACCGTCGTGTTCGTGCACGATGCGATTCAGCCGACCGTCGCGCAGTCGCTCGCGATCGGCATGACCGCGTTCGCGGTCGGCATCGCAATCGGCATCGCGGCAAACCGGACGCCACACCCCGCACCGAAGGGCACGCACCGTGTCGGAGCGGGCGTCCTTGTCCTCCGGGGGATTGCTGCAGCGGCCGTCATCGGATTCGCGCTTGTCCTCGCGCGCGCGAAGCTCCCCGTCGCAAGCGGCATCGCCTCCGTCTTTCCGGTGATCTTCACCACCATCATGGTGGCGACGTGGCTTGCGCAGGGAGCGCACGTGCCGACTGGCTCCGTCGGACCGATGGCGCTCGGCACCTTGAGTGTCAGCGCCTTCGCGCTGCTCTCGACCGTGCTCTTTCCGATCATGCCGCTCGCGCTCGCGTCGACGACCGCATGGATCGCGGCGATCGCAGGCGTCAGCATTCCGGCGTTTCTCTACCTGCGCGCGCGGCGCGCGGCGCTTCACCCAACGCGCGACGCGGCGACGTCGACGGCCGCGGGCGACCGCTGACGCGCCTCGCAGAGCACGCGCCCCGCGAGCGCCACGCCAGCGAGATACGCGTCCTCGACGCGCGTTCCCCGAAGCCAGTCGCCGGCGCAGCCAAGTCCAAGCTCGCGATCGAAGATCGCATCCTCGCCACCTTCGCCTGCCGCGAGCGCATAGCGCCAGCGGTGCGCGACGGCGTGCGCGGGCGGAGGCACGAAGACGCCGAGCACGGCACCGAGCGCAGCGAACGCGTCCTGCATGATTCGAGCCATCTCCTCGGGCGAGCGCTCGAGGTGATCGACGGACCACTCCGGCCTCGCGAGCACGGTCCATCGATCGACGCCGTCGCGCGCGCGGCCCGGCTTCGACGACACGCGCGACACCCACGCGAGCGCGTCGCCGACGCCCTGGACGCCTTCGCGGATCTCGGCGTGGTCGAACGGCAGATCGACCCGCGCGAGAGAAGCCCACATGAGCGCCCACGTCGGGCGCATGGCGACGCGCGACGCCGCAAGCGAGAGCGCCGGCGCGCAGGCGGCGAAGAGCCCCGCCGTCTGCTGTGCGGGCGCCGTCGACAGCACGAGGTCGAAGTCGCCGAACTCACGCGTCGTTCCATCGGATTCGGTGCCGGAAACCCGCCATCGGGCGCCAGCGCGCTCGATCGTGCGGACGCTGGCCCCGGTTGAGAGCTTGATCCGCTCGAAGCCGAGCAGCCAGTCGCAGAGAACGCTCATCTTCGGAACAGCGACGAAGCGCGACGGCGCCTCGACGGGCGAAGCGCCGAACGGCCCCACCGCCGCAAAGCGCGCGCGCCATTCCGCCACGACGCCGTCGGAGCACCAGCTCGCCACACGCTGCGCGAACCGCGGGTCGCGCGCCGTGAAGTACTGCGCGCCGTGGTCGAACTCGCCGCCCTCGCCGCGACGCGTGCTCATGCGGCCGCCCGGTCCGCGCGACTTCTCGAGGACGGCGACTTCCACGCCGTGCTCGGCGAGCGCGCGTGCGCAGGCGGCGCCCGCGATTCCGGCGCCGATCACGGCGACTCGCCATGGCCGCGCACGGCGCGAGACGATGCGCTCGTACGCGTCGAGGTCGAGCCGCTCGGCATGCCCTTCAGTCGTGCGCGGACGCACCGTTCCCAGCACGGGAAGTTCCGGCGTGAACGGTCGATCGAAGAGCCCGAGGCACCAGAGAATGCCGCCGTAGCTCGCCGGATCCGCGCCGTCGAGCGCGAAGCGGTTGTTGAGATCGACGAGCATCGCGATCGCGGCCTCGGGCGACTGGGTCCAGCCGATCACGGCCTTGCCCCAGGTCATGCGCACGTTGTTGTGGAGTTCGCCGTGCATCACGAGCGAACGCTGCGCGAGATCCCACAGCCGGTCGCCCGTGCGTCCCGACGCAAGCCGCTCCCAGGAAAGCGGCGCGCGCTCGTCGGCCGCATGCGCGCGCAAGGTGCGCCGCGCCCACGAGGGAAGCGCGTCGAACGACGAGTGATCGGGCACGTGCCGGCACCACTGGTAGGCGAGTTCGCGCCAGACGAGAAGTTCCTCGAGGTATTTGTCGGCGCCAGCGGCGTGCGCCTCGCGCGCAAGACGCATGGGCGACACCATGCCGTAGTGGAGGTACGCCGACATGCGCGAAACCCCGGGAATCGCAGCGTCGTTGCGGTCGCGCGCATAGTCGGCGAGGCGCGCGGCGCGGAAGGCGTTCCACCGCGCAAGCCCTGCCGTCGAGCCGCCCGGCGTGTCGACCACGGGCGCGACGGAGTGGTCGATCTCGAGCAGTGCCACCGTGCGCGCGATGTCGAGCGTACGCCAGTCGACTTCGGGGAGACCATGCTCGACGTGCGGCCATGGCTCGCTTCGCGGTCGAGGGGCGGGCCACGGTGCGGCGACGCGCACAGCGCGCTCGCGCTCGGTTGCCTCGCGGAACGCATAGGCGCGATCGAACACGCCATCGACCTTGTTCATCGGGACGATGCACGCGGTGTCGACGGCGATGGCGGCGCGCTTCGTTCGGCGCGCGATCGATGCGGTCCAGTCGGCGTACGGCGCCGCCGGGAAATCCTCGGTGACGATCGCGTAGGCGCGCGACGCGATCCGGTCGATGCCGGCGTCGGGCCGCGACGCGACGTCGAGATTCACTGCGAACGGAATGCCGCGCGCCGCCAGCTGGCCGGCGAAGTCGCGCAGGCCCTCGAGGACGAAGGTCGCATGGCGGTCGGAGAGATACGGGTGCGCGCCCGCGAGCCCGCTGTAGACAAGAAGCGGAAGCCCGCGCAAATCTGCGAGCGCGCACGCAAGTTCGAGGGCAGGGTTCTCATCGGTGCGCAGCGCGTGGTGCGCCCAGTAGACGACGTACGCGGCCCCCTCCGGCGGTTCGCCCGCGGCAACGAGCGACGCCCGCTCGGCGAGATGCCGAGGCAGCGTTGCGAGCAACGCACCGAGCGAGGCTGGCCGTGAGGGAACGGAGTCCATGGGTGTCGAGATTCGCGGACTGTTTCCCGAGCACGGAATCGATCCGTGCCCGCAAAGACCGACGAGGTTGGTCGCCCCTCCCCGAATTTCACTTTCGTATCAGGAATCGGCCGCCGCGCGCACGGTTCAGAGCTACTCTCTAGAAAGTCGCCTTGCGCACGCAAAAGTGCTGCGTCCGATTTCCATGCTCACCGCCCGCTCGCTCCATCCCTCGCTGCAACGGCTCGTCGTGCTCGCTCTGGTGGCGTGCTCGTTCGTCTGCTGCTGCCAGCAGTGGGCGTTCGGCGCTGGCGTCGATCACGACGAACGCGACGTCCGCTCCTGCTGCGGTGCGTGCCGCGTGGACGATGACGCGGCGCCGGCAACCGACGAAGCGCAGCCTTCACGCGGGAAGTCGAGCGACGATCGCGGGCATCCTGCGAGAAAGTGTCTCGGCGCCTGCTGCACGAAGGCCGACTTCAAGCCGCCCCACTTCACCGTTGCGGCCGACGACATCGGCGCGCCGATCGCGGACATCGTCGCAGCGGTCGAGCCTGTGACGGATGCGCTCGAGGGCGCGCCTCGCGCCGACGAGGGCGAGTCGGGCGCGCCGCCGCCGAGGCTCAGGCTTCTCATCTCGGCGAGGCTTCGGATCTAAGGAATCGCGCGCGTCTTCACCCGTCGCGTGCTGTTTCCTTCGCTGATCCAACCGCTCCGAGAGCAACCCATGCATCCATCTTTCCTTCGCGTCGCCGCGGTCGGCGCGACGCTTGCAGCGCTTCCGCTTGGCTGCGCCACGGCGCGCCGCGAGGGTCCGTCGGCCGCCAAAGACACCGGCGAGAACGCCGTCGCGCCCCTCGCACCTGATCGAGCCCTCACGCCCGACGACGCAGCCGCGCGTGCGATCGCCGTCTCGCCGCGCCTGCGCGCGCTTGCGCTTCGGCTCGATGCAAGCACACGCCGCGTCGCCGCGGTGTCGGCGCCGCCCGATCCGTCGATCGCCATCTCGCTCGGCGTGCCGATCGACGGGCTCGGCGGGCTTCCGATCTCCGTGTCGATCATGGAAGGCCTTGGTTGGCTGTTGACCGCCGACGCCCTGCGCACCAGCGCCGGACGCGAGCGCGACGCGAGCGCCGAGGAGCTTGTGAACGCGACGGTCGAGGTCGCGGCCGAGGCGCGGCGCGCGACGCGGGCGCTGCATGCCGCGCGCGAGCAGCTGGCGGCCGAGGAGCGGAATGTCGTCGCGCGCGGGGAAGGCGTCGCCATCGAGCGCGCGGCGCAGGGCCTCGGCGAATCGACGGCCGAGCGCGTCGCCGCGGCCGAGCGCGAACTGATGCTGGCGCGGCTTGATCGCGCCGAGGCGCGCGCCATGCTCGACGAACTCGAAGCTGCGACGATGTCGGTGCTTGCGGTCGAAGTGGCACCTGCGATCGATGCCGTCGCAGGCACGGAGCTGCCTCAATCGATCCGACCCTCGCTCGATGTGATCCGTGCCCGCGCGCGCCTGGCTCGCGCCGAGAGCGCGTTCGCCGTCGCGCAGAATCCGCTCGGGTCGAGCGCCGCGGCCGGCGCGGGCTACAGCCGCGACGTCGAGGACCGCGAGTCGATCAACGGCACCGTCGAGTTCGCGCTGCCGATCTTCCGCCGCACGCATGAGCTTGAGGCGCTGCGCGCCGAGGTCGAGGCCGAGCGCGCCGAACTCGCCGAGGCCGAGCGACTCTCCGCGCTTTCGCTCGCCCAGGCGCACGCGGCGCACGAAGGCGCGCGCACGGCGCTCGCGGCAACCGAGGAAGGCGCCGCCGCCGCTGAACGCGTGCGCGCCGCGCTTGAGAGGGCCGCGCGCGAAGGCGAGGCGACGCGCGCAGCGCTCGTGGCGGCGACCGCCGCATCTGAAGATCTTCGCGCCCGAGTCGCCATGCGCCGCATCGCGCTCGCCAACGCCCTTGCGCGCATCGAATCGCGCGCATCGGACGCAGCCCATCAGTCCAGCCGAGGAGAAACGCCATGAACCCACGGCCACGCCTCCGTCTCGTCACCCGCGTCGTTGTCCCCGCCGCCATCCTCGGCACGGCCGCCGTGCTGCTCGCGCTCACCTCGTGGCGCGCCTTCGAACGGCCGCCCGAGGTGCAGGTCGTGCCCGTCGCCGTCATCCCCTCGCAGTCGCCGCAGGCCCGGTCGTCGGGCGGCATCCAGGCGCCGGGCTGGATCGAGCCGGCGCCGTTTGCGATCGAGGTGCGCGCGCTACGCGAGGGCGTCGTGTCCGATGTCCTCGCGCTCGAGGGAACCGCTGTCGCGAAGGGCGACGTGCTTGTCACGCTCGAGAGCGCGGCGGAGTCGATCGCGGTCGCGCGGCAGGATGCGGCGCTGCGGCTTGCCGAGGCCGATGTCGCCGCGAAGAACGCTGCGCTGAAGGCGACCGAGCGCACGCTCGCACTGACGCTCGACGCAGACAAGCTCGTCCGCGAGTCGGAGGCGGCGCTACATGAGGCGGAGTCGATGCAGGCAAAGCTCGCTGCACAGGTCGCGCAGGCGAAGGCGCGCGAGGCCGAGGCGCGCGACGAGTTCGAGCGAAAGTCGCGGCTTGTCGAGATCGGCGCTGCGAGCGAAGGCGATGTGCGGCGGCTCGGCCTGCGCGTTGAGGCGTTGGCGGCCGAGACGCTCGCGCTTGAGAGCGAACGCGCCGCGCGCAACGGGCGGGCGGTGGCTGCGAAGGGCGATCTTCAGGCGGCGCGCACTGCACGCGCGGAACTTGTCGTCGAGACGCGGGCGCGCGACGAAGCAGCCGCCGCGCGCGACGCGGCGATGGCCGCGCGCGACGCGGCGCGCGCAACGCGCGACGAGGCGAAGCTTGCGCTCGACCGAAGCGAGGTGCGCGCACCGCGCGCGGGCATCGTCATGCGCCGCATCGCGGCTCCGGGCGCGCGCGTCGGCGGCGATTCGCCCGCGCTGCTCTCGCTCTACGACCCCGCGTCGCTCCAGGTCCGATGCGATGTGCCGCTCAAGGAGGCGGCGCGCCTTGCGATCGGGCTCGGGGCCGAGATCCGCGTCGACGCGATTCCCGACCGTGTGTTCCGCGGTCGAGTCACGCGCATCGTTCCCGAGAGCGATCTCCAGAAGAACACCGTGCAGTGCAAGGTCGAGATCGACGCGCCCGACGCGGCGCTGCGCCCCGACATGCTCGCGCGCGTGCGCATCCTGACCGAGGGCGCCGCGTCGTCAGCCGAGGCGGTCGCGGTGCCCGTCGAGGCGCTGCGCGCGCGCGACGGCGCGCGCGCGCGCGTGGTGGTCGCGGTGCCCGATGCGGGCGCGGCGCGCACCGAGCCGCGCGAGATCACGCTCGGCGACGAACGCGCAAACGGATGGATCGAGGTCGCCGAAGGCCTCGCCGCCGGCGACCGCGTGGTGGTCGACGCATCGATCGCCGACCGCACGCGCATCGCGCCCGTCGAAACGCCGAAGTCGGAGGCGCCATGAGCACCGAGACCGACGCATCATCGTTCATCCGCTGCCGCGGGCTCACCAAGATCTACCGCAAGGGCGACACCGAGATCACCCCACTTGCAGGGCTCGACCTCGACATCGAGCGCGGCGCGTTCGTGTCGCTCATGGGGCCATCGGGCTCGGGAAAGACCACGCTGCTCAACCTGCTGGCGGGGATCGACACCGTCACGCGCGGGTCGCTCGTTGTCGGCGCGCAGGACATCGCGAGGATGTCGCGCGACGCGCTCGCGGCGTGGCGCGCGACCGAGGTCGGCATCATCTTCCAGTCGTACAACCTCGTGCCCGTCCTGACGGCGTTCGAGAACGTCGAGCTGCCGCTTCTCTTGCAGCCGCTTTCGGGCCGCGAGCGCGAGCGCCGCGCGCTCGAGGCGCTCGCCACGGTCGGGCTCTCCGATCGCGCGGGCCACTTTCCGCGCCAGCTCTCGGGCGGACAGGAGCAGCGCGTCGCAATCGCGCGTGCGATCGTCGCGAATCCGCCGCTGCTTCTCGCCGACGAGCCGACGGGCGACCTCGATCGCGCGAGCGCCGACATGGTGCTCGCACTCCTCGAGCAGCTGAACCGCGAGCGCGGCGCGACCGTCGTGATGGTGACGCACGACCCCGCCGCCGCCGCGCGTGCGGAAGTCCAGTTCCATCTCGACAAGGGCACGCTCGCCGAGACCGTGACGAGAGGTCGCGCATGACGCACACCCACCGCACCGCAGGCAATGGCATGGTCTGGACGCGCACCGCGCGGCTTGCGCTGCGCATGCTCTTGCGGAGCCGCGCGCGCGCGGTGCTTGCGATCCTCGGAATCGCCGTCGCCGTGTTTCTCCTGTGCGCCGAGCGCGCGCTGCATGCGGGCGTGCGCGAAGCGACCGAGGCGAACGACCGCGACACGCGGCTCATCGTCTACCGCGCGAACCGCTTCTGCCCGTTCACGAGCCGACTTCCCGAGCACTACACCGACGCGATCCGCGAGATTCCCGGCGTCGCCAGCGCGGTGCCCATGCAGATCGCCGTGTCGAACTGCCGTGCGAGCCTCGATGTCGTCGTCTTCCGCGGCGTGCGCGCCGACGACGCCGAGCGCGTGCTCGGTCCGCGCCTGCGGTTCGTCGACGGCTCGATGGCGGCGTTCCTTGCGCGCGGCGATGGCGCGCTTGTCGGGAGCGCCCTCGCCGAGCGGCGGCGTCTCAAGGTGGGCGACCGCTTCGCATCGGCGGGCGTCACCGTCACGGTCGCAGGGATCGTCGAGGCCGAGGGTGCGCAGGACCGCAATGCATGCTTCGTGCAACTGCCCTTCCTGCAGGGTTCGGTGGGCGGCGTCCAAGGCGGCGAGGTGACGCAGTTCGAGGTCGAGGTCGGCGATCCGCGCCAGATGGAGGAGGTCGCGCGCGCGATCGACGAGCGCTTCGCGACCGACGCCTCCCCCACCTCGACGCGCGCCGAGAAGGCGTTCGTCGCGCGCGCCGCGCAGGATCTCGTCGTCATCGCGCGCTTCGCGGGCTGGGTCGGGCTTGCGGCGCTCGTCGCGGTGTTCGCGCTGGTCGCCAACGCGATCGTGCTCTCGCTCGAAGGCCGCATGCGCGAGATCGCGGTGCTGCAGTCGGTCGGCTACCGCGCGGGACTCGTCGCATGGATGATCGTCGCCGAGGCGGTCGCGCTTGCTGCGATCGGAAGCCTGCTCGGCGCGGGCGCCGCGTTCGTCGTGCTCGCGCTCGGAAGCTTCAGCCTCGGCGCCGAGGGCGTGCTCGTCGAGTTCCGGCCGTCGCTTGGGGCCGCGCTCGCCGCCACCGCGGCCGCCGTCGCGGTCGGGCTCGTCGCCGGCGCGCTGCCGGCGTTTGCCGCGGCGCGCCGCAGCATCGTGGAAGGACTCAGGTCGGCATGAAGTTCCTTCCCTTCGACTACGCGATCCGAAACCTCGGCCGCTCGCCGAAGCGGCTTGCGCTTGTCGTTGGCGGCAGCGCGCTCGTCTCGCTGCTTGTCCTCGCCGCCGTCGGCTTCGGCCGCGGGATGCAGCGTTCGTTCACGGCGAGCGGTCTCGAGACGAACGTGCTCGTCCTTGGTTCGGGCAGCGAGGAATCGGTCGAACGCAGCGAGATTCCCCCATCGACCGCCGAGATCCTCGCCTCGAGCGTCGACGGCCTGCGCGTCGTCGCGGGCCGGCCCGCGGTCAGCCCCGAGATCCACGCGGCGCTGCCGGTCGCGCGCGCCGGCGCAGAGGCCGAAGGCAACGCGCCCCCCGGCGTCTTCCGCGGCTACGAGCCCGAGGCGTTCCTCGTGCATCCGCAGGTGCGCCTTGCCGCGGGTCGCTGGCCCGAGCGCGGCGCCGACGAGATCGCAGCAGGCCCAAGCGCCCTCGCGCGGATCGGCGGCGCGGCGATCGGCGACACCGTCGTCGCAGCAGGCCGCGAGTTCACGATCACGGGCATCCTCGACGCGCCCGGCACCGTGATGCACGGCGAGTTCTGGATGCGTCTCGACCGCCTCGCGCAGCTGACGCAGCGCACGACGCATTCGTGCGTTGTCGCCGCGCTCGGCGACGCGAGCTTCGACGATGTCGACGTGTTCTCGGCGACGCGGCTCGACCTCGAGACGATCGCGATGCTCGAGAGCGACTACTACGAGCGCCTTGCCATCTTCCTCGCGCCGATCCGCCTGCTCGTCCTCGCGACCGCCGCACTCATCGCCGTCGGCGGCGTGCTTGGCGGCGTCAACGCGATGTACGCCGCGTTCGCCTCGCGCGTGCGCGAGATCGGAACGCTGCAGGCGCTCGGCTTCACGCGCGGCGCAATCGCCGTCTCGCTCATCCTCGAGTCGACCGTCGCCTGCGTCGCGGGCGCGCTGATCGCGTGCCTCGTCGGAAGCCTGCTGCTCGACGGCCTCGCCATCCAGTTCACGATGGGCTCATTCGGCATCGCGGTCGACTCGGCCGCAGTGCTCGCGGGCCTCGCATCCGGCCTCTTTCTCGGATTGATCGGGGCGCTGCCTGCGATCATCCGCTGTCTCACGCTTCCAATCCCGTCCGCACTCCGTTCATAGGAACCCGCCATGCTCGCCACGATTCTGTCCGCCGTGCTCCTCGCAGCCCCGCTCGCGCCCATCGCGATCGAGCCGCCCAAGCCCACCACCCCGCCCGCTGCGCCGAATGCGCCCGCGATCCCGAAGGAGGTCTTCGTCACCGAGAAGCCGAAGGACGCGAAGCCCGTCGCCGAGGCGAAGAAGACTGCGAAGAAGGGCGACACCGTCGTCATCGAGGCGAAGATCGGCGGCCGTGGCGAGCCGTTCGTCAAGAACCGCGCGATCTTCATCGTGGCCGACCGAAAGCTGAAGAGCTGCGACGAGATTCCCGGCGACACCTGCCCGAAGCCGTGGGACTATTGCTGCGAGCCTGCGGAATCGAAGAAGGCGAACATGATGACCGTGCAGTTCGTCGACAAGGACGGCAAGCCGCTCAAGGTCGGCGCGCAAGGCGAGGGCGGGCTCGAGCCGCTCGCGCTCATCGTGTTCGAGGGCACGGTCGCGGAAGTCGACGAGAAGGCTGACGGGAAGGGGAACTTCGTCGTGAACGTGACCAAGGTGTTCGTCGAGAAGCCTGCGAAGAAGTAGGCGCGATACAGTGCGCGGATGGGCGCCAGCGAACCCCTTTTCCTCGGTCTCGACGTCGGCACCACGGGCACGAAGTGCGTGCTGATCGACGCGCGCGGCTCGGTGGTCGCCGAAGCGACGGCCGAGCACCCCGTGTCGTATCCGAAGCCCGGCTGGGCCGAGCAGGATCCCGAGGACTGGTGGCGTTCGTCGGTGGCCGCGACGCGCGCGGCGCTTGCGAAGGCGAGCGCGCACGCGCCCGATGCGGCGGCACGCGTCGAGGGAATCGGGCTTTCGGGACAGATGCACGGCCTCGTCGCGCTCGATGCGTCGGGCGCGGTCGTGCGGCCCGCGATCCTCTGGAACGACTCGCGCAGCAGCGCGATCTGCGATGCGCTGCACGAGCGTGAGCCTGGCCTCGCGACGCTTCTCCGCTTGACGGGAAACCGCGTGTTTCCCGGCTTCCAGGCGCCGAAACTCCTGTGGATGCGCGAGCACGAGCCTGCGGCGTTCGCACGCACGGCGAAGGCGCTCCTGCCGAAGGACTGGCTGCGCTACCGGCTCTCAGGCGCGTTCATGACAGAGCCAAGCGACGCCTCGGGCACGGCTGTGTTCGACTGCGCGCGCCGGAATTGGAGCGACGACATGCTCGCGATCATGCGGCTTCCGCGCGCGCTCTTCCCCGATGTCGCCGAGTCGCCGGTGCTGTCGACGCGTCTCTCGGCAGGCGCCGCGCGCGAGCTCGGGCTGCGTGAAGGAATCGGCATCGCCGGTGGCGCGGGCGACCAGACCGCGGCCGCGGTCGGCTCGGGCGTCGTCGCCGAGGGAACTGTCTCGTGCACGATCGGCACCTCGGGCGTTGTGTTCGCTGCAAGCGATCGCTTCCACCAGCTGCCCAACGGCGAACTGCACTCGTTCTGCCACGCCGTTCCGAATCGCTGGCACCTGATGGGCGTGATGCTGTCGGCGGGCGGAAGCCTGCGCTGGTTCCGCGACACGCTCGCGCAGGACGCGGTCGCCGAGGCGAAGGCGCGCGGCGTCGAGGCCTACGACATCCTCGCCGAGCGCGCGGCGCGCGTGGCGATCGGTTCCGACGGGCTCGTGTTCCTCCCCTACCTCACGGGCGAACGCTGCCCGATCCCCGACCCTGCGATTCGCGGCGGCTTTGCAGGGCTCGACGTCTCGCATGGCCGCGATCACCTCGCGCGCGCCGCGTTCGAGGGGATCACGGCGGGCCTCGCCGGCAACATCGACCTCCTCCGCAGGCTCGGAGTCGGCGTGTTCGAGGTGCGACTCTCGGGCGGTGGCGCGAAGAGCGCGTTCTGGCGCGCGATGTGCGCCGAGATGTTCGACGCACGCGTGTCGCTCCTCGCGTCCGATGCCAGCGGCGCGCTCGGCGTCGCGCTGCTGGCGGCGGTGGGCGCAGGGGCACATGCGTCGGTCGACGCCGCCTGTGCGGCGGCAGTACGCACGCAAGGCGCACTCGAGCCCGACGAGTCGCGCGTCGCCGCGTACACTCGCGTCAAGGCGCGCGCCGCCGCTGCCGCCAAGGGCGCACTGCACGTCGACCATTGATGGAGCCCGCGATGGATCTCTTCCTACTCATCTTCCGCTACGTCGCCGCCATCGTTGGCATGGCCGCCGTCGCATGGGTCGTCTGGAAGCTTGTGAACCGTCAGGAGGCGAAGGACGCCGAGTTCCAGAAGAAGCTCGACGACGACGACGCGCGCGCCGCGAAGGGTCGATTCGGTCCGCCGCCGAAGATCTGAACAGCGACTCCACACGCATGAGTGCCCGCAGACGAAGTCTGCGGTTCGGGGGATGTCCGCCGTCGACTCCGGCGTCATCCGTGCCGCAGACTCGCGTCTGCGGGCATTCGTTGAACGGCGACTCCGTACCCCGCGAATGTCCGAAGCGCGTGGGGTCGACGGGTTGCGCCTCACGCAAGCCGTGCGCGCAGCGGGCCCATCTTCTTCTGCAGGTCCTTGCCCGGGCACAGCGTCGGCGAGAGTTCCTGATGGGTGAAGATCTGCTTGCGACCGATCTTGTGCTTCTTCTGCAAATCGCGGAGGAAGCGCTCGAGCGCCGCCAGTTGTGCCTGCGGAATCGACTGCACCTCGAAGTTCCCAAGGCACACGACGCCGAGGTTGTTCGAGTGGTTGTTCCGGGTGTGGCGGCCCTCCCAGCGAAGGTCGCGCGCCTCCCAGACCCGGCCCGCGGGATCGATGGCGTAGTGATAGGCGATGTCTCGGTGTCCGACGCCACGCTCGCCGTTGAGCACGTTGACGAGACGGGCCCTGCACTCTGCGACCGAGGTCGCGGTGAAGGCGCGGTTGCCCTCGTGATGCACGGTGATGCGGCGAACGCGGCCAAGGCGGTCCATCGCCGAGTCTTCCGGGAACCACGATGTCCACCGCGAACGCGGAATCACCGTGCCGTCGTAGGTCTTTGGAATGCCGCTCGCGGACATCGCCGCCGGCTTCGCCTCCGGTCCGACGACCTTCCCCTTGGTGGCCGCCGTACTGGGGCGCTCGGCGGCCGGACGCGACGCCGTGGATCCGCGCGTCGACGAGGACGTCGAGCCAGCCGGCGAGACGGGCTGCGCGAATCGCTGCGGCGGTAGGTCCGCGCTCGTCCAGAGCCCGTCGGGAACCTCGTCCGGGTCGCTCACGACGCGTTCGCGCGTCGGCGTCGGCGTCGTGGCGCACGCCGCGAGGAAACCGAGTCCGGCGAGCACGAAGCCGCGCCGCGCGAGTTCGACCGCCCACGCCGACATGGGCGCGTCCGGGGTGTTTCCGTCCAGTCCATCACGCTGCGCGTCCTTCGCCATTCCTTGCTCCAAAGGCTCTCGGCTCCAAAGGCTCTCGGCTCCAAAGGCACTCGAGAAGGGTTTCGTGCCACGCGACAACCTGCACGGCGCGCGCACAGGATCGGCTGAAAGATCGGCACGGAGCGTGGCTCGGCGCGAAAAGTTGCACGCGCCACATGACGCGCGCAGTCAGGCGCGACTGAGCCGACTGCCCCGGCGGAGGTCGGCCACGCGGGGCTGCAGGTTCCTGCCAGGACAGGCGGTCTGGGCGTCGGGCCACTCGCGGTGCGTGAAGACGTTCGCCTTCCGGACCTTGTAGGTGTCCATCAGGTCGACCAAGGCCTTCTCAAGCGTCCGCATCTGGGCCGCGCTCGGACGCTGCACTTCGAAGTTGCCCATGACGAGCACCCCGATGTTTCCCTCGTTGTGGTTCTTGACGTGCGCGCCCTGCCAGCGGATCGAACGTCCCTGCCACAGCGTCCCGGCGCGGTCGACCACGAGGTGGTACCCGATATCGCCCCAGCCCTTGGCGCGATGGCCCGCGCGATAGAGTTCGATGCGGTCGATCATCGCGCGTTCGCCGGTGCCTGTCTCGAGCAAGTCGAGGCCGTCATGGTGCACCGTGATGGCGCTGATCGGCAGCATCGGGTTCATCAGGCTGACTTCAGGGTCGCCGCGCGCCCACAGCCGACGCGCCTTCGCGTAGGGAAGGGCAGCGGGCGCCGCGCTGGCGGCGATGATGCCAAGCCCGCGTCCAGCCGGGTTCGGTGCTGGCAGCTTCGGGACGGCGCACTCGGTCTCGGTGCATGGAGGGAGCTCATCGAGCCGCGCCCAGCGCGCGTCTGGAAGCGGCGCCGTACGGCTCGGCGTACAGGCCGCAAGGACCGAGGCAGCGCCACCGAACGCAGCGAGTTGCAGGAACGTGCGACGCGACGGACGCGAGAAGACGCCGCGGGCGACGGCATCGGCGAGCAGCCGCTCCGGCGGAATGCCAGAGTTCGAAAGCGAGGAAGGTTCGAGGTCGCGAGGCTCCAAGTTCACACTCCGCGAGAGCGCATGGTAGATCGGCGCAGCGGCGCCTCGAACGTCAATCCGCCATTTCCGGCGACTTCGGCGCAGGTCGCCGCAGCCGGTCGCCGCGGGGGGCCGCCGCTCCGCGGGAACCCCTCGATTCCCGCCGAAATCCGAGGGGGTTTCCCTGCCCGCGAAGCGACGCGAAATCGGGAAAAACCCCGGGGTTTCTGCTAGAATCTCGGCTCTTCGAAACGCCGGTCCTGCGGGGGGTGCGCCGAGCCCCACCGCCGCCCGTGATGGACCTCTTCCCGAGCCCGCGAGCATGAGCGAAATGCCACAGAACACCCTGTCCGCCGAGCCCGTCGATGCGACCAAGTACACCTCGGAATCGATCCAGGTGCTCGAGGGTCTCGAGGCGATCCGCAAGCGTCCGGGCATGTACGTCGGCGGCACCGGGCTGAATGCCCTCCACCACCTTGTCTACGAGTGCGTCGACAACGCGATCGACGAGGTCATGGCCGGCTATGCGACGACGGTGACCGTCCGCATCGGCGTCGATGGCTCCTGCACGGTGATCGACGACGGCCGCGGCATGCCCGTCGATCCGATGAAGCACGAGAACCCCACGATCAACGGGCGCCCTGCCGTCGAGGTCATCCTGACCGAGGTCCACGCGGGCGGAAAGTTCGGCGACAACGCGTACAAGGTCTCGGGCGGCCTGCACGGCGTCGGCATCAAGTGCGTCAATGCGCTCAGCGAGTGGACCGAAGTCGAGGTCTTCAAGAACGAGAAGACCTACCACATCGGTTTCTCGCGCGGCGATGTCGTGAAGCCGCTCGAACTCGTCGAGACGCTGCCGAAGTCGGCCGCCACCGAGAAGCGCACCGGTACGCGCATCTCCTTCCTGCCCGACCCGCAGATCTTCCCCGACACCGAATTCCGCTACGAAACGCTGGAAAATCGTCTGCGCGAGCTCTCGTACCTGAACCCCGGCGTCGTCATCCGCCTCGTCGACGAGCGCGTCGACGCGAGCGGCCAGCGTCGCGACATCACCTTCCACAGCCCCGACGGCATCGGCGGCTATGTCGCGTGGCGCAATGAGCAGAAGACGATCCAGAGCCCCGTGATCGCGTTCAGCGCCGAGGACGCGGCGCAGTCGCTGCGCGTCGACTTCGCGATGCAGTATGTCGACTCGAACGCAGAACTCACGCTTGCCTTCGGCAACAACATTCCGAACCGCGACGGCGGCACGCACATCGCCGGCTTCAAGGCCGCGCTCACGCGCGTCGTGAACGGCTATGCGCGCAAGAACAACCTGCTCAAGGACCTCGTGCCGTCGGGCGACGACCTGCGCGAGGGCCTCGTGACGGTCGTGAGCGTCAAGCTGCCGAACCCGCAGTTCAACAACCAGACCAAGGAGAAGCTCCTCAATCCCGAGGTCGAGGGCTTCGTCTCGAACGCGCTCGGCGAGAAGCTCGGCGCGTGGCTCGAGGAGCATCCGAAGGAAGCGCGCGAGATCTGCATGCGTGCGGTGCTGGCGGCGCAGGCGCGCGAGGCTGCGCGCAAGGCGCGCGAGCTCATCAAGCGCAAGGGCTCGCTCGATTCGGGCGGCATGCCGCACAAGCTCGCCGACTGCTCGTCCGACGATGTCGAGAAGACAGAGCTCTTCATCGTCGAGGGAAATTCCGCAGGTGGAAGCGCCAAGGGCGGCCGCGACCACGTGCATCAGGCGATCCTGCCGCTGCGCGGAAAGCTGTTGAATGTCGAGAAGGCGCGCCTCGACAAGGTGCTCGGCTTCGAGGAGATCCGCATCCTCATCCAGGCGCTCCAGTGCGGCATCGGCGAGGACTTCGACATCGCGAAGATGCGCTACGGCCGGCTCATCATCATGACCGACGCCGATGTCGACGGCTCGCACATCCGCACGCTGCTCCTGACCTTCCTCTTCCGCCAGATGCCCGAACTCGTGCGCCAGGGCCGCGTCTTCATCGCGCAGCCGCCGCTCTACCAGGTCTTGCGCGCGAAGAAGGCAACCTACGTCCTCAACGACCGGCGCATGACCGACGCGCTCGTCGATCTGGCGCTTTCGCACGCGACCTTCGCCGTGCGCGACGAGGCGGGCGCCGTCGTTCACCGCGTGTCGGGCGACGAGATCCGCCGCATGGTGCGCACGCTCGACAGGCTCGACGAGCTCGTCACCGTGTCGCAGCGCCGCGGCATTCCGTTCACGAAGCTGCTCGCGTCGCGCGCGAAGGATCCGACCGGGAACAACCATCTTCCGTCGTGGCACCTCGCGTGGGCGGAGGGCGACGAACTCTTCTTCGACGAGGCAAGCGCGCGCGCGGCCGTCGCGCAGCACGACCTCGTGCTCGACGACCTCGTGACGCACGAGATGAAGATCGACCGCCGCCGCATCGCGGGCCTGCGCGAGCTGCATGAGAACCGCGAGCTCGAGCGCATCTTCGGCATGCTTGCCACCTGGCACATCTCGATCGAGGACTACGACCGCGTGCAGGTCGAGGGCGTGACCGGCGAGAAGATGCCGACGCGCTATGCGTGGCTGGTCGATTCGGGCAAGACGCCCGCCGCGACGACCGAAGGCGACGATGACGGCGAGACGCCCGCCACCGCCAAGAAGCCGAAGGACGGCGCGCGCGATTCGGGCGTCGTCGAGGCCGCGAATGTGCCCTCGATCGTGCGAGCGCTGCTCGAGGTCGGCCGCCGCGGCATCGAGGTCAAGCGCTTCAAGGGCCTCGGCGAGATGGAAGCCGAGCAGCTGTGGGAGACCACCATGGATCCCGCGCGTCGCACGCTCCTGCGCGTCACGCTCGAGAGCGCAAGCGAAGCCGACACGCTCTTCACCATCCTGATGGGCGAGGACGTCGACCGCCGCCGCGCGTACATCGAGAAGCACGCGCTCGAGGTGAAGAACCTCGACGTGTGAGTGGGTGCCCGCAGGCTTCAGCCTGCGGAACGGAGGACGTCAGCCTTCGACTCCCACGGCCGTGATTGAGCAGGCGAAGGCCTGCTCGCATCCGAGATTTCAGCCGCCCTTCTTCGCCAGCAGTTCGTCGATCGTCTTGCGGATCTCGTCCTTCGCGGCCGGATGCAGCCCGGCCTTCACGACCTTGCCCTGCTGGTCGAGGATCGCGACGTAGGGAATCCCGCGGATGCCGAAGTCGGGGTTGAACACGTCTTCCTTCGTGATCCCGACCGTCCAGGTCACGCCCATGTCCTTCATGAAGGTCATGAGTTCGGCCTGCTCCTTCGCCGGGTCGCCCTGGCACTCGACCGGATCGCGCTTCTGGTGCGCGACCATGCCCTGGATGCTGGTCACGCCGATGATCTCGAGCTTGTCTGCCGGATAGGCGGCCCGCATCTCGGCGAGTTCGGGGAAGCTGCCGATGCACGGGCCGCACCAAGTCGCCCAGAAGTCAAGCACGACGACCTTGCCCTGCAGCTCGTTGAGCGACTTCCACGGGCTCGTTCCGTCGACGCGCGCGACCCAGTCGAACTGCATCGCCGGGCAGGGGAATCCCACGAGTTCGCCGCGCGCGGCCGCGCCGTCGAGCGTGCGGCGAAGGCGCTCGAGCATCTGCTTCTCGCGGCCCTCGGCGGAGGCGAGCCGAGCATCGACCGTCGAGACGACGCGGCTGCGGATCGCATCGCCCTTCTCCCTCGGGAGAACGGCGTAGACGGTTCGCATGTACTCCTCGGCCGCCGCGAGCGTGGCGACGGGTGCGTCGGCAACGAACGCGCCCGCGAGGCGCTCGATGGCGTCCTTGTGCTTCGCGAGGACCTCGGAGCCTGCGTTCACGATCACCTCGAACGCAATCGAACCATCGCGCGTTCGGACGCCCTCAAGCAGCGCGGGGTGGGACAGGAGCGTCTCGGCGGGACGCGACATGTCGCCAGACTGCATCGCATATCCGGCCGCCTGTACCGCAGCGATGAACCCATCGACGGTCGGCTGCGCGGCGCGCGCGAGCAGCACCTGCTGCGCGGCGGCCTGGCCCTTCGGCGAGAGCGCGAGCACCGGTCCGAGCGCGGAGAACTGGGATGCATCGAGGGTGGCGAGATCGATTCCCTCGACGACCTTGTCTGCCTGCTCGGCGACCTCGGCCTGAATGCGCTTCATGTCCTCGTCGCTTGGGTTCTCAAGGTTCGCGTACTTGGCGCTCATCGCCTCGAAGAAGGCACCGACACGCTTCTCGAGCTCCTCCGCGCTCGGCGGGGCTTCCTTCTTGGCGGCGGCCGTCTCCGGAGCCGGAGGCGCTGCAGGCGGCGTCGCCTGAGGCGCGAGCGGTGCGGGAAGGACGAGAGCGGCCGAGAGGATCGTGATCGCGAGCATGGGGTCTCCTGCTGAAGTCTGGAGACACAGTACCCGACTCGGCGGTCACCGGATGCGTCACTCTCCCCCATTCGCGGCGGTCGGCATCGTCGGCGCCACATCGCAGAACGACCGCCACCGCTTGAGACGCGCAAGGGACGCGCAAGGGACGCGCAAGGGACGCGCAAGGCAAGCCTCGGTCGGTCTAGGTTCTGTCTGACGCATCCCCGGCCGTCGATCCACGCGGCATCCCGAATCTTAAGACCCCGGGCCTCAGTGATCCGTCAGACAGAACCGAGGCCGCCGCTTCGTGACGCATCGCCTCTGCAAGTCGCACCCCGGACTCCACCGACGTGGACTCACCACTTCCGAAGGGGGACGTATCCATCCCAGAACATCGGCGCGGTGTCGGGAAAGATCCAAGGTCTGCGCCCAGAGCGCCCCGCGCGCGTCCCACCATCGCACGCCAGCGCCGAATCGATGTCCCACACCGCCCAAGGCCATTCGATGCGGTGCACCCTCAGCTGGCCCGGTTCAAACGACTCGTGGAACTGTCGAACCTCACTCTCAAGGGTCTGCTTCAGCTCTCGTGCCGCAATGCTTGCCACCTCCGGCGTCGTGGGGAAGACGATCCAAGGCTTCCAGCGTGCGTCATCGCTTGCAAGAAACCGCTCGATGAGCTCGAGAGCCTCGCGGCCATGGTCGACGCCAGACGGCCCGACAAGGCTTCCGTCGGCAAGCGCTGCCCGGATGGGCGCTGTGACTTGGGCAAGCAGCGCTTGCCGCTCGGCTTGCTGGGAGGGAGGCATCGCCCCCGGCTGCGACCATGCGTAGCCGAACACCTCGAATGCAACGGTGCGCGCGTACATCGCGGCCACGACCGGGTCGCTTGGATCAAACGCGGGTGCACGGGGAACCCCCCCGAACGTGGCTCCGGATTGGAACGCCCTCTGCATGTGTTCCGCGCAAGCGTCCTCGAACCGCTTGGTCCACTCGAAGCCCGGCGGCATGTTCTCGGCGACAGCCGCCAGCCGTGCCTTCAACTCCTCAATGCCCTCTTGCACAAGCCCGCTCTCCCGACCGATCCGCTCTGCAAGCGCGGCGAACTCACGGCGCGTCCTGTCGAGGTTCGCCGAGAGCCGAAGCGAAGGCTCCACCAGCTGCCAGGCGTCGTGAGGCCAAGACTCATGCAGTACGAGCGAAAGGAACCCTTCGCTCGCCGGCGGCACGCGCTCCGCGAGAAGGCTCTCGAGGCCCGGCGCTCGTATCGACTTGAGATACGCCCGCACGTCCGCGACCACCGCATCGGCCGCCTTCACCTCGCCTCGCAGGCGAAGGTCCGCCTGCACCGCATCCGCAAGCTCAATCCAAGTCACCAGCTCAAACACGTTCGCGGCCAACGCCGGGGATTCGCTCAGTTTCAACGCCTCGCGAGCACGCGTCTCCTCGGGGGATTCCTTCATCGCTCGCAGCGCATCGATCGCCAGGCGATGGCGGCGAATAGACCGCTGCTGATCCCCGGACTTCGTTGGAACCACCGACTCGAGACGTGAGAGCGATTCGAGGCAGATTGGCTTGGCCGTAGACCCTGTGTCCGCAGGCGAAGCCGCGCTCACGGGAACACGGAGGCGCCCGCCGCTCGGCCACCAGATCGACGACCGGGTCGGCGCATCGACCGGCGACTCCGCCGGCTCGACCAGCAGCGGGCCCACTTCCAGCTCGATCGCTCGTGGACCATCGCTCGGCGCAGCAAACTCTGCCTGCGCAAGTCCGAGGCCGAGCCTCGGTGTCTTCCGCGCGTCATCCGATTGGCCTTGCGAACGTGGATCGAGCGCGCTGCAGAATCGCAGCAGCTTGACGATGGACGCGTCGCGGATCGCTCCCTCGGGCTTCAGAACCGCCTCGAGATCGGCCTGTATGGCCGCATCGACGAGGAGCGAATCCGGGGAGCGAAGCGCGTGAAACGGAAGGATCGGTGCAGTTCGGCCGGTCGGGACATCAGCCTGAGCGCCTTCGACCGCCGCGGCGGCACCGTGCGTGAGCACGGCGAGGACAAGTGCGAGGATCGTCATCGTCTCTCCTGCGGAATGCAGCTCCCGTTCGAACTCTACCTGAATCGCGGCAACCGCTCAAAATCCCACCCGCCAGCGCGGCCGCCGTGAATGCCTCGGGGCTGACGAAGCCGAGTGAGCCGAGTGAACCTTGAACCTCTTTCGCTGGGAACAGACCTCGATCCACTCGAAGCCCGCCAGCATCGGCTGCCGCGCCACATCCCCCGTTTCCGCGAAGCCCCTTCAGATACGGAAGGACGCGTTGCAACATCCAAGCGAGCCCGCAGCCAGCATGCAGAAGTGGAACGCCCGCGTGCGCCCGACGGTTGCGTCGAGCGAACACGCGGGCGCTGCGGAGTCGTTGACCCCGACGAGGCCTGACACAAGACGCGCGATCGGGACAGCGCCCCGCGCGCGTCTTGAAGGAGCGGCTGCGCGCTTACGGATTCCGTGCGACGCGGAGACCGAGGATCCACGAGAACTGGAAGTTCGGCATGAATCCCCAGCGCTTCGACGAACGCAGGTAGTAGGGCGGGAGGTTGAACGAATTGCCACGAAGGACGCGGTCTCCACCCGTTGCCGGGCCTACGGGATCCGTCTGCGGCTTTCCGGAGTACGGACCAAGCCGGTCGCTGCACCACTCGTTCACGTTGCCCGCCATGTCGTGGAACCCGAATCCGTTGGCCGCCAGCTGGCCGACGTTCTGGGTCTGCATGCCCGAGTTGAACTCGTTCCAGCCGATGTAGATCGCAAGCGCCTCATCGTCGAATCCGTCCGGGAATCCCGGCATCGAGTGAAATGCGGTGGTCGTTCCGGCGCGACACGCGTACTCCCACTCCGCCTCGGTGGGAAGGCGCAGCCCCAAGCTCGCGCAGAAGTTCGTGGCGTTGTTCCACGAGACCCTCTCGACCGGTCGGTTGCCCGAGTTCGGATAGTTCGGGCCGCTGAAGTGAGATGGATTGATGCCGTTCACCGCGGTCCACTGGGCCTGCGTGACCTCGTAGCGTCCGAGGTAGAAGGCGTTCGTGAGCGTGACGGTGTGCACCGGACTCTCGTCGGTGGCACAGCCGTTCTGCAACGACGGCGTACAGCCCATCTCGAACGTACCCGGCGGCACGAGCAGCATCTCGATCTGGGGGCTCGCGGTCGTTCGAACGCGCCACGGGCGCCCGGTGGCCGCAATCGCGGCTCGAAGCGCGGGATTCGTCACCACCGTCGGCGATGGCGTGTACTCAAGCACCGTCGCCCAAGGCGGAACGGTGCAGGTTCCACCCCAGTTTGTGAGTAGAACACCGAGATCCGCAGCATCAACCGCTCCGTCACGATTGATATCCGCGGCGCAGTCCGTGCACGAACCCCACGCCGACAGAAGC
>Ga0209985_10001165_pt1 | contig 26763 bp, 28 predicted proteins | sample NOAtaG_FD_187305 | JGI IMG/M metagenome (GOLD analysis project Ga0209985, IMG submission 187305) | Freshwater lake microbial communities from Lake Erie, under a cyanobacterial bloom - NOAA_Erie_Diel6S_1000h metaG (SPAdes) (version 2) | ecosystem: Environmental > Aquatic > Freshwater > Lake ...
AGCAGTTCAAGGCGGCGGACCGATGGGCGTTGATGCTGCGCTACGTCAGCGACAGGATCGCACCCACCCTCGGGCCGTTCAGACCACCGACTGGGCTACCGGCGACGGGGTAACTGCCGGATTTAGGCTCAGTGCGACATGAGCACCGGGATCGTCATCGTCTCGAGCATTGTCCGGGTAACGCCGCCCAGCACCAGTTCCCACAGGCGCGTGTGGCCATAGCCGCCCATGACGATCAAGTCGGCATCGATGTCTGTCGCGTGCGACAGCAAGGCTTCAGCCACGGCGATGTCCGGCGTGCCGCTGCGCAGCATGCGCTCACCCTGCGAAGGCTCTGCCTGGCTCACGACCTTGGCTACTGCCGCCACGCCGTGTTTGCCGAGGTAGCCTGCCACCCGGTCCAGCGACTCCCGGATCGACGATAGATCGCCCTGATCCGCATGTACGAACTGGATCAGATCCACCTGCGAAGCGCGCTCCAGCAACGGCAAGGCATCGTGCAGGGCGCGTGCGCTCTCACGGGTGTCTGCCCAGGCCACGAGCGCGCGACAAAGAATCCCGGACTTGCGTCGCGTGAGCGCAGTGGCTGACCAGCCAACATGAGGCACCGTCAACACAGGGCAGGCCGAACCGACGAGCAGCCGGGCCGACTGGCCGGTCGAAAGTCCGCCGACTCGAGTCGGATCCCGTTGTGAAGTGATCAGAAGATCCGCAACGCGAGCGTGCGCCCTGAGGGCTTCAACGGGGTCGCCATCGGCCAGGCGCAGTTCGATCGTGACGCCGTGGCGTTCCTGAACGGCGACCGCCAGGCGCTCGCCAATGGCCCGCAGCGATGCCCGTTGTTCCCGCTCAAGCTGCTGTGCCAGAGCCGCGGACTCGGCGCTGAGGCTCAGGCCAACGTTCACCGGGGCCGCCGCCAGCAATGCCGTCAGCGTGGCACCCGACTCGGCAGCCAGGGCGGCGGCCAGTTCGACCGCCTGACCTGATATCGCCTCGTCGTTGACGTGCACCACCACTTCCTGAAAACCTGACATGACGCGCCTCTCCTGGAGCAGCGCCACTTTAGGTGCCCCTTGCGACGCAACCCATCCGCTGTCAACCTGGCTGTTGATCAGCGTCAAGTCCTGCCTTGGAGGACTCCGCCATGCTGAAGTGCACCCCAAGAAGAATGGAGGAGCGTTGCGCGTGAACCCTTTCGCGAAGTCTGCGCAGGTCTCGGGTCGGAGGAGGAAGGCAAAGGTCTCAATCACCTCAGGACGGGAATCTGAATGCCGGACCGAACAACCGATGGCACTGCCCCCAACTGGCACGCACTGTCGGTGTCGCAGTTGCTGCACCACTTCCAACTCGACCCGCAGCGAGGCCTCGATGGTGGCGCCCTGAGTCGCGCTCAGGCTCGGTACGGCCCCAACGCACTGCCCGAGCCACCGCCGAAACCGCTGTGGCGCACCTTTGTGCGCCAGTTCAAGAGCCCGCTGATCTACATCCTCTTCGTCGCTGCGGTGCTTGCCGTGGCCTTGGGGCATCACGGCGATGCTGGGGTCATCCTGGCCGTGGTCATGGTCAACGCGCTGATCGGCAGCTTCCAGGAAGGCCGGGCAGAGCGTTCGATGGCGGCCCTGCGACGGCTGTCTGCACTGCGCGTGCGCGTGCAGCGCGACGGCGGCGAGCTCGTCGTCGAGGCGCGCGAACTGGTGCCCGGCGACACCGTACTGCTGGCCGCGGGCGATGCGGTGGCGGCCGATGCGCGGTTGATCGAAGAAGCCCAGTTGCAGGTCGCCGAGGCCGCGCTCACCGGCGAATCGGTGCCGGTGTCGAAGTCGGTGTTGCCCGTGCCTGATGCGACTGGCTTGGCCGATCGCCACTGCATGGTGTTTTCTGGAACCCACGTCACCGCCGGCCGGGCACGTGCCGTCGTCGTCGCCATCGGCACCCACACCGAAGTGGGCCGTATCGCCGGACTCACCGAAGGGGCCGAAGAGCCCAAGACGCCGTTGGAAATGCGGCTCGAGCAGTTCGGGCGATCCCTGGTGGCCGCGGCCCTGGGCCTGTTCGTTCTGGTGGTGCTGCTGGGCCTGTGGCGCGAGTTGCCGCTGGCCGAGGTGCTGATGGTGGCCATCAGCCAGATGGTCTCGATGGTGCCCGAGGGCCTGCCGGTGGCGATGACGATCGCATTGGCGGTCGGCATGCAGCGCATGGCCTCTCGCGGCGCGATCATCAGGCGCCTGTCGGCGGTGGAGACGCTGGGGTCCACCACGGTCATCTGCAGTGACAAGACCGGCACCCTCACCCGCAACGAGATGACGGCCGTGGCGCTGTGGCTGCCCGGCGGACGCGAGATCGCCATCGGCGGCATTGGCTACGTCCCCGAAGGCGAACTCGTTGAGGGTGGAAGGCCTGCCGAGGGCGCTGACCCGGCCGTGCGCGAACTGTGCATGGCTGCTGCGCTGTGCAACGACGCGCAGTTGCTGCCGCCGCAGGATGAACGCGCCGGCTGGTCGGTGCTGGGCGATCCGACCGAAGGTGCGCTGCTGGTGCTGGCGCGCAAGGCTGGTCTCACGATCGAAGCCCTGCGCCGCGACGCACCGCGCGAGGCCGAATTGCCCTTCGACTCCGACACCAAACTCATGGCCACGCGGCACCGCATGGACAGCGCAGCGCGTCGCGTGTGGATCAAGGGCGCGCCCGAGGCCGTGCTGCGGCTGTGCGCGGCCGAAGGCAGCGTGGCACTGCAGGCGGCACGCGGTGCCGCGGAGGGCATGGCCACGCAGGCGCTGCGCGTGCTGGCCTTCGCCACCGTGGACGACGACGCGCTCGATGCCACCGCAGGCTTCGATGCCCTCGCAGGCCACGCGCGCCTGCTCGGCCTGGTCGGCGAGATCGACCCGCCACGCGAAGAGGTCAAGCTTTCGGTCGCCGAGTGCCGGGTCGCCGGCATCCGCCCGATCATGGTCACGGGCGACCACAAGCTCACCGGCCTGGCCATCGCGCGCGAACTCGGCATCGCGCGCGACGGCGATCGCGCCGTGGACGGCCCTGAGCTCGAACGCATGGGCGAGGCCGACCTGCGCGACGCGCTGCCGGGCATCGCGGTCTTCGCCCGCGTGCAACCGGCGCAGAAGCTGCGCATCGTCGAGGCCCTTCAGGCGCGCGGCGAGGTGGTCGCGATGACCGGCGACGGCGTCAACGACGCGCCGGCGCTGGCGCGCGCCGATGTCGGCGTGGCGATGGGCATCACCGGCACCGAGGTCGCCAAGAGCGCGGCCAAGATCGTCATCACAGACGACAACTTCGCCACCATCGTCGGCGCCGTGCAGCAGGGCCGCGTCGTCTACGCCAACCTGAAGAAGGTGATCCTGTACCTGTTCGCCACCTCGATGGCCGAGGTGCTGGTGCTGCTGCTGGCGCTGGTGGGCGGCTTCCCGCTGCCGCTGGTGGCGGTGCAGATCCTGTGGATCAACATCGTCACCGAGGGCACGGTGACGGTGAACCTGGTGATGGACCCGGCCGACGGCGACGAGATGCGGCGTGCGCCAGTGCCGCGCAACGACCGCCTGCTCGGCGCCGAGCTGCTCAAGCGCGTGGCGCTGATGACACCGTTGATCGCCGCCGTGACCTTCGGCTGGTTCGCCTGGCGACTGAACCAGGGGGTGGCGCTGGAGATCGTGCGCACCGAAACCTTCACCGTGCTGGCCATGTGCCAGTGGTTCAACGTGCTCAACTGCCAGTCGGCCAGCGCCTCGGCGCTGGGTCTGCGCATCGTGCGCAACCGGTGGCTGCTGGGCGGACTGACGCTGTCGGTGCTGCTGCAGGCGCTGGTGCTGTACGCACCGCCGATGAACGCGCTGTTCCACACCGTGCCGCTGCCGCCGGCATCGCTGCTGCCGCTGCTGGGGCTGGCCAGCGTGGTGCTGTGGGCCGAAGAAGCGCGCAAGCTGTGGGCGCGCACGCTGCGCAGGGCGCGGCCGTGATCATGGCCTGGCTGATCCTGCAGTTCGCTGTCTGCGCGGTGCTGATCGCGCGCTCGGGCTACGTGCTCAGCCGCAGCGCCGATGCCCTCGCCGGCGCCTACGGCTGGGGCCGCGGCTGGGTCGGCCTGGCCTTGCTGGCCACCGTGACCTCGCTGCCCGAGCTGGCCTCGGGCATCAGCGCGGTGGCCTTCGTCGACGCACCCAACCTCGCGGTGGGCAACGCGCTCGGCGCCTGCGTCGTCAACCTGCTGTTCCTGGTCGTCGTCGATGCCCTGCAGCGCAACCAGCCGATGTATCGCGAGGCCAGCGCGACGCATTTGCTGTCGGCCGCATTCGGCGTGGTGATGCTGGGATTTGTCGCCCTGAGCCTGCTCACCGGAACACGCGCTCCTGCCGTGCTGCACGTCGGCATCTACAGCCCGATGCTGCTGGCGCTGTACCTGCTGGCACTCAAGGGGGTGCATGCGCAAGAACGCCAGGCCATGGCTGCCAGCACTGCAACGCGCAACCCGGCACCGGCGGGACAGACGCGGGGACAGACGCAGAATGAGTGGCGACGATTCGGCCTCGCCGCGGGGGTGGTGGTGGCCGCGGGCAGCTGGCTGCCCAAGGTGGCCGACGGGCTGGCGACGACGTTGGGCCTGTCCAGAAGCTTCGTCGGCACGGTGTTGATGGCCGTCGTGACCACGCTGCCGGAGATGGCCGTGACGCTGGGCGCGTTGCGGTTGGGCGCGCTGGACATGGCCATCGGCAACCTGCTGGGCAGCAACCTCTTCAACGTCTTGATCCTGGCGGTGGACGATGTCTTCTACGTCCGTGGGCCGCTGCTCGCAGACGCGGCGCCCGTGCACGCCGGGACCGCGGTGACGGCACTGGTGATGACGGGACTGGTGATCATCGGCCTGGTGATGCGGCCGCAAGGGCGAACGCTGCGGGTGGTGAGCTGGGTGAGTGTGGGGTTGGTGGCGGCCTACGGGATCAACGCGACACTGGTGTTCCTCGCCGCGGGTTGAACGAATCAGCCCTACCCTGACCCACGCGATACTTCAACGTCGTCTGCTCAAAACGGAAGGCCCACAAGATGTTCGATCTCGGCTTCCGCATTCAACGTGCGTGGCAGGCCTGGCTGCAATCGGCCAGGCAGCGCGTTCGTGGCCTGGTGTTGCGGGTACGCGGCGCCCGAGCGCCAGGCTCTCCGCCTGCGGCAACGCCTGCGCCGCCGCTGCAGCTGCCCCTGCAGCGCTATGTCACGGTATGCATCCCGGCGCTGAATGAAGAGAAGCGCATCGCCGACGTGGTGGCCTATGCACTGGCGGACCCCGCGACGGCGGAAGTGGTGGTGATCGACGACAGTTCGATCGACGCCACGGCCGAGTTGGCCCGTGCCGCCGGCGCGCGCGTGCAGACCAGCACCATGCTCGGCAAGGGCGCTTCGATGTTCGATGGCGCGCAGGCCGCACGCGAAGACCTGGTGGTCTACCTCGACGGTGATCTGGCAGGCTTGCGCCCAGGCATCATCAGTGACCTGTGCCGGCCTCTGCTGAACAACGACGCCGATTTCGTCAAGGCGCGATTCGGTCGTGGTGGCGGCCGGGTGACGGAGCTGACGGCCAAGCCGATGCTCAAGGTCTTCTTTCCGGAAGTGGCGGCGCTGGCGCAACCGCTGGGCGGCATCATCGCCGCACGTCGCAGCCTCTTGCGCTCGCTGAGCTTCGAAACCGGCTACGGCGTGGACGTGGCGCTGCTGCTGGATGCCCACCGCGCCGGGGCGCGCATTGCGGAGGTCGACATCGGCTCGCTGGAGCATGACAGCCAGCCACTGCTGGACCTGACTCTCATGGCCAATGAGGTCTCGCGTGTCGTCTATACCCGCGCCCGCGCCGCCGGCCGGCTGCACGTGGAACAGGTCATCGCGATGTACGAGTCGCAGCGCACGGCGCAGGCCGAGATGGCCTACGTGCTGACCCGGCGCCGGGGCCGCCAGCGCGTGCTGCTGCTCGACATGGACGGTACGGTCACCTCGTCGCGCTTCGTCGTCGAGTTGGCCCGCGCGACGGGGCGCGAGGTGGCCCTGGCGAAGCTGCTCGATTCACACGGGGACGACACGGCAGGTCGCAGCGAGCGCATCGCAGCGTTGTTCCGTTTCGTCCACCAGCGCGAATTCGAGCGCGTGGCCCAAGGAACCCCGCTGCGCGCCGGTGCCATCGAGTTCGTCAACAGAATGCGCCGGGCCGGCTTCATGGTGGGTCTGGTGAGTGACAGCTGGTTCGTCGCTGCCGAGATCGTTCGTCGCCGCCTCTTTGCCGACTTCGCGCTGGCGCACACCGTGCAGTTCGATTCAGAAGTCTGCGGCGGCAGCGTCCGGATCAACGCGGCGTTTCTGGCCCGGGAGGGCGATTCCGGGCCGCCGGTTTGCAAGAGCCGCGTCATCAGAAGTCTGCGCGAGGACAGCAATGCTCCCCGCGTGACCGAGTGCTGGGCGGTGGGAGGCAGCCTGAACGACCTGGGACTCCTGCGGGCAGCGGATCGTGCGTTTGCGATGGACCCTGAATCGCCGCTGCTGGCACGCGTGCCGGGCGTGACGGTCGTCGGCGGCTTTGACGAAATGCTTGCTCACGTGCCCGCCATACGCGCTGCCGCGTGATGGCCGGCAGTGGCGTGGGGCCACAGGCAAAGTCTGGCTGCGAAGCCACGCATTGACCTTCGACAACGTCACCGCACCAACGACAAGATAGCGTAGCGGACAGAGGTATGGGCGGACGTGTCGCGGGTGGCGGCGGTCCGTGATCGACCCCTGGACCTCCGGGGTTCGTCGGCGGCCGCTGAGTCACCGACGGTCATCGTCGCCAAACGCACCGCCATGCACGGCTCCTTCACCGAGTTCGCCCTGTTGCTGCTGATCTGCGCCCTGGCCGGCGCCTTCTTCGTTCGGCTACGCCAGCCGGTGCTGATCGCCTACATCGTCGTGGGCATCGCGGTCGGGCCGGCGGTCTTCGGCCTTGTCACGGCCCACGACCAGATCGATCTGCTGGCTCAGGTGGGCGTGGCCGTGCTGCTGTTCGCAGTGGGGCTGAAGCTGGACCTGCACCACATCCGCCACATCGGGCCGGTGGCAGTGGCCACGGGTCTGGGGCAGTTGACCTTCACCATCGTGATCGGGTTCGCGTTGGTGCTGGCACTGGGAAAGGGCTGGTTGGAGGCCTTGTACGTGGCCGTGGCGCTGACGTTTTCCAGCACCATCATCATTGTCAAGCTGCTGTCAGACAAGCGCGAGCTCGACAGCCTGCACGGCCGCATCGCAGTCGGCTTCCTGATCGTGCAGGACCTGGCGGTGGTCATCGCGATGATGGTCATGAGCGCCCTGCGGGGCGGTGGCGATGCGGCAGGCGAAAGCGTCGGCCTGGCCGCGGTGCTGATGTCGCTGAGTTGGCGCCTGGCAGCAGCGGCGACAGCGATGTTCGTGCTGATGCGCTGGGTGCTGCCGGCGGTGGTGGCTGCGATGGCGCGCTCGCAGGAACTGCTGCTGGTGTTCGCCATCGCCTGGGGGGTGGCACTGGCCGCGCTGGGCGAATGGGCCGGCTTCAGCAAGGAGGCCGGCGCCTTTCTGGCCGGCTTCTCGCTGGCCTCCACGCCTTACCGCGAGGCCATGAACGCGCGGCTGACCGGCATCCGCGACTTCCTGCTGCTGTTTTTCTTCATCGACCTCGGCGCCAAGCTGGAGCTTTCGACGCTTGGCGCCGAAGTGGTGCCGGCGATCGTGCTGTCGCTCTTCGTGCTGATCGGCAACCCGCTGATCGTGATGGCCATCATGGGGTACATGGGCTACCGGCGGCGCACCGGCTTCATGGCCGGGCTGACGGTGGCGCAGATCAGCGAGTTCTCGATCGTGTTCGTGGCCATGGGCATCACCCTGGGGCATGTGGGCGTGCAGGCCCTGAGCCTGACCACGCTGGTGGGCCTGGTCACGATCACGGCGTCCACCTACATGATCCTGTACGCGCAGCCGCTGTACGAGCGGCTGGCACCGTGGTTGCGGATCTTCGAACGCCGCCACCCTCAACGCGAGGCCGGCGGCGAGCCGGCCGGGACCCTCGCCCCCGACGCCATCGTCATCGGCCTCGGTCGCTATGGGCGGCGGCTGGCGCACAAGCTCCAGGAAGAAGGTGTGCGCGTGCTCGGTGTGGACTTCGATCCCGAGGTCGCTGGGGTGCCTGCACCCGGCGGCGTCGAGGTGCGCTTTGGCGACGCCCAGGACCCCGAGTTCCTCGAGACGCTTCCCTTGGCCCATACGCCCTGGGTGGTGAGCACGCTGCCCGACCTCGACTCCAACCGGCTCTTGCTGCATGCCCTCACCGAGCGCGGCTACGGTGGCGATCTCGCCATCGTGGCACGCGACGACGCCGCAGGCGCTGCACTCAAGAGCGCCGGTGTCCCGATCGTGCTCTACCCGGTGCGAAACGCGGTCGACTACGCCGTCGAGCACCTCAGCGAGCTGATGCGACCCACACGTCCCATGCCTGACAAGGAGGCCCCATGAACCATCTCGGCACCATCCTTGCCGCCACCGACTTCTCGGCACCGGCCCGACACGCCGCTGAGCGTGGTGCACGCCTTGCGCGCGAGACTGGCGCGGCACTGACGCTGATGCACGTCATGCCTGGCGACGCGATGCAGGAGCTCCGTCAGTGGCTGGGTAACGGGCACGCCATGGAGCAGCAACTGCAGGATGATGCGCAGGGGCAACTGGACTTGTTGGCCTCGGAGTTGAAGACTCACGCGGACGTGGATGCGCGCACGGTCCTGGTCGACGGGCGTGTGCTCGACGAGATCAGCCATGAGGCCGAAGCGACCAATGCCGCCTTGCTGGTGCTGGGCGCTCGCGGCGCCGGATTCCTGCGCAGGCTGGTCCTGGGCAGCACGTCAGAAAGGCTGTTGCGCCGCACCTTGCGGCCCCTGCTGGTGGTACGGCAGACACCGAACGAACGCTACCGGCGGGTCCTGGTGGCCCTGGACTTCTCGCCCTGGTCGGCGCGAGCCGTCGCGTTGGCACGCGATGTTGCGCCGCATGCACGGCTGCTGCTCTTCACTGCCTTCCAGGTGCCCTTCGAAGGCAAGCTGCACTTCGCAGGCGTCGACGCTGCGACGATCGATCACTACCGGCACCAGGCGCGGACCGAAGCAACGCAGCGGATGTACGCACTGGCAGCAGCCAGCGGCCTCAAGCCCGGCGATTGGGATCCCTGCATCGTCGAGGGAGATGCCTCGCGATCCATCGTCGAACACGCACAGGAGAAAGACGTCGACCTGGTCGTGATGGGCAAGCACGGCCAGTCGGCCGCAGAGGAGCTTCTGCTGGGCAGCGTCAGCAAGCATGTTCTGGCCGAGGGCATCACCGATGTGCTGGTGTCGACCGCCCGGGAGCCATGAGTCGCGCCCGCATCAACGTCGAGTTTCGCGCTGCCCGATACCGGCATGGCAGGTCCCGCGGTGGTTGAACTGTCTACGGCGGCTCAGGGCGTCGGCGGGCTGGGCCTGTTCCTGCTGGGCATGGGCCTGATGACCGACGGCCTGAAGCTCGTCGCCGGCCCGGCCTTGCATCAGATTCTGGTGGGCGCCACGCGGACCCAAGCCCATGCGATGGCTTCGGGCGCGCTCGTCACGGCGCTGGTCCAGTCCTCCAGCGCAGTCACCGTGGCGACGATCGGTTTCGTCAATGCCGGACTGTTGGCGCTCGGGCCGGCGCTTTGGGTGCTGTTCGGTGCCAATGTCGGCACCACGATGACGGGCTGGATCGTCGCCTTGGTCGGCCTCAAGCTCGATGTGGAGGCGCTCGCGATGCCGCTCGTGGGACTGGGCGCCTTGACGCGACTGATGGGCGAGGGTCGTCGCAGCGGCGCGATCGGAACCGCGTTGGCCGGCTTCGGACTGTTGTTCATGGGCATCGGGCTGTTGCAGCAAGCTTTTGCGGGTTTGGCCGGCCAGGTCAGCTTCCCACAGGGCGAAGGGCCGCTGATGGTGCTGGCGCAGTTGGGGATCGGCTTGCTGATGACGGTGCTGATGCAGTCCTCAAGCGCGGCCATGGCGATCACACTCACGGCGGCTCAAGGCGGGCTGATCGACCTGCAAGGCGCCGCGGCGGTTGTCATCGGCGCCAACATCGGTACCACCGTGACTGCTCTGCTGGCCATCATCGGTGCAACGCCCAATGCGCGCCGCGCCGCGCTGGCGCACGTGGTGTTCAACGTGATGACTGGCGCGGTGGCTCTGCTGCTGTTGCCGTGGATCGTCGGCGCGCTGGTGCGGGCGAGCGTGGTGATCGGTCTTCCAGCGGGCACGGCCACCACGCTGGCGCTTTTCCACACCACTTTCAATCTGCTGGGCGTGTTGCTGATGTGGCCGCTGGCGCCACGATTCACGCACTGGTTGCAACAGCGCTTTCGTGCCCGAGAGGACGACGAGGCGCAACCGCAACACCTCGACAACACGGTTCTCGCGGTGCCGACCCTGGCGCTCGATGCGCTGGCGCGCGAGGTGGCGCGCGCCAGGCTGGTGACCGTTCGCATGGTCCGTGCTGCGATTGCCGGTGCTGACGCGCGCGCGCTGGAAGCGGATTCCACGGTGTTTTCGAGCCTGGACGGCGCCATCGATCGGTTTGTCGAACGCTTGCGAGAGGCGACGATGTCGCCGCGGACCAGCTCAAGGCTTGCAGACTTGCTGCGCGTGCAGCGTTACCACGAAGCGGCGGTCGAGGCGGCTGTCGCCGCCTCGGCCCTGCCCACCCTGCAGCCGGACGAGGCACGTCTGTCGACTGCCGTTGCTGCATTTGTCGCAGCGGCAGACGCCTTGCTTGTTCATGGCGGCCTCATGGAGCCGGCAGAAGGCTCCGACCTGGACGCCGGCCGCACGGCGATGGAAGCGCGCTACGAGGACCTCAAGGTCCAACTCCTGACCGCTGGGGCTGATGGACGCCTGACCCTGGCCGACATGGAAAAGGCACTGCGCCGTTTCAGTGCATTGCGCCGTGCCGCGCAGCAACTTCACAAGTCAAGGCAACGAGTCGCCGGCGAAGGAGCGCGATGATGAGATTGAGCTTCATCGGTGCCGGACGCGAGGTGACCGGCTCGTGCTCTCTGGTCGAGTCCGAGGGTGTTCGCTTCCAGGTCGACTGAGGCATGTTCCATGCGTGGGCGTGAGGCGCGCCAACGCAACTTCCAGGCCTGGTCCTCCGATCCGCGTCGGATCGACTTCGCGCTGCTCACGCATGCCCACATCAACTACAGCGACCTGCGGCCACAACGGTGCGCGCTCGGCTTCCGCGGGCGGCACATCAGCGCTGCTCCGCACCTTGGCTCAGGCCAAGGCACGCCCTGAAGTCGGCCAGCCGCATGGCTGATGCCGGCGGCATCAAGCACCACCTCAGGCACAAACTCGGACGACCGGAATGCGCCATCGTCTACATCGGCTTACAGGCCCAGGGCAGGCTGGGCCGGCGCCTGGTGGAAGGCGACAAGCACGTGCTGCTTCTTGGCGACGACATCCGCGCACGTGAGCATCCACACGATCAGCGGTTTGTCTGCGCATGCCGACCTCATCCACCAGCAACTCGGGTGGCGTGTCGAAGCTCCTGTGCCCGGAGCCCAGGTCGACCTCTGATGTTCCGGGGCCAGCCGCTGATCGGGCGGTGTGCGGCCACAATCCCGCCACCTCTTCCGATTGCCGACCCATGGATCCGACTCCCGACGACGTGGCGCGCTTCATTGCCGCCGGCCTGCCTTGTGAGCATCTGGCGGTGGAGGGCGACGGTCGGCACTTCTATGCCACCATCGTCTCGACACAGTTCGACGGGCTGTCGCGGGTGCGGCGACACCAGCGGGTTTACACCGCCTTGGGCGATAGAATGCGCGAACAGATTCACGCCCTGTCGATGAAGACGCTGACCCCCGCCGAACACGCCCTGGTGGCCGAGCCCGATGCTTCGGGAGCCAGCGTCGGCACGCCTCACCGCCACCCCTGACACCCGCTCGCGGCGCGCCGCGGACGGGGTGCTGGACTCCCGCCGCCCGGCCCCCGAGCCGACCGCGAGCCGGATCCGACAGGCCCCGTCCGCTGTGCACCGAAGGCTCGCAGCCCCTTCAACCCCCACGCACAGCAGTCCATGGACAAGCTCCTCATCCGCGGCGGCCAGCGCCTGAACGGCAGCCTCGCCATCTCAGGCGCCAAGAACGCCGCGCTGCCCGATCTCTGCGCCGCACTGCTCGTGCCGGGTCCGGTGACGCTGACCAACGTGCCGCGCCTGCAGGACGTGGCGACGACGCTGAAACTGCTGCGCCAGATGGGCTGCGAAGCCACCTGGAGCGAGGACCCGGCCCAGCGCAACACGCTCACCCTTGACGCGGCTGGCGTCAACAACCCGGTCGCGCCCTACGAACTGGTCAAGACCATGCGCGCGTCGATCCTGGTGCTGGGGCCGTTGCTCGCGCGCTTTGGCGTCGGGGTCGTCAGCCTGCCTGGAGGCTGCGCGATCGGCTCCCGGCCCGTGGACCAGCACATCAAGGGCCTGCAGGCGATGGGCGCGCAGATCGTGGTCGAGCGCGGCAACATCATCGCCAAGGTCGGGCGGCTCAAGGGCGCGCGCATCACGACCGACATGGTCACCGTCACCGGCACCGAGAACCTGATGATGGCGGCCACGCTCGCCGAGGGCGAGACCGTGCTCGAAAACGCCGCCCAGGAGCCCGAAATCGCGGACCTGGCGACCTTGTTGATCTCGATGGGCGCCAGGATTGAAGGCCTGGGCACGAGCCGCATCCGCATCCAGGGCGTCGATGCGCTGCACAGCCCGGCCGCGCCGCACGACATCATCCCCGACCGCATCGAGACGGGCACCTTCCTGTGTGCGGTGGCCGCCACCGGTGGCGACGTGGTGCTGAACAAGGCCGATGCCGGATTGCTCGAGGCCGTGATTGAAAAGCTGCGCGAGGCCGGCGCGGTCATCGAGGCCGGATCCGGCTTCATTCGCATCCGCGCCGATGGCCGGCCGCGTGCGGTGAGCTTTCGCACCAGCGAGTACCCGGCCTTCCCGACCGACATGCAAGCCCAGTTCATGGCGGTGAACTGCATCGCCGACGGTGCCGCGCGTGTCTCGGAGACGATCTTCGAGAATCGCTTCATGCACGTCAACGAGCTGCTGCGCCTGGGCGCGAGGATCGAGATCGATGGCAAGACGGCGCTGATCCAGGGCGTCGAGCGACTCTCCGGCGCCCACGTGATGGCCACCGACCTGCGGGCCTCGGCCAGCCTCGTGATCGCCGGTCTGGTGGCCGAAGGCGAGACGGTCGTCGACCGCATCTACCACCTGGACCGCGGCTACGAGGGCATGGAGTCCAAGCTGCGCGGCCTGGGTGCGCAGATCGACCGCGTGAAGTGAGCCCGGACGCCGTGACCGGCATCGTTCTGGCCCTGTCCAAGGGTCGCATCTTCGACGACACGCTGCCACTGCTGGCCGCGGCGGGCATCCGCGTGCTCGAGGACCCGGACGCGAGCCGCAAACTGATCCTGCCGACCTCGCGCGAGGGCCTGCGCGTGGTGCTGGTGCGGGCCAGTGACGTGCCGACCTATGTGCAGCACGGAGGCGCGGATCTCGGTGTCGCCGGCCTGGACACGCTGCTCGAACACGCCGCCGAGCAGCCCGGCGGGTCGGGCCTGTACCGGCCGCTGGACCTGGCGATCGCGCGCTGCCGCATGAGCGTGGCCTGCCGTGCGGACTTCGACTACGCCAGCGCTGTGCGCCACGGCTCGCGCATCCGCGTCGCGACGAAGTACACGCACCTTGCGCGCGAGCATTTCGCGGCCAAGGGCGTGCACGTCGATCTGATCAAGCTCTATGGCTCGATGGAGCTGGCCCCGCTGACCGGGCTGGCGGATGCCATCGTCGACCTCGTGTCCACCGGCAGCACGCTCAAGGCCAACGCCCTGGTCGAGGTCGAGAAGATCGCCGACATCTCCTCGCGCCTGGTCGTCAACCCGGCAGCGCTGAAGCTCAAGCGCGAACCGCTGCGCCAGCTGATCGACGCGCTGGAAGCGGCGGTCCTCGCGCGCCAGAACGGAGCGCCACGATGAGCGCGACGATCCTGCGCCGTCTGAGCACCGCAGACGCTGGATTCGAGGCCGATTTCCAGCGCGTGCTGCACTGGTCGGCCGAGACCGACGACGAGATCGAGACCCGCGTCGCCGGCATCGTTGCCGACGTGCGAAGGCGAGGCGATGCCGCGGTGCTCGAGTACACCGCGCGCTTCGACCGCATTGCGGCCGCGGGTCTGGCCGAATTGGAGGTCCCGCCCGAGGCGCTGCAAGCCGCTTTCGAGGGCCTGCCGGCCGTCCAGCGCGAGGCGCTTCAGGCCGCAGCCTGGCGGATCGAGGCCTACCACCTGCGCCAGATGGACCACAGCGCGCGCAGCTGGGCCTGGCGCGACAGCGACGGCAACCTGCTGGGCCAGAAGGTCACGCCGCTGGATCGCGTGGGCCTGTACGTGCCCGGCGGCAAGGCGGCCTACCCGAGCAGCGTGCTGATGAACGCGGTGCCGGCGCGCGTGGCCGGGGTCAAGGAGATCGTCGTCACCGTGCCGACGCCGGGTGGCGAGCGCAACGCCCTGGTGCTGGCGGCGCTGCATGTGGCGCGGGTGCAGCGGGTGTTTGCCATCGGCGGTGCGCAAGCCATTGCCGCCATGGCCTACGGCACCGCGACGGTGCCACGCGTGGACAAGATCACCGGCCCAGGCAATGCCTACGTCGCCAGCGCCAAGCGGCGCGTGTTCGGCCAGGTCGGCATCGACATGATCGCCGGGCCGAGCGAGATCCTGGTGCTGGCCGACGGCAGCGCACCGCCGGACTGGGTGGCGATGGATCTCTTCAGCCAGGCCGAGCACGACGAGCTGGCTCAGAGCATCCTCCTGACGCCAGACGCCGCCTATCTCGAGGCGGTGCACGAGGCCATCGTCCGACTGCTGCCGACGTTGCCACGCGCGGACATCGTGCGCGCGTCGCTGGCCGGCCGCGGGGCGCTGATCCTGACGCGATCGATGCAGGAGGCCTGCGACATCAGCAACCGCATCGCGCCCGAGCACCTGGAGATCGCGAGCGACAGGCCCGAGCGCTGGGAGCCGCTGCTGCGTCACGCGGGCGCCATCTTCATGGGGCGCTACACCAGCGAAAGCCTGGGCGACTACTGCGCCGGCCCCAACCACGTGCTGCCGACGTCGGGCACGGCCCGCTTCTCGTCGCCGCTGGGTGTCTACGACTTCGTCAAGCGTTCGAGCCTGATCGAGGTCAGCGAGGCCGGGGCCCAGGTCCTGGGTCCGATCGCCTCGACCCTGGCCCATGGCGAAGGCTTGCACGCCCATGCCCGGGCGGCCGAGATGCGTCTGCGCGACGGCACCGCCGAAGCCGCCGCACCGACCGAGGGCGGCATCGAGATGCGCCCGGTCACCGAGCACAACATGGACGCGCTGATGAAGCTGTCGGTCGCGCCCGAGCAGGCCGGCTTCGTGTCGGCCAACGCGCGCTCCCTGGCCCAGGCCGCCTACCGCCCGCCGGGCCGACCGCTGGGCATCTATGCGGGCGATCTGCCGGTGGGCTTCCTGCTGCTGTGGGACACCCGGCGCGACCCCGAAGAGCCTGCCGACGAGCTCTGGGTCTGGCGACTGATGATCGACCAGGCCCAGCAGCGCAAAGGCTACGGTGCTGCTGCGATGCACTGGGTCGTGGCCGAGGCGCGCCGGCTCGGTGTCGCCAAGGTCGGCTTGAGCCACGTCAGAGGCAACACCGAGGCGGCGGCGTTTTATGCCGCGCTGGGCTTTGCCTACACCGGTGTCGAAGAAGACGGCGAACTCGAAATGGAGCTGATGCTGTGAACGCCCGCCTGCCCACCACGGCTGCGAGCCGCGTCGATGCGGTGATCGCCCGCGCGATCCGCCAGGACGTGCAGTCCATGCACGGCTACGCGATCCAGCCCAGCGCCGGGCTGATCAAGCTCGATGCGATGGAGAACCCGTTCGCGCTGCCGCCTGAACTGCAGGCCGAGTTGGGCGAGCGGCTGGGCCGGGTCGCGATCAACCGCTACCCGGTGCAGTGCGTGGGCGATGTCGTGGCGGCGCTGTCGCAGCACATCGACCTGCCATCGGGCGCGGCGCTGATGCTGGGCAACGGTTCGGACGAATTGATCGACCTGATCGGCCTGGCCTCGATGCACCCGGACGGCTGCGTGCTCGCGCCTTTGCCGGGATTCGTGATGTACGAGATGTCGGCACGCATCCGCGGCGTGCCGTTTGTCGGCGTCCCATTGACCGCGCGATTCGAGCTCGACGAGGCCGCGATGCTGGCCGCGATCGAGCAGCATCGGCCCACGGTGACCTGGCTGGCCTACCCGAACAACCCGACCGCCAACCTGTGGGACGACGGCGCCATCGAGCGCATCGTCACGGCCTGTGCCCGCCACGACGGCCTGGTGGTGTTCGACGAGGCGTACCAGCCTTTCGCCTCTCGCTCGTGGCTGCCGCGAATGGGTGAGTTTGCGAACACGATGGTGCTGCGCACCCTGTCCAAGTTCGGCCTGGCCGGGGTTCGGCTGGGCTACCTGTGTGGCGACGCTGCGCTGGTGGCGGAGATCGACAAGTTGCGACCGCCCTACAACATCTCGGCGCTCAACTGCGAGGCGACGCTGTTTGCGCTCGAACATGCCGATGAGTATTCGCGTCAGGCCAACGTGCTCAAGGCTGAACGCGCGCGGCTGCTGCGCGACTTGGCGCTGTTGCCCGGCACGACCGTGTTCCCCAGCGAGGCGAACATGATCCTGGTGCGGGTGCCGGACTCCAAAGCCGCGTTCGAGGCCATGAAGGCCCGCGGCGTGCTCGTCAAGCACATCGCCGGCCTGCACCCGCTGCTCGCCAACTGCCTGCGCCTGACCGTCGGCACACCCGACGAGAACACCGCGATGCTGGCCGCGCTGGCCAGTGCCCTGCACGACCGCTGAGAACCCGATGCAAAACCGCCGAGCCGACATCCGCCGCGACACCAAGGAGACGCAGATCCGCGTCGCGCTCGACCTCGACGGCACGGGTCAGGCGCAGTTGGCCACCGGCATCGGGTTCTTCGACCACATGCTCGACCAGATCGCCCGCCACGGGCTGATCGATCTGGACATCCAGGCCCGGGGCGACCTGCACATCGACGGCCATCACACCGTCGAGGACGTCGGCATCGTGCTCGGCATGGCGGTGGCGCAGGCCGTCGGCGACAAGCGGGGCATCACCCGCTACGGCCATGCCTACGTGCCGCTGGACGAGGCGCTGTCGCGGGTCGTGATCGACTTCTCCGGCCGGCCGGGCCTGCACATGCGGGTGCCGTTCAAGGCCGCAAGCATCGGCGGCTTCGACACCCAGCTGGCCTACGAGTTCTTCCAGGGCTTTGCCAACCACGCGCTGGTCACGTTGCACATCGACAACCTGCACGGCGACAACGCCCACCACCAGTGCGAGACGGTCTTCAAGGCCTTTGCCCGCGCGCTGCGCATGGCACTCGCACCGGATCCTCGCGCCGCCGGGCAGATCCCGTCGACCAAGGGCAGCCTGTAGGACGACACATGGCGGGCACGGTCGTCGTCGTCGATTACGGCATGGGCAACCTGCGCTCGGTGGCGCAGGCGGTGATGCACGCTGCGGCCGGCTCGGCTGTCGAAGTGCGCGTCAGCGGCGACCCGGCCGAGGTGATGGCCGCCGACCGTGTGGTACTGCCGGGGCAGGGCGCGATGCGCGACTGCATGGCCGAGCTGGAGCGCAGCGGCTGCCGCGCCGCCGTGCTGCACGCCTCGGCCCACAAGCCGCTGTTTGGCGTGTGCGTCGGCATGCAGATGCTGCTGGACCGCAGCGAGGAGCAGGCCACGCCGGGCCTGGCCGTGATCGCCGGCGAATGCCGCCGCTTTGCGCTGGACGGCCAGTTCCAGGGCGATGGCAGCCGCTTCAAGGTGCCGCAGATGGGCTGGAACCGTGTCCACCAGCAGCGACATGCGTTGTGGGACGGCATCGCCGACGGCGCCTGGTTCTACTTCGTGCACAGCTTCTACGCCGTGCCGCAGGACCCTCTGCACACCGCCGGTCTGACCGACTACGGCATCCGCTTTACCAGCGCGGTGGCGCGGGCTAACATTTTTGCGACCCAGTTCCACCCTGAAAAGAGCGCCGACGACGGCCTCGCGCTGTACCGGAACTTCCTCTCCTGGAAGCCCTGACCCCACTCGCCCCACCTGCGCCTTCGCCCAAGCGCCATGCTGCTGATCCCTGCCATCGACCTCAAGGACGGACACTGCGTCCGCCTGCTGCAAGGCGACATGAACGCCGCCACCACCTTCAGCGAGGACCCGGCCGCGATGGCCCGACGATGGGTCGACGCCGGCGCTCGCCGTCTTCACCTGGTCGACCTGAACGGCGCGTTTGCCGGCAAGCCGGTCAACGAGTCTGCGGTCAAGGCCATCCTCCGAGAGGTTGGCGACGAGATCCCGGTGCAGCTCGGCGGCGGCATCCGCGACCTCGACACCATCGAGCGCTACCTCGACGACGGCCTGTCCTGGATCATCATCGGCACGGCTGCGGTCAAGAACCCCGGCTTCATGAAGGACGCGTGCAGCGCCTTCGGCGGCCACATCATCGTCGGCCTCGATGCCAAGGACGGCAAGGTCGCGACCGATGGCTGGAGCAAGCTGACCGGGCACGAGGTCATCGACCTGGCCAGGAAGTTCGAGGACTATGGCGTCGAGGCCGTGGTCTACACCGACATCGGCCGCGACGGCATGCTCACCGGCATCAACATCGAGGCCACGGTCGCGCTGGCGCGGGCGCTTTCGATCCCCGTCATCGCGTCGGGCGGCTTGTCGGACATCGCCGACATCGAGCGCCTGTGCGCCGTCCAGGGCGAAGGGGTCGCTGGCGTCATCTGCGGACGCAGCATCTACACCGGAGCGCTCGACTTCGCGGCTGCGCAGGCCCGGGCTGACCTGCTCAACGGCGCGCCGGCCTGAAAGCGGCGCTCTTCGTGCTGGCCAAACGCATCATTCCCTGCCTGGACGTGACCGGCGGGCGTGTCGTCAAGGGCGTCAACTTCGTCGAGCTGCGGGACGCGGGTGACCCGGTCGAGATCGCGGCCCGCTACAACGAGCAAGGCGCCGACGAACTCACCTTCCTGGACATCACGGCCACCAGCGACGGGCGTGACCTGATCCTGCACATCGTCGAGGCGGTGGCCTCGCAGGTCTTCATCCCGCTGACCGTGGGCGGTGGCGTCCGCAGCGTCGCGGACGTTCGGCGCTTGCTCAACGCCGGGGCCGACAAGGTCAGCTTCAATTCCGCCGCCGTGGCGCGGCCGGAACTGATCGCCGAGGCCAGCGACAAGTACGGCGCCCAGTGCATCGTCGTCGCCATCGACGCCCGACGGCGCCGTGACGGCACGGCCGGATGGGAGGTCTACACGCACGGCGGTCGCAAGGGCACGGGGCTCGACGCGGTCGAGTGGGCACGCCAGATGGCGACCCTAGGCGCAGGCGAGATCCTGCTGACGAGCATGGATCGCGACGGCACCAAGGCCGGCTTCGACCTCGAACTCACGCGTGCCGTCAGCGACGCCGTGCCGGTGCCGGTGATCGCCTCCGGCGGCGTCGGCACGCTGGCCCACCTGGTGGACGGTGTCCGCATCGGCGGGGCCGACGCCGTGCTGGCGGCGAGCATCTTCCACTACGGCGAGTTCAGCGTCGGCCAGGCCAAGGCCGCGATGGCCGAGGCCGGCGTCCCGGTCCGGATGTGAGCGGCCGCGCCTCGGGGCCGCCCGGCGAGGTACGCCTGATCGCGGGTCTTTGGAAGCGCAGCAAGCTGCCGGTACCCAGCCGTCCCGGGCTGCGCCCGACGCCGGATCGCGTGCGCGAGACGCTGTACGACTGGCTGGGTGCTGACCTCTCCGGCTGGCGGGTGCTCGACGCCTTTGCGGGCAGTGGCGCGCTGGGCCTGGAAGCCGCTTCGCGCGGTGCCGCCGAGGTGCTGATGCTCGAACGCGACGCCGCATTGGCGCGGGGCTTGCGCGAGACCGTGGCCCGGCTGTCGGCTGGCGCCGCGCCGGCCGGGCGGGTGACGGTCCAGACGGCCGACGCAGTGGCCTGGATGGCCGCGGCACCGGCGGCGGGATTTGACCTCGTGTTGCTCGACCCACCCTTCGACGCCGGGCTGCTGCCCCCGGCGCTGGATGCCGCGTTGCGCCTGGTGGGGGAGGGCGGATGGGTCTATGCCGAGTCCGGAGGCGTCATCGAGCCGCCGGTTGGCTGGGCCGTGCACCGCAGCCTGCGGGCCGGAGCCGTGCATGCCGCGCTGTTGCGCCAGCAGACCTGAGTGCCGCCTACACTGCCTGCCCCGACGCCGCCGAACGCACCGACATGGCCACGCCGCTGACTGCCGTCTACCCCGGCACCTTCGACCCGATGACGCTCGGTCACGAGGACCTGATGCGCCGCGCGTCGCAGCTGTTTCCGCGCGTCATCCTGGCCGTTGCCGCCGGGCACCACAAGCGCACGATGTTCACCATCGCCGAGCGGCTCGAGATGGCCAGCGAGATCGCGCAGGGCTGCAGCAACATCGAGGTCGTGCCGTTCCGCGGCCTGCTGTGCGACTTTGTCGTCGGCGCTGGCGCCAAGGTCGTGGTGCGTGGGCTGCGCGCCGTTTCGGACTTCGAGTACGAGTTCCAGATGGCAGGCATGAACCGGCAGCTGATGCCCGAGGTCGAAACCGTCTTCATGACGCCGTCGGACCAGTTCCAGTTTGTCAGCGGCACCTTCGTGCGAGAGATCGCCAGCCTGGGCGGCGACGTCTCCAAGTTCGTCGCGCCTTCGGTGCTGCGCCGGCTGCGCGAGCGCGTGGCGCAGTCGACGTCGGTCTGAAGGAGCAACAGGCCGTGGCGCTGTGGATCACCGACGAGTGCATCAACTGCGACGTCTGCGAGCCCGAGTGCCCGAACGACGCGATCTCGATGGGTGAGTCGATCTACGAGATCGACCCCCGCAAATGCACCGAGTGTGTCGGCCACTTCGATGAGCCGCAGTGTGTCCAGGTCTGTCCGGTGAGCTGCATTCCGGTGAACCCGGAGCATGTCGAGACGCGCGAGCAGCTGCTGGCCAGGTACGACGATCTGCAGGCCGCGTTGCGGGCGAGGCTCAGCGCGGCTTCGGCGGTCCGGGCGGGGGGTTGAGGTCGGGCCGAGCGCCGTTGCGGTCGTCGTTCGACGCGGTGGTCCTGGGCTTGCGATCACGGTCCCGCTCGCGGTCCCGGTCATGATCCCTTTCCTGGGCGCGCTTGCGGTCCCGTTCGCGCGCGATGGCGGCATTGGCCGCGCTGGCTGCCGCGGCCGAGGGCCCGGCAAAGTGAACCGGCGGACGAGCAGCCGCCTCGCGCTCGGCCTGCTGGCGCTGCGACGCCAGGGTGTTGGCCAGGGCCTGTTCGCTTTGGGCTCTGCTGCGCGCAGCGGCAACCTGGTCCGGGTCCCGTGGGTCGGCGGCGTCGACCGCGCGGGCCTGGAGGCTGCCCGCGCAAGCCGAGTCCTGGTAGACGGTCCGGCCCTGGCCGTCGGTGCAGCGCCAGACCCGCTCGCGCGCGCTGGCCGCTCCGACGATCAGTGCACTGGCAAGCAGTACCAGGCTGGACTTTGCGATCACGGTCTTGGCCATCATCCGGGCTCCTGGTCATTTCGCGGCTCAAGGGTCGACGCGGCCAACGGGGCCGGTGGCGCGGGCTGTGGTCGGGGAGGCTTGGGCCGCGGTGGCTGGGCGTGGATCAGCGCCAGTGCGCGCGCCATGTCTCCGGCCAGCATGGCGTCGACAGCGGCCAGCGACTTGTCGATCGAGGTCCCGATCGCATCACGGTCGGTCGAAGAAGGCTTCTTCAGCACGTAGTTCGCCACCTCGGCCTTCACGCCCGGGTGGCCGATGCCCAGGCGGAGCCGCCAGAAGTTGCCGTCGCCCCACTGGCCGAGGATGTCCTTCAGCCCGTTGTGCCCCGCGGCGCTGCCACCTTGCTTGAGCTTGGCCTGGCCGGGCAGCAGGTCGAGCTCGTCGTGCACGACGAGCGTTTCTTCAGGCGTGATCTTGTAGAAGCGAGCCAGTGCGGCGACCGACACGCCGCTGCGGTTCATGTAGGTCATGGGCTCGAGCAGCCACACCGGCCCGGCGGGCGTGTTGGCCCGTGCGGCGATGGCCTGCCAGGGGCGCTCGGCCACGAGCTGAACCTTCAGCCGCTGCGCCAGCGCATCGATCCACCAGAAGCCCGCGTTGTGGCGCGTGGCCTCGTACTCCGAGCCGGGGTTGCCCAGGCCGACGAACAGACGAATCATGGTGCCCGGATTGTCGATGCAGCCGGCCCACGAAAAAGGCCCCACGCGGGGGCCTTCTGTCGAGGGACATGCAGAAGAAGGATTACTTCTTGTTCTGCTTTTCGTCCTTCTTGGGCTTGGCCTTGCCCTTGTCGGCGGCCACCACCGGCGTCGCGACGGGGGCTTCTTCCTCGACCTTGGGCACGGTGGCCGAGACGATCACCGGGTTCAGCGTGCCGTGCTTGACCGCCTTGATGCCCTCGGGCAGCTTCAGGTCGCTGGCGTGCAGGCTCTGACCCTTGACGAGGTGGCTGAGGTCGATGGTCACGAACTCGGGCAGCTGCGAGGCCAGGCACTCGATCTCGAGTTCGGTGGCGACGTGGTTGACCAGGCACTTGTCGGTCTTGACCGCCGGCGAGAGCTCTTCGCCGCTGAAGTGCAGCGGCACCTTCTTGCGCAGGCGGGTGGTCTCGTCGACACGCTGGAAGTCGATGTGAAGCACCTGCTGCTTCCAGGGATGCATCTGGAAGTCCCGCAGCAGCACCTTCTGGACGGCGCCGGCCAGGCTCATCTCGAGGATGGAGCTGTGGAAGGCTTCCTTCTTGAGCGCGAAGTACAGGGCGTTGTGGTCGAGCTCGATCATCTTGGGCTCGCCGGCACCGTAGACGATGCCTGGCACCTTGCCGGCGTTGCGCAGGCGGCGGCTCGCTCCGGTGCCCTGCAGCTGACGCTCGAAAGCGGTGAAGTTCATGTTGGATTCTCGGGTTGGGGTTGGGAGAAGTTGCCGGATGCCCGCGACCAGGCTTCCGGCTCTGTCCCGCTGCGATCGGATCAGAAGTTGTTGTTCTGTTCCGAAAACAGCGAGGTCACCGACTCCCCGTCGCTGATGCGACGGATGGTCTCGGCGAACAGGAACGCCACGGAGAGCTGGCGCACGTTCTTGCAATCGCGCGCCGCTTCCGCCAGCGGAATGGTGTTGGTGATGACGACCTCGTCGAGCGCCGAGCCCTTGATGCGCGACAGCGCCGGGCCCGAGAACACCGGGTGCGTGCAGTAGGCGTAGACATTCTTGGCGCCACGCTCCTTCAGCACCTCGGCCGCCTTCACCAGGGTGCCGGCGGTGTCGATCATGTCGTCCATGATCACGCAGTTGCGGCCGTCGATCTCGCCGATCACGTGCATCACTTCGGACACGTTGGCGGCCGCGCGGCGCTTGTCGATGATGGCCAGGTCGCAGCCGAGCTGCTTGGCCATGGCACGGGCGCGCACGACGCCACCGACGTCCGGGGAGACGACGACCAGGTCGCGGTACTGGCGGCTGCGAAGGTCCGACAGCAGCACCGGGCTGGCGTAGATGTTGTCGACCGGGATGTCGAAGAAGCCCTGGATCTGGTCGGCGTGCAGGTCCATGGTCAGCACGCGCTCGACGCCGACGGTCTCCAGCAGGTTGGCCACGACCTTGGCACTGATCGGCACCCGGGTGCTGCGTGGCCGGCGGTCCTGGCGGGCGTAGCCGAAGTACGGCATCACGGCCGTGATGCGCCGGGCGCTGGCCCGCTTCAGCGCATCGACCATGATCAGCAACTCCATCAGGTTCTCGTTGGTGGGGTTGCAGGTGCTCTGGACGACAAAGACGTCGCGGGCGCGGACGTTCTGCTTGATCTCGACCGTGACCTCGCCGTCGCTGAAGCGGCCGACATGCGCCGCGCCGAGCTCGATGCCGAGGTGGGTCGCGATCTCCTGGGCAAGCACCGGATTGGCGTTGCCGGTGAACAGCACGGTGTTGAACAGCACGGCAGCGGCCTTTGTGGCTTACGGGTCGGAGCGCGGGGCGGGATCGGACTCGGTCCTCAGCGTCGCATCGCCGCGAAACGACGGACACCGGTGTTTTGGCAGGGGAGGAAGGACTCGAACCCTCGCATGTCGGAATCAAAATCCGATGCCTTGACCAACTTGGCGACTCCCCTACACAGGACACCGCCGCTTGCGCCGCGAGGCCCTCGAACCTGGTGCTTTCAGCCGGCCCAGCCCCACAAGGGATGCCGGTCCAGACTGCGGCACAGCCGCCCCACCCACCCGGCAGGAAGATCGGCCAGCACAGCGGCCTCCATCCCACCGGGCATCGCCTGCGGTGGCGGGCTGCCCGATTCCCTGCCGACGACGGCGAACACCGCGCTGCCAGAGCCCGTCATCCGGCTGTTGCCGTAACGGGACTGGAGCCAGCTGGCGGCTTGCGCCACCTCGGGTTCATGGCGCCGGGCGCCGGGCTCGAGATCGTTGGTGCCGAAGCCGGGTGTCCAGCCAGGGATCCAACGCGTCACGGGCTCGGGCTGAGTGCCTTGTCCGCTGTCTTCAGGAAAGCCCACGACTATAACACTGGCACTGTCGCGCTTGAGCGCAACGTCGCCGAAGATGAGTGCCGTGGCGATGCTGTGCGGCGGCTTTGCGACAGCCAGAACGAGCGCCGGCAGCGCCACGGGCACCACGTGCTCGCCGATGCCGGTGACCAGGGCACTGTGGCCGTGGATGAAAAACGGAACATCGGCGCCCAAGGCCAGGCCGATGGACGCCAGCCGCTGCCGCGACCAGTTCAGGCCCCAGAGGCGGTTCAGACCCAGCAGTACGGTCGCCGCGTCTGACGATCCGCCGCCCATGCCGGCGCCCGCCGGCAGCCGCTTGTCGACATGGATGTCGGCGCCAAAGGCACTGCCACTGGCCGTTTGCAGGGCGCGAGCCGCCCGCAGGCACAGATCGTCCGCAGGCAGCGGCGGGCCCAGGTCGTGGCGGCAGAGCCGGCCGTCGTCTCGACGCTCCAGGTGCAGCCGGTCGGCCCAGTCGACGAGCACGAACAGCGACTCGAGCAGGTGGTAGCCGTCCGCGCGTCGGCCGACCACGTGCAGGAAGAGGTTCAGCTTTGCCGGCGCCGGCAGATCGTGCAGCGCCACGAGGCCGGAGGTCGTCATGGCAGGTCCAGCCGCACACGCAACACGATGGTTGGCGGCAGTTCGCGCCGGGCGACCAGCAGGCCTTCGGTCTGGCGAGCCAGATCCAGCGTCCAGCCCAGCTGCACGAAGCCGGCGGCGGTCTTCTGGGACGAGACATCGTCCATCGGCCGGCCGGCCAGCCAGTCCGGCAGGGCGGCCAGCGGCAGCACCTCGCCGAACATCTGGCGCGACAGGCTGGCCAGGCTGTCGTAGCGCTGCACGCCCCGCTCGGGGGTCTCGAGCTGCGCTGACTCACCTTTCCAGCTCAGCCTGGCCAGACGCTGGCCGGTGGCGGTGGCCAGCAGCAATTCACCCATCTCTCGTCGGCCGCGAAGTTCGAACGAGGCGTTGAAACCTTGTGCGGGCTGACCCTCGTGGGCCTCAACCGCCACGGCCAGGCGGCCAGTGGCGTCGGTGCTCGGGGTCGACGCTGCCGTCGGCGCCGCGACCGGACCATCGCCGACGCCCGGCACCTGGGTGCAAGCTGCCACGGCCAGCGCCACCGCCCCGGCGGCGAACCGCAGGCACATCGACATCACAGCGTCGTCACAGCTTGACTTGCAGCCGTGCCAGGGTCTCGCGCAGCACCTCGTTGCTCGGCTCGCGGGTCTGCACGTCGCGCCAGACCTTGCGTGCCTCGTCGGTCCGTCCCAGGGCCCACAGCACCTCGCCGAGGTGGGCGCCGATCTCAGGATCGGGGCGCGCCGAGTAGGCGGTCTGAAGGTGCTTGAGCGCCTCGGGCAGGTTGCCCAGGCGAAACTCGACCCAACCCAGGCTGTCGGTGATGAACGGATCGCCCGGGGCGAGTTCGAGTGCCCTGGCGATCAGTTCGCGGGCTTCGGGCAGACGCAGCCTGCGGTCCGCGAGCGAATAGCCCAGCGCGTTGCGCGCATGCGGCGAGTCGGGCTTGAGCTCGATCACGCGGCGCAGCAGCCGCTCCATGTCGTCCATTCGCTCGAGCTTCTCGGCCATCATGGCCTGCTCGTAGATCAGGTCGCTGTCGTCGGCAAAGCGCCGCGTGGCATCGGAAAGCAGGCTGTAGGCCTCGGACCAGGCCTTGGCTTCGCGCAGCACGCCGGCCTCGGCCACCAGCTTGGCGCGACCGTCCTCGGCCTTGCGTTCCGGAACGGCTCGGATCAAGGCTCGGCCTTCGGTCAACCGGCCCTGGCGCGCCAGGATGGTCGCTCGGCGCGTCTGGACGTCGAGGGCGCGCTGCGGGTCCTCGATGCGACCGAGCCACTTCTCGGCGCCGGCGAAGTCGCCTCGCATCTCAGAGGCCTGCGCCATCATCAGCCAGGCCTGGATGCGTCCCTGCTCGGCACGACGGCGCTCGCCCCCCGGGCTGCTGTCGGCTTCGTCGTCGTCATCGTTGGCTTCGTCCACGGGTGCAACGGCTGTCGGCGGCAGGCTCTCGATCT
>Ga0209985_10001166_pt1 | contig 26760 bp, 27 predicted proteins | sample NOAtaG_FD_187305 | JGI IMG/M metagenome (GOLD analysis project Ga0209985, IMG submission 187305) | Freshwater lake microbial communities from Lake Erie, under a cyanobacterial bloom - NOAA_Erie_Diel6S_1000h metaG (SPAdes) (version 2) | ecosystem: Environmental > Aquatic > Freshwater > Lake ...
GCACTGGTGGAACACTCCGTCGCCCTGGGGTCACCGACTTTGCTCTCCAGTACGTTGCGGGCCCCTTAACCGTCAGAGGCGCGATCCTTTCCACGAAGAACCCGGGCACAGAGGCTACCACTAACACCTCTGTGACTCCGGCGCAGGCAAATCTTGAGACAACTACGACCACACTGGCGGCCGGCTATAACTTCGGCACGGTTCGGCTCGGTGCGGTGGTTCAGAACGTCAAGAACGATGCCGGCGCCACAAGCGGCAACGGGAATGGATCAAACACCACGACCGGAAAAATCGATCAGGAGCGCGTAATGGCTCACGTTGCGGTTCCTCTGGGTGCATGGCGATTCCTCGCAGCCCACGGTTATCAGACAACAAACGAGCATAACGTGAACGCCCTGGAGGGTAAAAAGACAACTCTCACCGGTGTAGGCGCCGAGTATGATCTCAGCAAGCGTACGTTTGTATACGCTCGATACGAGACCGGCAAAGCCAATGACCGTCAGGCCAGCTCCATTAACGTAAATGGAGCTGCCTGCGGTGCTGCAGACGTCGCGTGTTCAAACGGGGCGTTCAGCCGCATGGGCCTGGGCGTTTCGCATCAGTTCTAAATCAGGGCCGATTTAGATTGGTTCTTTGTTAGTCCAAAAACCCCGTTGCGTAACGCAACGGGGTTTTTTTTATCGCTCGGATAACTCATAACTCGTAGTAATTAAGGCAGTCATCCCCAGCATCTTGGTCGCTGAACAATACTTGGTGCTGGATAGCTGTATTGCCCGCTCCACAAGGTTTGCCTTTAGGTGCCGGCCGCGGACTCGAAAGAGTAGATGGATCTTGGTGAAGACCTTGGGGTCAGTCTCTGCCCGCTCAGACGTCGTAATCACCTCGCAGGCCCGCACATCTAGACCGCTTTTTTTCAGAATTAGCACGACATCGTAGGCAGTACAGGCGGCCGACCCGGCCAGCACTGCCTCCATCGGCCTGGGCCCTAAATTTCGGCCCCCACCCTCAGGCGCCCCATCCATTACAAAGCTGTGCCCCGAGCCTGTCTCGGCGATAAAGCTCATGGTGTCAGGGCCAGCCCAGCGGATTGTGCATTCCATAATATGAAAAACTTTTTAATTGATGACCATATATTTAGAAAAGATTGCAATGCAGCAAAAAAGCGGCTACTGTGAAGGCTGTCTCCTCCACCTCCTCCTTTGGTGGATTGCGGCCCCAGGCTTAACCGCCTGGGGCTCTTTTTTTGAAGTTTCCCTTGAAAATCAGTATTCTAGAGGGCTTTCCCAAGTGCAGACTGGCGCTTCAAGCTTGGCTGCCAAATGTTGATGAGTGATGTTCATGAAAACGTTTTCTGCAAAAGCCCAAGAAGTCCAGCACGACTGGTTCGTTATTGACGGAACCAACGCCGTCTTAGGCCGGCTGGCAGCCGAGATTGCCCATCGCCTGCGTGGCAAGCACAAGCCTGAATTCACGCCCCATGTGGACACCGGTGACTTCATCGTGGTGGTCAATGCGGACAAGATTCGTGTCACCGGCAATAAGGCCGACGATAAAAAATACTTCCGCCACTCTGGCTACCCGGGTGGAATTTCCGAGACTACGTTTGCCAAGATACAAGGCCGATTCCCTGGCCGGGCACTTGAGATCGCGGTTAAAGGCATGCTGCCCAAGGGCCCGCTGGGCTACGCCATGATCAAAAAACTAAAGATCTATGCGGGCGACAGCCACCCCCACACTGCCCAGCAGCCCAAGCCGCTGGCGCTTCATTAATTTCCAGAAAGAACAACTATGGTCGGTGAATACAACTATGGAACCGGGCGCCGTAAAAGCTCTGTCGCTCGGGTCTTCATTAAAAACGGAAAAGGTAAGTTTCTCGTTAACGGAAAATCGCTGGATCAATACTTTTCGCGTGAAACTGGCCGCATGATGGTGATGCAGCCGCTTGTACTTACCAACCATAACAGCACATTTGATGTCATGGTCAATGTCCATGGCGGCGGTGAGACTGGCCAGGCCGGCGCGGTACGTCATGGTCTGACCCGCGCCTTAATCGATTACGATGAGGCACTGAAATCAACACTCTCAAAAGCGGGCCTTGTTACCCGGGATGCCCGCGAGGTTGAGCGCAAAAAAGTGGGTCTGCATAAGGCGAGAAAGCGCAAACAGTTCTCCAAGCGCTAATCACAGACCAAAATGCATTTGGGCCCAGTAGTCGGGCCCACAATAGGCCCCTCCAAGAGTATTCTTCGGGGGGTTTTTTGTTGGAGTGAATTCATCATGATCAGAGTTGGAATCGTTGGCGGCACAGGCTATACCGGGGTAGAGCTGCTAAGGCTATTGGCCCAGCATCCCCACGTCGAGATCGTTGCGATCACAAGCCGTAAAGAAGCTGGGCTAGAAGTCTGTGACCTATTTCCCTCGCTGCGTGGACGATTAACACTCAAGTTCTCCGAGCCGGCGAGTGCCCAACTCGAGAAGTGTGACGCAGTTTTTTTCGCGACACCCCATGGCGTTGCGATGGAGCAGGCGCGTACCCTCTTAGCCGCAGGCATTAAGGTCATCGACCTTGCGGCGGATTTTCGGCTAAAGGATCCTGCCGAATTCGAGCGTTGGTATAAGACACCACATACCTGCGCCGACCTTCTTGCTGAGGCGGTCTACGGGCTTCCCGAGGTTAATCGTGAAGCCATTCGCTCGGCCCGGCTCATCGGACTGCCCGGCTGCTATCCAACCAGTGTTCAGCTTGGGCTTTTGCCGGTACTTGAACATGGCGGTTTGATCGATACGGCAAGCCTGATTGCCGACTGTAAGTCAGGGGTCAGTGGGGCCGGCCGCAAGGCAGAGCTTCCGATAATGCTTGCCGAAGCTGGAGACAGCGTGAAGGCGTACTCGGTCTCGGGACACCGCCATCTGCCAGAGATCACCCAGGGATTAAAGGCAATCGCTGCGATGGCGGGAAAGGCCCAGGGTGCAAACGATCTCAAAATTGCCTTTGTTCCCCACTTGACGCCCATGATTCGTGGCATTCATTCCACACTCTACGCAAGGGTATTGGGTCATGCCCAGACCTTTGATTTTCAGAGGCTTTATGAGCAGCGTTTCGCTGCCGAACCCTTTGTGGACGTGCTTCCCGCGGGGGCCCACCCCGAGACCCGGTCGGTAAGGGGGTCCAATTTCATGCGGATTGCCGTGCACCGACCGCCGGAGACCGATCTTCTCGTGATCCTAGTTGTGGAGGACAACCTGGTGAAGGGCGCCTCCGGCCAAGCGGTGCAGGTGCTCAACATCATGTTTGGCCTGCCTGAAACGGCTGGGCTTCTGCAGTTACCACTTGTGCCCTAGCGGCCTAGACTCAATCCCTCCCTGACCCTTGGTGAACTCTTCTCGCATTCTGATCCCGATCGCATGGATCCTGATCGTCGGGATCATCTTTATCGGCATCGGGTCTACTCCACTGACGGATATCGATGAGGGAGCATTTTCAGAAGCCAGTCGTGAAATGCTTGAGCGTTCAGACTGGATTTCACCCTGGCTTTTAGATGCCCCTCGGTTTGATAAGCCGGTACTCATTCACTGGCTTCAGATGATGAGTTTCTCGATATTCGAGGTAACAACTTTTGCTGCACGACTGCCCTCGGCGGTGGCGTCAATCATTTGGATTGGCTCAGTGGGGGCTCTCGCTTTTCGGGTGAGCCGCAAACTATTCCCAGAGATTGACCCACTGGACACTTACCTGTCGGCGATTGTTCTTACCGCCAGCACAATTGGTGTTCCCGCTATCGGAAGAGCCGCCACCGCTGATGCCCTTTTAAATTGCCTGCTTGTGTTGAGCCTACTGTGTGTTTGGATATTCTTTTATGAAAAATCGGATCGTCGTTATGGCCGTGCCCTTTCGTTTTTTGTTGGGCTCGGCCTACTCACAAAAGGCCCAATCGCTGTTTTAATTCCTGCGGCAGCAAGTATCTTCGCCGCGATAGGTTCGGGATTAATGATGCGAGAGTCAAGTCATCAGAAACAGGCTGCAACTGAAAAACATTCTTACCTGAAATTCGCGCTGGAAAGGTGGATGCATTTAGTTCTTGACCCTCTGGCATGGCTCATCGTAATCGCGCTTTGCGCCCCGTGGTATTTCCTACAGTTTCAAGCCCAAGGGACTGCGTTTATCGAGGGGTTTTTTGGTACCCACAACCTTGGTCGATTTGTTTCCACGATGCATGGGTTTTCAGCAGGTCCATGGTATTACCCGGGGTGGATCTTAATCGCTACTTTACCCTGGACACCCCTAGTTATTCGTACCTTGATATTCGTGGTGCGAAAGGGTTCATACAAAAATCCTGAACTGATAATGCACTGGGGAATCTTTTTATTTGTTCTTGTATTTTTTTCATTCTCGGCAACTAAGCTCCCTCACTACGGTTTTTATGGACTTTCTGGCCTAGTTGTACTGATGTCTATAGTTCTTGCGATGAAAACCTCCAGAAGTGGTGGCGCAGTCGCCTCACACGGAACCTTATTACCGGAGCGACTTTTTCTTGTTTTTTTATTTCTTGTCTTGTCGGCGATACCGCTGTGGTGGGGGCTCGTTACCATAAAAGATCCTTATTACTTCACCGCATGGCAGCGGGCAGACGAACTCTTTCGCCAGGATCGCTTTTGGTTCGTATTACTACTCTTAGCGGGACTTGGCTTATTTTTTCTGAGACCCTTCATCGGTCTAATGCTTGGCGGATTAATTTTTAGCCTAAGCCTGCATACCTTTATTGTTTCCACAGTAATTTCTGCGCTTCGATCACCAATCGCTGCAGCGGCAGAGGTTTTACGCCCGCTGCCGCCCCAACAAACGATTACATGGCAGCTTGCCGCCCCGAGCCTTTCGTTTTATACGGGCCGCGTGATTCCTGCAGGTGAGCCGAATCCGGGAAAAGTGGTTGTCATGCACTCAAAAGACTCGGCTCGGCTCGCGGAAAAAATTTCCGCGGGTGGGCGATCATCCGAGTCAATTCAAGTGATTTGGTCATCTCATGGAATTCAGATTGTAGAAATGAGATAGCGCCATGAACCAAATTGAACTTTTTGTTGCTCTGAATGCATTGTTGGCGGGGTTTCCGCCAATTCTCTGGATGTCGCTCAGCCTCTTGGGGACTGGTTGGGCGGTTTTCTCTCTACTATTTCCATCGATTATTTTGAATCCAAGGCTTTTCTATGCAGTCGCTTTGACAGCGCTCATTGCGGGCGGTTTTTCAAGGGCGATTAAGCTGGCGGTTGCCGCACCCCGCCCCCCGGCTATTCTTGAGCCGGGGAGCTTTAATTTGCTGGGTGATGCGCTTCACGCCAACGCAATGCCATCCGGCCACACGATTACCGCTTTTGCGGCAGTGACTGTTCTGATTGCGACGAGCCCCCCAGCGCGGCGCTTCATATTTGCACCGCTATTCTTATTGGCAGTGGGCGTCGGCCTATCACGTGTCGCCATCGGCGTGCACTGGGTTGAAGATGTGCTGGTCGGCTCGATTATTGGCCTGCTCTCAGGCGTCCTCGGTGCACGATTAGCCTGGAAATTGCCGAAAAAAATTCTTGAGCCGGGATGCTTCTGGCTGAAGCTGTTATCAGTTTGGGGGCTGGTATGCGTCTATATACTGCTGACCCAAAAGCTGGATTTCAAGGAAAATCAGGTGCTTCAATGGGCCCTTGCCGGCCTTGTGGGGGCCGCGTTTTTAATCTTCTGGTTCCGGGTCGTGGCGGACCGCGTAGGAAGGTAATTAACCACAGCGTGCCTATGGTTATAGGGCATCGATAAACCAAACATGCTTGCGATAATTCTGATCTATCTAACCTAGAAAGTAGTGCTATGCAGACTGATAACGACTCTTCCGTAGTTGACATGCCACTTCCGCTTTTATTTACCGATGCCGCTGCGGCCAAAGTGAAAACTCTTATCGAGGAAGAGGGCAATCCCGACCTTAAGTTAAGGGTTTTCGTACAGGGTGGTGGATGTAGTGGTTTTCAGTATGGCTTCACCTTTGATGAAGCCACCAACGAAGACGATACCGCTATGGAGAAAAATGGGGTGACGTTGCTCATCGACAGCATGAGCTACCAGTATTTAGTGGGTGCCGAGATTGATTACAAAGAAGATCTTGAGGGCTCTCAGTTTGTGATCAAGAATCCGAATGCCACTACCACCTGTGGCTGCGGATCAAGTTTTTCCGCCTAAGCGTTTTTCTCATCTCGCTCACGTTTTAGCCACGACGGCAGGGAAAGTAAACCCTGCGTTGTTGCCGTTAATCCGAATAAGACCGAGGCCAAGAACGCGGCCTCGGGTTGAATTCCAATCTCTGTAAGAAAAATTACACTCGCCACCTCGCGTGATCCAAAGCCTCCGATCGAGGCAGGAACTACAGCGCCAAGAAAAATACCCGCACAAAGTGTTGCAACAGCAAGGCTGCTGAACTCTGCCCGCACCGCAATCAGGCAGCATAAAAAGGCGGTAATGGTGAGTAGCTGTGACCCCACCGAGATACTCGCGGGCACAAACATGCCGCGGATCCATTTCGCTTTCATCCACCACAGTAAGGCGGGTGAGACGCTCATGCCCAGTAGCGCAAGAAAGTAAATCACCATCAGGGCCTGCGGTGCCTGAGTCCATGGGCGATCACTGAAGATGAGCTGAGCGCAAAAAGCGGCCAGCGCCAACGCCGACAGTGCCCAAAAGCCAATCGCACGATCCAATACAACAGATTGAGTCCCGCTGATTTTAGACATGCCCATTTTTGTAAGGCCGAGCACACGCCAGATATCGCCCCCGATAATGCCGCCAGGCAAGACCGTGTTGGCCGTGATGCCTTGAAAATAAAGTTGTAGGGCTGGGCCTTTTTCAAGCGGGTGGCCCATCTGCAACACAATTTTTCTCCAACGCATGCTGCAGGCGAGATTCGCTAAGCAGGTCAGCGCCAGGCCGAGAAGCGCCCACTGCCAGTCCGTTGATTTGAGCATTGCGAGCAACTCTGCAGGCTGTAGCTGCGACAGCAGTATGGCCACCAGTCCCAGCCCAAGGGCGGGTTTTAGAAACTGCTTTAGACGGCTGGCTTTTTCCACTGGCGTCCAGTGTTCGGCCGAATCAAATATTGCCTGCGGCCCTGTGGCTCGTGATAGATCCGCACCAAGAGCTCTCCAATAAGCCCCGTTGCGAGCAGCTGCACGCCCACCAGGGTAAGCAAAACTCCCAGCATGAGAAGCGGCCGGCCGCCGATATCTGCATCCAGGACGAGCTTTTCCGCGGCAAGCCAGGCCAGGATGCCAAGGCCAAATGCCAGCATCACAAAGGCAATTCCGCCAAAGGCGTGGATCGGCCGGTGCAGAAATCGCATGGTGAATCGAATCCACAGTAGATCGAGGAGCACACGAACAGTGCGGTCAATGCCGTACTTCGATACCCCCGCCATTCTCGGCCGATGATTTACTGGTACTTCAACAATCTTGGCTCCAACCTCAACCGCAAGCGCCGGAATAAAACGGTGCAGCTCTCCGTAAAGCCGCAGGCTCTTAATGATCGAGGAGCGATAGGCTTTCAAAGCGCAGCCATAATCATGAAGCGCTACACGTGTAACCTTTGAAATTAAGGCATTGGCGATCTGTGAGGGCAGCTTGCGCGAGAGCGCTGCATCCTGGCGAGATTTTCTCCACCCACTCACACAATCGACTTCGGGATCGGTTTCTAAAATCTCAATTAATGCCGGGATATCAGCGGGATCGTTCTGAAGATCTCCATCCAGAGTCACGATGTAATCACCCTCGGCATGATCAAAGCCCGCCTGCAGGGCTGTGGATTGGCCATAATTTCGAATCAGAAATATGCAGTGCAGCCATGGGAAGTTTTCAGATAAGCGTTGCATCACCTCTGCCGTGCCATCGCGGGAGCCATCATCAATGAGCAGTAGCTCAAAGTCCCAGCCCGTTGGAAGTAGTGCAACCGATACCTGATCGACCAGGCCAGCGATATTGGCTTCCTCGTTATATACCGGTATGACGATAGAGACTTTTGGCAAGGGCTAGGTCCGGATTGATTTGGCAGCAGAAGGCGCTATTGTGACAAGAATCCAGGCGACTGCAGCCGAGATGAGATAGACCAAAAAGAAAGAGAACACCACATCGCTTAAAAAGTGTGCGCCAACCGCGATGCGGGTCCAGCCGATCAGCCCCCCGCAGGCTAGACTTAACCAGAGCCAGAGGGGGCTTCGGGCCACAAAATAAAGGGCAACGAAGGAAAAGCCGGCTGCCGCATGGCCACTGGTAAAGGCGCAGTTGCGGTCGCATTGATTCGACTTCACCCAGGCCGGAGTGAATTGTTTGCTGCCACCAAAATCCTGAAGTTCGCGCGGCCGGGCTCGATCCCAGTGCTCTTTGAAAACAGAATTTACAACCACGGCAGGCCCCAGCACCAGGCTAATGGTCACCATCGCGGTTGATAAGACTTTACTGTGCCGCCGAAAGATCCGAAACAGCAAAAAACCCAGTAGCCCCAACAAAATCGCCCGGGAGATAACATCGACTGCTAAAAAACTGAGTTGTAAAAGCTCATTTTTGCTTAGCCAAAAGCCGATTAAGGCACCATCGTCTGCACGGCCTGCATCAAAAAAAAGCCGGCTCGTTGCGAGATCGAGTTCGGGCAGCAAAAAAAACAGGGCCGAAAAAGCAATGCAAATCGGCAGACCCAAGATAAGAGCCGCCCGCGATCGGATGCGAACAAGGTCAAAAAGCGACTGGCTCACTATGGAAGTCATGGGTACAGAAAATAGGAATAAGGTTTATCGGCGGGCCCAATAGCCCTGGATTTTATCCCCTGGATCACCCACCCGGGGGGCCTGCCGTGATTCATCGGTATCGGGGGTGACATCGCGAAAACCACCTGCGAGCAAGTCGCGCACGGTGTCCTCTGGGGCCTGATCACCAACAAAAACAATCAGTATCCATTGATCAGGGTTACGCTTCTGATCGCGAATATTAAAAAACCAGCTGTAATGGTGACTTCTGCGATTCTGCTGATCTAGGGCATAGGCGGTAAGCCCCTGAACGCCCTTTAAGTTTGCAAGCAGGCGGCGGTCCTCGGCCACCACAATTGCGCCACGCTCTTTTGCCTTCAGTGCGATCCAGTCGGTCGCCTCTTTCCAGCCCCGCAATTTCTCAATGGCCCGAATCTTTGGTGCATCACTGGTGTAGTAGCTATAACTTAAGCCGTGAATGCAAAGTACTGAAAACAGCAATCCGAACAATATCGAAAGCTTCAGCAACATCGAACCCATACGATGGCTACGAGTGCTGGCCTTATCTGCTGTCCAGAGCCAGCCCACCAAAATAGCGATCGCAATATGGGCGGGTGCCGCCCAGTTTGCGAAGGCCCTTGAAGTGATCGCCTGCAAAACAATAATCGCAAGCATTGGCAGGGCAAACATCAGTAAAAGATTGACTTGCCGTGTTGCCTGAGATTGCCATCGGCCGCTAAAGGCTGCTGGCATCCAAAACAGCAAGGCCAAAAGCGCGAAAGGGCCAAGCAGCAAAAACTGGGCGGCTCCAAACTCGGCCAATGATCGCAAGGCCCCAAAAAAGCTCCAAGGAGCTTCAGTTGGCCCCTGCTGGACCTGGGCAATCTCGAGATGATGTGACAGGGTCGGAAAGCCATGAACTACATTCCAAAATAGGTTAGGTGAAAAAATTAGCAAGGCAGTGATTGCAGCAATCCAGGGGCCCCAAGAGAAAAGCCGCCGTTGTGTCAGAAGAACAAGCAGGGCGCTAATGACAAACACACCCATCGAATATTTCGCCAGTAGCCCAAGGCCTACAGCGATGCCGCAGACTATCCAGTAGCCCCAGCGCTCGGGTCCGTGGTGGCCCAAAAAAGGCTCCGACTGGATATCAATTGCCCTGACAAAGGCCCAGAGTCCTATTGACCAGAACATTAAGAGCCAGGCATCGGTGGTGGCAAAAAGAGAGAGAAATCCAAGCAGTGGTGATGTGAGCAGTAATAAAGCGGTGGCCAAAGCGGCAGCTCTGTGCTGAAACATGGCCCAGGAGGCCAGTGCGGCAAAAAGCCCAGCAAACCCCAAGGCGAAGGCCTGCGACATTCGGGCGCAGCCCCCGATCCAGCTGGGCCCTCCGAGTCCGACCGCATCACAGGCCGCCTGATTGGCCGCCAACATCCAAGCGATCATTGGGGGCTTGGAGTAATAGCCGAATGCAAGATCCCGGGCCCAGCCAAGATATTGGGCCTCGTCGACCTGAAGCGGCAGTGGAGAAAAAAAGCCAGACACTGATCGGTAAACGATCAGTGCGAACAATCCAAAGATGACAAGTGAGGCCGGGTTTTTAAGCGACTGGCTCAAGGCCTTTGGCTGCCTTATGGCTACTCGACCGCCTTGACCATGTCTTCCACAACTTTCTTCGCATCACCGAAGACCATCATCGTCTGGTTCATGTAGAAGAGGTCGTTATCAAGGCCGGCATAACCGGCGGCCATAGAGCGCTTATTGACGATCACCGTTTTGGCTTTATAGGCCTCTAGAATGGGCATACCAAAAATGGGGGACCCGGGTGTGCGGGCTGCGGGGTTCACCACATCGTTTGCACCCAAGACAAGCACGACATCGGTCTGGCCAAACTCCGAGTTGATATCTTCCATTTCAAAGACTTGGTCGTAGGGCACCTCCGCCTCCGCGAGCAGCACATTCATATGGCCTGGCATACGGCCTGCCACAGGGTGAATCGCGTATTTCACGGTGATGCCCTTGTGGGTGAGCTTCTCGGTAAGTTCTTTGAGGGCATGCTGTGCACGGGCCACCGCCAGGCCGTAGCCCGGAACAATGATCACGGTCTCGGCATTGGTCAGCATAAAGGCTGCGTCATCCGGCGAGCCGCTTTTTACCGGACGCTGCTCGCTACTGCCGGCCGCCACTGCCCCCGATTCGCCACCAAAGCCGCCAAGAATCACATTAAAAAACGATCGATTCATGGCCTTACACATGATGTAAGACAGAATCGCACCGCTTGAGCCCACCAGTGATCCTGCAATGATCAGCATGGAGTTGTTCAGTGAAAACCCAATACCTGCAGCCGCCCAGCCCGAGTAGCTATTGAGCATCGAGACCACCACCGGCATATCCGCACCGCCAATCGGGATGATGATCAGCACTCCCAGCACAAATGACAGCGCCAGCATCAGGAAAAATGCAGTCCAATCTTCGGTGAACATGAAAATCAGGCCAAGGGCGATTGTGGCGATGCCCAGTGCCAGGTTGAGCATATGCTGGCCGGGGAAGACGACCGGCGCCCCCTGAAACAGACGGAATTTATATTTGCCAGAAAGCTTGCCAAAAGCGATGACCGAGCCGCTAAAGGTAATTGCACCGATGGCAGCGCCCAAGAAAAGCTCAAGTCGATTGCCCAGCGGAATTCCGGATCCCTTCTGGGTGATGTTCAGTGCATAGGGCTCGGCGACCGCAGCGATTGCGATAAAGACTGCAGAAAGGCCGATCATCGAGTGCATGAAGGCGACCAGCTCAGGCATTTTGGTCATCTCGACCCGCTTGGCCATGGTCGCACCAATGAGTCCGCCGACCACCAAGCCAATGATCACCAGCGTAAAGCCTTTACCCAGGCTAGCGCTTCCGCCCATGACAGCCTCAGCCATCGTAGAGATCAGGCCGACTGTTGTGAGAATGGCAATCGCCATTCCAGTCATGCCGAAAACATTTCCACGAATGGAGGTTGTGGGATGCGAGAGGCCCTTTAAGGCCTGAATAAAACAGATCGATGCAATCAGATAAAGCAGGGTAACGGTATTGATCGAGAGGCTAAACATTTATGCAGCCTCCTTCTCGGCAGCTGGCGCTTTTTTCTCTTTTTTCTTAAACATCTCCAGCATGCGGCGGGTCACCAGAAAGCCACCAAAAACATTGACTGCGGCAAGTGCAACCGCTAAGACGCCCATCGTCATGCCGAGCGTCGTTTCAGTCAGGGCGGCCGCCAGCATGGCGCCCACAATCACAATCGCAGAAATTGCATTGGTCACGGCCATCAGCGGCGTGTGCAGCGCGGGCGTGACATTCCAGACCACGTGATAGCCCACATAGATGGCCAGCACAAAAATGATCAGATTAACGAGGGTTGGACTAATGGCTTCCATGGGATTGTTCTCGCAGAGTTAAGCGTTTTTCGTTCTAGTTTCTGAGTACAGCGCCGTCTTTCGTGACTAGGCAGGCGGTCACGATGTCGTCATCCGCAGGGATGGTGAACCCACCCTCCTTCGTGATCACGAGCTTCATGAAATCCAGCAGATTGCGGGCATAAAGCGCACTCGCATCGGTGGGCACTAAGGCTGCGATATTCGGCTGGCCGACCAGAATCACACCGTGCTTGACCACGGTCTTGCCCAGTTCAGACAGCGGACAGTTGCCGCCTTGCTCGACTGCCATATCAACGATGACCGAGCCCGGCTTCATCGATTTCACCATCTCTTCGGTGATCAAGGTGGGGGCCTTGCGCCCCGGAATCAGTGCAGTGGAGATCACGATGTCCGCAAGCGCGATGCGTTTGGCGACTTCGGCCGCCTGTCGCTTCATCCAGGCCTCGGGCATGGGCCGGGCATAGCCGCCCACGCCCTGCGCGATTTCGCGCTCCTCATCGGTCTCAAAGGGCACATCAATGAACTTGGCGCCCAGCGATTCAATCTGTTCTTTGACGGCAGGCCGCACATCGGAGGCCTCGACAACGGCGCCCAGGCGCTTGGCAGTTGCAATCGCCTGCAGGCCCGCAACGCCTGCACCTAGAATCACCACCCGGGCTGCTTTTACAGTGCCTGCAGCAGTCATCAGCATGGGAAAAATCCGGGGATAGGCATCGGCGGCAAGCATCACGGCCTTGTAGCCCGCGAGATTGGCCTGCGAAGACAGCACATCAAGGCTCTGTGCCCTTGTGGTTCTGGGGGCGGCCTCCATTGCGAAGGCCGTGAGACCAGCTGCAGCCAGCCGATCCAGGCCAGCCCGATCAAAGGGATTGAGCATGCCAATCAATACGCTGCCACGCTTCATCTGGCGGGCCTCTTCCTCTGACGGCAGGCGGACCTTCAGCACGAGCTCGGCGGCCAAGGCCTGCGACTGATCGCCGATCGTGGCGCCCACTGCCGAATAGGCCTCATTCGGATAGTTGGCCGAGAGTCCGGCATCCCGCGCGACGGTGACCTGATGGCCCTGGGCCACATACTTCTTCACTGTCTCGGGTGTGGCCGCTACCCGGGTCTCGCCAGGGATCGACTCTTTAGGAATACCGAGTTGCATTCGAATTTCTCCGTAAAAACCGTGTATTTGACGCAATCCTACCCGACCGACCCGCGGGCCCTGATGTGGCGTCCCCTCAGGCCGGGGCCCCGGCGACCCGATCGAGTCGGATCAGCCGGTATTCATAGTTTTGTACAAACGAGGTGTAGCGATCACTTTTTCGAAAAAGCTTTTGCAAGGGCTTTTTAAACAGCAGCCGCACCAGCAGGTTGGTCAGCCGATGCTCCCTGCGCAGATCCTCTAGGCTTTGGGCCACAAAAGGCTTTAAAAATCGATTCTTGATCTGATCAAGGGCTTCAAAGGTCGGAGAGATCCTGTCAGTAAGATCAAGATCTTCAGAAATTACGAATCGATCACCAAGCTCTTGAGCAACCGCATCTTTGAAGGCCTGGTGGCGGATAAATTTTCGCTCCGAAGAGCCCTCGCGAATGAAGTAGTCGAAAATCACCACGCCCTTTTTTGCGATTCGGTCGATCTGCTTTAGCGCAGCCCGGGTGTCGAGATAGTGAAAGCTTTCTGAAAACAGCAGCAAATCGTATCGGGCGGACTCACGATAGTCTTCAAAGCGTGTTTCGTGGATTTGGCAGGCAGGCGGCAATTTAGCCCGTGCGATCTGATTCAGATGACTGCTCGGGCAGACACAGTCCACCTGATAGCCCCGATTCACAAGGGCAAGGGCATTGCTGCCCGTGCCACTGCCCACATCAAGAATCGATTGCACACCGGGCGGAAAAACGCTCACCATCTTGTCGAAGTAGTGCTGCTGTGCCAGCCCCACGCGCGCCAAGGTGAATTCGCCCTGATGGCCCGACTCCCAGTAGCCATAGTGAAGGTACCCACGGCCATTCACGACCTGAGAAATCAGCGCCTCAAGGTCGAGGTTGAATTTTTTTCCAAACATGGGCGCAGATGCTACCCGAGAGCCGCTATTTTTGCAGTGCGAAAGCTAGAATCGTCGGCCATGAATGCATCAAGTGCAATTCACCCTGTTCTCGATTGGAAATCGGCCCTGGCGGGCCGAAAAACAGTCGTTGTTGGGCTCTCCGGTGGCGTGGACTCCGCCGTCACGGCGTGGCGGCTTAAGCAGGCTGGCCTGACCGTCATCGGCATGTTCATGAAAAACTGGGAGGAAGATGACGACGACACCTATTGCTCAACCCGCCAGGACTTCTTGGATGCAGCGGCCGTCGCCGATGTGATTGGAATTGAATTACAGGCGGTGAATTTTGCTGCGGAATACAAAGATCGGGTGTTTGCTGACTTTCTGCGTGAATATCAGGCGGGCCGCACGCCGAATCCCGATGTGCTGTGTAACGCCGAAATTAAGTTCAAAGCATTTTTAGACTTTGCCATCGCACAGGGGGCCGAATGCATCGCCACGGGCCACTACGCGCAGTTGCAGCGCGATCGGGCAGGCGGCATCCAGCTCATTCGCGCCGCCGATGCCAGCAAAGATCAGACTTACTTCTTGCATCGGCTTAACCAATCTCAGCTTGCGCGCACCATTTTTCCGATCGGGGACCTTCAGAAATCCGAGGTCCGATCGCTTGCCCAGAAAATTGGCCTGCCCAATGCGGCTAAACGTGACTCCACTGGCATTTGCTTTATTGGTGAGCGGCCATTTCGGGAATTCTTAAATCGCTACCTGCCCAGCACACCCGGCCCGATCAAAACACCGGCAGGCCGTCTGCTGGGGCAGCATTCGGGCTTAGCCTTCTACACCCTAGGCCAGCGCAAAGGCCTTGGCTTGGGTGGTGATCGGGCAGGCGATGGCAGCCCCTGGTATGTGTTGGAGAAAGACTTAACGCGCAACACCCTTATCGTGGATCAGGGCCATGACCATCCCGCCTTGCTTTCCCACCGGCTTCACGCCATGGACGCCAGCTGGATCTCGGGCAGCCCACCGCCACCAGGGGCGGCGCTTTCCGCCAAAACACGGTATCGCCAGCGCGATGGCGCCTGCTGGATTCAGGCCCAGGCCGATAGCTTTGATCTTGAGTTTGAGTCACCGCAGTGGGCTGTAACCCCGGGCCAGTCCGCCGTGATTTATGACGGACCGATTTGCTTAGGCGGCGGGATTATTGCGGCAAAGTCGACTTAAAAGAGTCCCGCTGCATGAGCTTTTCGTAAAGGCTTCGCAGATTGGGATAAGTCTTTTGCCAATGATTTTCGGGGAATCGAAATGCCAGATAGCCAAGGGCTGCGCCTACGGCGACATCGGCCAGAGAGAAATTCCGGCCATAGCACCAGGCATTTTTTCCAAGGCTGCGCGACATCGAGGCCAGCGCAGCATCCACCTTGCGGGCCTGGCGATTAATCCAGTTGGGTGATTTCTCGCCCTCGGGCCGGCGGCCTTCCAGCAGCATGGCAATTGCCGCATCTTGTAGGCCATCAGCCAAGGCCTCCCAGACTTTGACCTCGATGCGCTCACGCCCACCCTCTGGGATGAGCCGCTGAATCGGCGCCCGAGAATCCAGAAATTCCACGATGACCCGCGAGTCGTAAATACAGGTGTTGTCATCAAGCACCAACACGGGAATCTTGCCCAGGGGATTGGAGTGCTCAATATCGGTACTGGCCGACCAGACATCGTTGATCACAAATTCGCATTCCGTTTTCTTTTCGGAAAGGACAATGCGCACCTTGCGGACATAGGGGCTGGTATGGTTGCCGATGAGTTTCATTGTTCAGGTCTCTTCCGAATTCGGGCTCGAAGTATAGAATGACTGGCGTGAAAGCTCTAACGGCACTTTCCCCGCTAGATGGCCGCTACTGCGGCAAGGTCGATGGCTTGCGGCCTTTACTTTCCGAGTATGGCTTTATGCGGCATCGGGTCCGCGTTGAGCTTGCCTGGTGGCTGGGCTTATCGCAGCTTGGGTTTCCCGAGCTGCCCAAATTCAGTGCAAAGGCCCAGACTGCGATTCAACGCTGGGCAGATGATTTTTCTGAAGCGGATGCCGAGCGCATCAAAACGATTGAAGCCACGACCAACCACGATGTCAAAGCTGTCGAATACTGGCTAAAGGAAAAGGCGGCTGCGCAGGCCGACTTGCCCGAAGTGGCAAACGCCTCTGAGTTCATCCACTTTGCCTGCACCTCAGAAGACATCAACAACACCTCCCATGCACTGATGCTGCGCGATGCGCGCAGTGCATGTTTGATGCCCGCAATGCAGGCCTTAATCGATCGGCTCGCGGTACTAATCGAAGAAAGCGCTGGCATTGCCATGCTGTCGCGGACCCATGGCCAGACGGCATCACCCACGACCTTAGGTAAAGAACTTGCCAATGTCCGCCAGCGGCTGCGCTTAGCCCGCGGTGCGTTTTCTCAAATCAAACCGCGCGCAAAAATGAATGGGGCGGTGGGCAATTACAACGCCCACATCGCGGCGGCCCCAGAGGTCGACTGGCCAGCTTTTTCACAGCAGGTTGTCGAGGGCCTGGGCCTGGAGTTTGCAAGCCACACCATTCAGATTGAGCCCCATGATTGGATTGCCCAGTACCTCGATGCGATTGCACGCTTTAACACCATCGTGCTGGACCTCTCGCGTGACCTCTGGGGCTATATTGCTCTCGGGTACTTTAGCCAAAGGCTCAAGGCAGGCGAGGTGGGCTCATCCACCATGCCGCATAAAGTTAACCCGATCGACTTTGAAAATGCTGAGGGCAATCTTGGGATTGCGAATGCCCTGCTTGGCCATCTGAGCGAAAAGCTTCCGGTATCTCGTTTTCAGCGGGACCTGACCGACTCCACCGTGCTGCGAAACCTTGGGGTTGCCCTGGGCCACAGCCTGCTTGCCTTCGATTCGGCCCTCAAGGGCCTGGGCAAGCTGGAAATAAATCGGGCTCGGCTTGCCGCCGATCTCGATTCGGCCTGGGAGGTCTTGGCCGAACCCATCCAGACGGTGATGCGCCGCCATGGCCTTGAGCAGCCCTATGAGCAGCTCAAGGCCCTGACGAGGGGCCAGGGTATGACCGAGGCCTCCATGAGGCAATTTATCGGCTCACTGGCCCTTCCTGAGCCAGATAAGGGCCGCCTTTTGGCGCTGACCCCGGCGACATACACGGGGCTCGCCGAGAAGCTTGCCCAGCAGGAGCTGACCCATAAATAGGGACAACTAATTTCAGGGGCCCCGCAGTCCCGCTTCAGGGGCCGTTAAAAGCCCTACTGGACCTTGCCGATACGCTTTACGACTTCAGCCAACTTCTTGGCATCGGTATCCACGTAGCGGCCGAAATCTGCGGCATCCAAAAATTGAATGGGGCTGCCGCTATTGCTGATGATCTGGCGGACTTTCTCATCATTGGCGGCCTGCCGGGCGGCATCCCGCAGTTTGGCCACAACATCATCGGGCGTATTGGCGGGCACGAAGATTCCCGACCACTGCGCGAATTCCGCGGGAACGCCCAGTTCTTTAAAGCTCGGCACATCAGGCAGTGCCGCAAGCCGGCCTTCACCCCAGTGGGCCAATGCCCGGACCTTGCCGGATTTGATGTGGCTGACAATCGAGGCGGGGCCGGTGGCCAGGGCATCCACCTGGCCGCCTAATAGGCCGATCACTGCAGGGCCAGCGCCGGTGTAAGGAATATGCGTAATCGAAAATTTCTCAGCCGCCTTTAACTGCTCCATCGGCACATGCATGGTGCCGTAGTTGCCCGAGGAGCCGTAATTGAATTTCGCGGGATTCCTGCGCATATCAGCAACGAAATCCTTGTAAGTCTTCCAGGGGGTCTCGGCCCGTACCACCAGCACAGTGGGGTCTGCAGTAATCCGCGCAATGGGCTTGAGCTGATTGAGTTCATAGCTTGGCGCTTTGCCGAGAATCCTGTCGGCCTCAGGAATCACCGAAACCGAGGAGAGGGCCATCAGAATGGTGTAGCCATCCGGCCTTGCCTTGGCGACATGCGCAAATCCGATTCCGCCACCTGCGCCAGCGCGACTCTCAACCACAACGCTTTGCTTCAGGATGCGGCCCATTGCCTCCGCCATCGGCCGGCCCACCGTGTCTGCCACTCCGCCCGGCGGAAAGGGCACCACCATCGTGATGGGCCGCGAGGGAAACGCCTCTTGCGCTGAGGCAGCAGTAAGCCCGAGCGTGCCAAGGGCTGCAGCACAGAATAAATGAGTGAATTGTTTTAGCGAGACTGGCAGCAACATAAATGCTCTCCTGATTGAGGTAACCAAACCGAGTGCAGGGTTGGCTTAAAATCGCGACTCATTCTGACAGCGAGAGACCGCAATGAAATTCGCCGCATTCAAAGCCAGCAATGCTTCATCCGAGATTTTAGTCGGCATTGTCGCTGATGACGAACAAAGCATTCAGGCCCTGGGGTTTAGTCCAGCCCAGGCAACTTCGGGGGTCGCAGCCGTGGTGCAGGCCCAGGCGGCCGGCCAGATGCTTCCCCCGCTCGGCAAGCAGTATGCGCTCTCTAGCGTCAAGCTGATGGCACCTTTTCCTCGGCCCGCAAGAAATATTCTCTGTGTGGGTAAAAATTATTTCGACCATGCAAAGGAATTCGCGCAAAGCGGCTTTGACAGCAGTGCCAAGCCTGGCGATGACATCCCTGCGGACCCAATTTTTTTTACTAAGGTACCCGAGAGCGTGATTGCCGGTGGCGATGCAATCGTCATTCCTAAGGGCGTATCAGAGGCCATCGACTACGAGGCTGAGCTGGCGGTAATTATTGGCAAGCAGGGCAAGGGCATCTCCGAATCCGCTGCGATGTCTTATGTCTGGGGCTACACCATCGTGAACGACGTCACAGCCCGAGATTGGCAGAATCGGCACAAGCAGTGGTTTATGGGGAAAAGCTTCGATACCTTTTGCCCCATGGGGCCCTGGGCGGTAACCCAAGACTCCTGTAGTGGCGAAAATACTCAGGTCCGCTGTTTTGTAAATGGTGAGCGTCGGCAAAACGCCTGCACCACCGACCTGATTTTTAAAATCCCGAAACTCATCGCAACCGTCTCTGCGGGGATCACACTTTATCCCGGCGATATCATTGCCACTGGCACCCCAGTCGGGGTGGGAATCGGCTTTAAGCCACCGAAGTACTTGCAGCCGGGCGATCGAGTTCGAGTCGAGATCGATGGCATCGGTGCCATCGAAAACCCTGTGGTCTAGGGCGTGTAGACCTCGGGACCGTCGTCTTTTTTCTTGACGGGCCTAACCAGATCCTCGCGCTTAATTCCCAGCCACATCGTGATCGGTGCCATTACCAGCACAGAAGAGTAAATACCAAACACGATGCCGATGGTGAGCGCCAAGGCAAAATAAAACAGCACCGGCCCGCCAAAGATCAGCATGGCCAGCACCATCGCCTCGGTGGTGCCGTGGGTAATGATGGTTCGGCTCATCGTGGCAGTGATGGCGTTATCAATGACTTCGGTCACCGTGGCCTTGCGCATCTTGCGAAAGTTTTCGCGAATCCGATCCGCGACCACCACAGACTCGTTCACTGAGTAGCCCAGCACCGCCAAGATGGCAGCCAGCACCGATAGCGAGAACTCCCACTGAAAGGCTGCGAAAAATCCCACGATGATCACCACATCGTGCAGGTTGGCGATGATCGCTGCCACCGCAAATTTCCACTCAAAGCGAATGGCGAGATAAATCATGATGCCAATCACCACAAAAAGCAGTGCAAGCGCGCCATCGGTGGCGAGCTCTTCGCCCACCTGTGGGCCTACGAACTCAACACGGCGCAGCTCAACATTCGGTGTCGCGGCCTTTAAGGCCGCCATCACCTTTTCGCTTTGCTCACTTGTAGCCTTCGCGGCCGCCTTCTCATCTGCGCCGGCCTGCTCAGCCCGAAGTGGCAGCCGAATCAGCAGATCACGAGAGGTGCCGAAATTCTGGACCTGTGCATCGGCATAGCCTAAGTCCTCTACAACCTTTCGTACCTGGGCAAGGGGCGCCGCCTGGGGGTAGGAGACCTCCATCACCGTGCCGCCTGTGAATTCAATTGAAAAATGCAGCCCGCGAATCGCGATAAATGCGACGGCAGCAATAAAGGTTGCAACTGAGATCAGATTAAAGATCAGCGCATGCCGCATGAAGGGGATATCTTTTTTGATGCGGAAAAATTCCATCTGCTTATCCCCTTAGCCGATTGAAAGCTTGGCCAGCTTTTTCTTGCCGCCGTACCAGAGATTCACCAGCCCACGCGAGAAAAACACCGCGGAGAAAATTGAGGTCATGATGCCCAGGCAGTGAACTACGGCAAAACCCCGCACCGGCCCAGAGCCAAAGACCAAAAGGGCCACCCCCGCAATGAGCGTTGTGACATTTGAATCCAGAATCGTTGCCCAGGCCCGGTCATAGCCCTGCTGGATTGCCGCCTGGGGGCTTAATCCATTGCGCAGCTCCTCGCGAACCCGTTCATTGATGAGTACGTTGGCGTCTACCGCCATGCCAAGGGTGAGTGCAATCGCCGCGATTCCGGGTAGCGTAAGTGTGGCCTGCAGCAGCGACAAAATCGCAAATAAGAGCAGCAGATTGACCGATAACGCGGCAACCGAGAAGGCGCCAAACAGCAGGTAGTAGGCCATCATGAAGATGCCAACGGCAATAAATCCGTAGAGTGTGGAGTTAAAGCCTTTTTTGATGTTATCCGCCCCAAGGCTTGGGCCGATGGTGCGCTCTTCAATGATTTCCATGGGGGCTGCCAGCGATCCCGCACGCAGCAGCAGGGCGACATCGGCGGCCTCGGTGGTGGTCATGCGGCCTGAGATCTGGACCCTGCCGCCAGGAATTTCGCTTCGGATCACAGGCGCCGTGACCACCTCACCCTTACCCTTTTCAACCAACAGAATCGCCATCCGCCGGCCGATGCTCTCGCGTGTAACATCACGAAAAATGCGCGCACCTTTCGAATCCAAGGTCAGATGAACGGCCGGCTCTCCCGGATTCTGTGAGTCAAAGCCGGCCTGGGCGTCGGTGAGGCTTTCGCCAGTCAGGACGACTTCGCGCTTTAACAAAATTGGGCCGCCCCCGCGCTCGGTGAAGACCTCAAGACCAGCCGGTGTGCGGCCGCTCGCCAGCGCATTGAGCGCCTCAAGGCTATCTTCGACCATGCGAATTTCAAGCGTGGCCGTTCTGCCCAGAATATCTTTCGCTTTTGCGGTGTCTTGCACGCCTGGCAGCTGAACCACGATGCGCTCGGGCCCCTGCTGCTGAATTACGGGCTCCGCCACCCCGAGTTCATTCACGCGATTGGAAAGCGTGGTGATGTTCTGTTTTAAAGCATAGTCGCGGACCCGTTTTTCTGTTTCGGGCCGCATGCTGCCGATGAGCGCCAGCTCCCCGCCCACCGAGGCCTCGATCCAGTTGAGATCTGGAATCTGGATGTTTAAGAGCTCGCGGGATTTCTGACGAGTCTCGGACTCACGAAATCGAATCTCTACGCCCTGTGCGGTCCGACTAATACCGCTGTGTCGTAGATTCTTATCTCGCAATAACGTGCGGCTGTCGGTGACCAAGACATCCATGCGCTTTGAGAGTGCGGCGGGCATGTCGACTTGCAAAAGAAAATGCACGCCGCCGCGCAGATCCAGGCCCAGATACATGGGCAGGGCCCGCATCGCCGAGAGCCAGCCTGGAGAGCTTGAAACTAGGTTTAGGGCAACTACAAACCGCGGATCCTTCGGATCTGTGTTTAATGCCTTATCGATCGCATCTTTGGCCTTTAGCTGGGTGTCAGTGTCCGGCAGCCGCACACGAACACTCGTGCCCTCCAGCGAGGCGGATTCTGCGGTAATACCGGCTATTTGCAGGCTGCGGTTAACGCGCTCAGCGATGTCCTGATCCACTTTGACAGTGGACTTCGCGCTTGACACCTGAACGGCCGGCGCCTCGCCAAAAAAATTCGGCAGGGTGTAAAGAAGGCCAAAAGACAGCGCCACCACCATGACGATGGCGCGCCAGATCGGAAGCTTGTTCACTGCTTAGATGCTCTTGATCGTGCCTTTGGGCAGCAGCGTCTGAATCGCCTGCTTTTGCAGATGAATGTTGACCGGGCTCTCACTGCCGACATTCAGTGTCACATAGGCTTCATCGATTTCAGTGATTTTGCCAACAACGCCACCAGCAGTGACCACCTCATCGCCTTTGCTCAAGGCGGCGAGCATGGACTTATGCTCCTTAGCGCGCTTCATCTGCGGGCGGATCATTAAAAAATACAGCACAACAAACATCAGGATGAGCGGAATAAAGCTCATCAGCGAGGACTCGGGCGAACCGCCGGCGGCCTGTGCAAAAGCGGGAGAAATCAACACGGAAATGCTCCTTTGGAAAAGGCCACAAGTATACCGGCGGTGCCTGCGCTAAACGCCTGCGGCGCGATCTCGGTGGAATCCCTTGCGCCAGGCTTCAAACTGGCCAGCCGCAATCGCCTCACGCATCTGGCGCATGAGGTCCAGATAAAAGTAAAGGTTATGGACAGTCGCGAGGTGGGCGCCAAGAATTTCCTGGACTTTTTGTAGGTGATACAGGTAACTGCGCGAAAATGCCAGCCGGTCATCTCCATGGCGGCCGGGATCGCAGACCGGACAGTGGCAGGAGGAATCGATCGGTCCGAGATCATCCCGGTAGCGGGAATTGCGGATTTTTAGATCGCCAAAACGCGTGAACAGCCAGCCATTGCGTGCATTGCGTGTGGGCATCACGCAGTCAAACATGTCCACGCCCCGGGCAACCCCATCGACCAAATCCTCGGGCGTGCCCACCCCCATCAGGTAGCGTGGCTTATCTTTCGGCAGCAGCGGTGTCGTTGCGCCAAGGATTCGGATCATGTCGGCCTTGGGCTCGCCGACCGAGAGCCCACCAATGGCGTAACCATGAAAGCCGATTTCTAGAAGGCCTGCCACCGACTCAGCCCGCAGGGCCTCGATCATCCCGCCCTGAACAATGCCAAATAAGGCATTGGGCTTTCTCGACTGATGAAACGCCTGATGCGAACGTTTTGCCCAGCGCAGTGATAGCCGCATGGATTGAGCGGTCTCGTCAGCCGTTGCCGGATAGGGTGTGCATTCATCGAACACCATCACGATGTCAGAGTTAAGTACCGTCTGGATTCGCATGGACTCTTCTGGGCTAAGGAAGCATTTATCGCCATTGACGGGCGATTGAAAGGCAACGCCTTCTTCGGAAATTTTCCGCAAGTCTCCAAGACTCCAGACTTGAAAGCCGCCCGAGTCAGTAAGAATTGGCTTTGACCAATTCATGAACTGATGCAGGCCGCCATGCTGGCCCATCACTTCTAAGCCAGGCCTTAACCATAGGTGAAAGGTGTTCCCCAATACAATCTGCGCCCCAATTGCAGTTAAGTCGGCAGGCGCGACTGCCTTCACAGCACCATAGGTGCCTACCGGCATAAAGATCGGCGTTTCGACAGTGCCGTGACTGAGCGTTAATCGGCCCCGGCGGGCAGCGCCATCAGAATGTAACAGTTCAAATTTCATAGATGTCGGGGGCAAAACATTGCATCGCCATAACTAAAAAATCGGTAGCGTGCGTTGATTGCATGCTGATAGGCAGACCGCATCTTGTCATAACCAATAAAAGCAGCAACCAGCATTAACAGTGTGGACTTCGGCAGATGAAAGTTGGTAAGCAGACTATCCACCACTTTGAATGAATATCCCGGCCGAATAAAGAGATTGGTCTCCCAGCTGCCCGACCGCACCAGCCCATCAGCGACATTACCCTCAATTGCTGCGGACTCCAGTGTTCGCAGACTGGTTGTACCGACCGCGATAACGCGATTGCCTGTCTTACGCGCCTGTGCAATTACCTCCGCGGTCGTCTGCGGGACCTCGCACCGCTCGGCATGCATGCGGTGATGATCGAGATTTTCGGTGCGCACTGGGGCAAAGGTGCCAATGCCCACATGCAGTGTTACCTCAGCGCGATGAATACCTTTTCGGTTGAGTGCCTCAAGCATTGAAAAATCGAAGTGCAGGCCCGCAGTCGGTGCTGCAACGGAGCCGGGATGCTGGGCATAGACTGTTTGATATCGGTCGCGATCCTGCCGCGTGGGCGCATGCTCAATATAGGGTGGGAGTGGCACCTCCCCGTGGGCGGACAGGATCTCTAGCACGGGCTTATCGGAAGCAATCTCAAACAAATCTTCTGATCGCTGGGACCTGCCTTTTACTGTGATCGTTGTTTCGGTTTTTGCGTCAATCAAAATTTGAGTCCCGGGCGCAGGTTTTTTGCTTACCCGCATCAGCGCGATCGCATGATGTGTATCGATAATCCGCTCAACTAGGATCTCAACCTGGCCTCCGGTGGGCTTTGTTCCTTTTAGCCGCGCAGGAATTACCTTGGAATTATTAAAAACCAAGACATCACCGGGGTGAATAAGATCAAGCAGATCTTTAAAGCCGCGGTCCTCAAACGGATCATCGACAACAAGCAGTCTGCTTGCCGAGCGTGAGGCCGCAGGCTCCTGAGCAATCAACTCTTGCGGCAGAGCGAAATCAAAATCAGAAAGCCTTAAAGCGGTCACTTCCTGCCTTACCTGATTTTTTGAGGCATTTTGCTCAGCAGCCAGGCTGCAAGAAGTGCCTTGATCACATCGCCGGGTACAAATATCAGGCTCACTATAGCGGCTTTTTCTAAAGGCATACTCGCAATCAGCGATAAACTCGGAATTCCAAAAACATAAATCGGGATGATTCCGCCTAACAGGCTTGCGATCAAGGCATTAATAAATATCCGCTCTGACTGAAACCTTTTCATTCGCGCATAAATTTTGCCAACGGCCCAGGCGCCAGCTGCCCATCCAATCAAAAAGCCGACCGTTGGGCCAAAAAAAACACCGAGGCCTCCGCGGCCGCCGGAAAGTACAGGGGCGCCAAGCGCAACAACAAAAAGAAAAAGCGTGATAGCCAAAAAACCATTTCGGGCGCCCAAAAATAGCCCAGCCAACATTACCCCCATCGTTTGCGCTGTGATAGGCACACCGGCTGTGAAAGGTAAGTCGAATTTAGGAATGAGCCCCAATACGGCGATCAAGGCCGCAAAGAGAGCAATACGAACAAGGTCCCGTGTGCTGGTCATAGCCGAATTATCCAGCAAGCGGCCAGCTGCCGCTTTTTTGCCTTAATGTCGATGTGCTCTTGAGCGGGCCTGCAAAGACTCGGCAATTTGATCGGTTCGGGATAGCGCCTGTGCCACGAATGGGATTAGTAGCCTTAGACCAGGCTTGCGATTAGAGCGGGCCGACCAAGCATCACGCTGTGCTTGCCACTGGGCCGACAGGACTGGAATAAAACGAATCATCAGCGCAACCGCTAAGCTGATTTTTCGCGGATCACGGCCGATACGGCGACACAGTGGGGTAATAAGTCTTTGCACACAACTCAATATCGCCTGTGTCGGCGTGGTTGCAGTCACCAGATCGGCTGCCATAATCATCAAGAAAATCTTAAGTGTGGCGCGCAAGGCGGCTTCCCAGCCCACGATAAATCCTTGGGCAAACCCCAAGCCAAGAATTAACGGCAGAAGAAAACGCAACGCAAAAAGCCGTTGCCTTCCCTTTTTCCCCAGCGCGTTGTAGGCGCCTGCCGCACCGAAAAGCATTAACAAAAGCCAAATTAAACTCTGAGTCGCTAGTACCGTGATGCTGAGCGCCAGGACTGCCAGAAGCTTTGCCCCCGCAGGGCGCCGATGCATCCATGAGTCACCCGAGATGTAAAGCGAAATCACAGGGTTTCCATCGCACTTCGATACTCGGCAATTACCTTTCGCGGCTCGCCGTCACCCCAAATTTTTCCCTTCTCCAACCAGATCACGCGATCAAAGCCCTCGAGCAGTTCGAGGTGATGCGTGGCCATGATGACCTGCTGGGGTAGCTGCCGAATAATATCCATAACTTGACGCGTGAATCGATGATCCAGGCTTGCGCAGGGCTCATCCATCAGAATTGTTTTAGCGCCGTCAACCAGCACCGAAAAAATGCACAGCAGCTGCTTCTGGCCATCGCTTAGCTCATGGACGGCTTTATCGGCGAGCACCTCTTGTTTGTACCGGCTAAGCAAGGAGCGGGCTGTCTTTTCAGCCTCAGGCTTCGGGATTCCTTGCTCAATCAGCCCAAAACAGAGCTCCTCAATTACTGTGGGGAAAAGCAGTTGATGCTCTGGATTCTGAAAGACAAACCCCAGGGCGCTCGGCTCGGAGTGCACTGAGCCCGCATCAGGAATAAGTAAGCCCTTTAGAAGCTTTAGAAGCGAGCTTTTTCCTGCGCCGTTTGCGCCAATCAATCCAATGCGAGGCTCGGAAAGCCGCAGCGATAGCCCATCAAAGACGGGGGCTTGATCGCGTGCCAGTGAGATGCTTTGGAGTTCCATCGCCGGTATACTACGGCCCTTCCCATGCGGCCGGGGTGGTGGAACTGGTAGACGCGCCGGACTCAAAATCCGGTGCCAGTGA
>Ga0209985_10001168_pt1 | contig 26703 bp, 36 predicted proteins | sample NOAtaG_FD_187305 | JGI IMG/M metagenome (GOLD analysis project Ga0209985, IMG submission 187305) | Freshwater lake microbial communities from Lake Erie, under a cyanobacterial bloom - NOAA_Erie_Diel6S_1000h metaG (SPAdes) (version 2) | ecosystem: Environmental > Aquatic > Freshwater > Lake ...
GAGTATCAAGAATTACCATTTCAGACATTCCCAGTCCTCTTCTTCTACGATTGGGCTAACAATGTCGCCTAATGTCTCTCCTTTGCCAATCAGATGAGCGGGTGTTGTGCGCTTTGGCTTTTTGTTAGGAATTTCTTGATCGGGATTAAGTTCTTTTTGCTCTGATTTTGCATTAGCTTCTTTAGAGACTATTTGCTGTGGGATAGAGATAGATTTTAAATATAGACTGACGATCGCTTGTAATGCTTGGCGATGTTCTGGGATCGCATTTTGGTATGCGTCAGCGATAGGGGCTTCGACTTCTAGGGTAATTTGTTTGATCATAGTTTTATTAGGATTTGAGGGTGTTTTCAAATTCTTGTTTTTTGCTAGATATTGACGATCTTAAGCGATCGCCTTTTTCCTGTTGCTTCCTCTCCTCAAGTTCTAACCGATTCGCTTACGACCATTATTAATAATCCTACGAAATAAATGTTAGTATAAATATTACCTAAAATTAAGCCTTAACATTTGTCCATATGCCTTTAAGTTGGAATGAGATTAAGCAAAGGGCGATCGCCTTTTCTAAGGAATGGGAAAATGAGACTTCAGAGAAGTCAGAATCTCAATCTTTCTGGAACGAGTTTTTTAATGTGTTTGGCATTTCACGGCGGCGGGTGGGGAGTTTTGAGCTACCAATTAAAAAGGCGGATAACAAACAAGGCTTTATTGATTTGCTGTGGAAGGGGACGATTTTGGTGGAGCATAAGTCTAGGGGCAAGGACTTAGACAAGGCGACACAACAGGCTAAGGACTATTTTCCCAATTTAAAGGAGCATGAGTTACCCAAATATATTTTGGTGTCGGATTTCCAGAAATTCAGGCTCTATGATTTAGATACAGATGTTAATCATGAGTTTGAGCTAAAGGATTTTGTCAACCATGTGCATCTATTCGGCTTTATGGCGGGATATGAGAAACGGGTTTATAAGGATGAAGATCCTGTCAATATTGCGGCAGCGGAGTTGATGGGGAAACTGCACGATCGCCTGAAGGAGATTGGCTATACTGGACACGACTTAGAGGTGTATCTAGTCAGGCTGTTGTTCTGTATGTTTGCTGATGATACGGGGATTTTTAATAAGGGGATTTTTTGGGAATATATCGATCTGCATACGAAGGAAGATGGCAGTGATTTGGCGATGCACATTGCTTCGATTTTCCATGTATTGAATACTCCACCTGAACGCCGCTTAAAGAATTTAGATGAGAATTTGGCGCAGTTTCCCTATGTGAATGGGAAGTTATTTGAGGAGATGGTGCAACCTGCGGCGTTTGATAAGCAGATGCGGGAGATGTTGCTAGAGGCTTGTGCATTTGATTGGGGTAAGATTTCGCCAGCAATTTTTGGGTCGATGTTTCAGGCGGTAATGAATCAGACGGAACGGCGTAATTTGGGGGCGCATTATACTTCTGAAAAGAATATCCAAAAGTTGATTAAGCCGCTTTTTCTAGATGATTTGTATGTTGACTTTGAGAAGGCTAAGGGGAATCGTAATAGGTTAAATGAGTTACACCAAAAGATTGCAAATTTACATTTCCTCGATCCTGCCTGTGGTTGTGGCAATTTCTTGATTATCACTTATCGGGAATTGCGAGATTTAGAGATTTTGATTTTGTTGGAGTTGAATAAGAGTGGGCAGTTGGTGACAGATGTTAGCGCAATTATTCAAGTGGATGTGGATCAGTTTGCGGGGATTGAATACGATGAGTTTGCGGTGCGGGTGGCTGAGGTGGCGATGTGGTTGATCGACCATCAGATGAATATCAAGGTCAGTAATGAGTTTGGACAGTATTTCACAAGACTGCCACTAGAGAAAGCCGCCAAAATTGTACATAGTAATTCGTTAAGAATTGATTGGCACTCAGTTATTCCCAAAGAGAAATTACATTTTATTTTAGGCAATCCTCCATTTGTTGGGAAACAAGAGAAAAGCAAGGAACAGAAAGACGATATCCAGAGTATTTTTGCAGAAGTTAAAGGCGCGGGTGTATTGGATTATGTAGCGGCTTGGTATCTTAAAGCTGCTCAATTTATCCAAAAAACTAATATTTACTGTGCTTTTGTCAGCACAAATTCAATTGCACAAGGAGAACAGGTTGGCATTCTCTGGCAAGAACTTTATAACAATTACAAGATCAAAATTCATTTTGCTCATCGAACTTTTCGTTGGAGCAATGAGGCTAAAGGCAATGCGGCTGTGCATTGTGTGATTATTGGATTCGGGTTACAGGATGTTGAAAACAAAAGGATTTTTAATTATGTAGATATTAAAGGTGAACCAACAGAGAGAAAAGTTAAAAATATCAATCCTTATTTGGTAGAAGGAAATGATTTAGTAATTCTCAAAAAGACTAAACCAATTTGCGATATTCCTGAAATGCTTTACGGCAATAAAATTGTTGATGGAGGATTTTATCTTTTTAATGATGATGAGAAACAGGATTTTATATCTAAAGAACCAGAATCAGTTAAATTTTTTCGTCCAATTTTGAGCGGCGAAGAGTTTTTAAATGGTAAAAATAGATGGGTTCTCTATTTGCGAGATATACTGCCAAGCGAAATCAAGAAGCTACCCAAGATCCTTGAAAGAATTGAAGCTGTTAAAAAGTATCGCCTAGAAAGTCCAAAATCTCAAACTCGTGACATGGCGAATTTGCCTACTCTTTTTGCTGAACCGAGGCAACCTAATAGTGATTTCTTGTTAGTTCCACGAACCTCTTCGGAAACCAGAAAATATATTCCATTTAGCTTTTATTCTAAAGACTTTATTGTAAATGATAGTTGTATCGCTTTACCTAATGCGACTATCTATCATTTCGGGATTCTAACCTCTGAAATGCACATGGCTTGGGTGAGATATGTGTGCGGAAGATTAAAAAGTGATTTTCGGTATTCCAATACAATCGTTTACAACAATTATCCCTTCCCTGAAACCGCAAACGACAAACAAAAGCAAAAAGTGGAAACTGCCGCGCAAGCAGTATTAGACACAAGAGCAAAATATCGCGATAGCAGCCTCGCCGATCTTTATGATCCTCTCACCATGCCGCCCGACTTGGTAAAAGCACATCAAACCCTAGACAAAGCCGTAGACCTTTGCTACCGTCCCCAGCCGTTCGTTAGCGAACTAAACCGCATCGAGTACTTATTTAGCCTCTATGAATCCCTAAGTGCGCCATTGCTCAAAGTCGAGAAGAAAAAACGGGTTAAGAAAAAAGATGATCAATAGTGATATCTACATTGTAAGAATTTAATGTAATTTTGCTCAACTAGATAAACCAAGCGATGCTCTTGAGTAATACGACGTGACCAAATACCAGAACCAAGATATTTTAGAGGTTCAGGCTTCCCAATTCCGTTAAAAGGATCGCGCATGACCGCATCAACTAAATCCATTACTCTCAAAACAACCTTACGATCAACAGAAATCTAATGGGTTAAATCTGTACGAAAATCTTGATCGAAAATAGATTCTCTATTCAATGGAGAATTACTCTTTGACAAGCCCTAACTCCGTTCGCAAATCATCAGGTGTTTGAGAATCTTCTACATTCGCTCTAGCGCGACTAATAGCATTTAACAAACGTTCTGCATTCTTAGGCGATCGCAAAAGACGCATAGTTTCTAACAAGCTTTGTAACTCATCAGCAGCGATCAGAGCAACATTTTCACCATTTTGACTTTTGATGTAAATAATTTCACGATCATTAACAACACGATTGAGCAATACATTCAAATTTGGTGTTGTCAGTGCATAGCTAGTTTCAACAATCATAATGACTTCCTGAAATCTTATTAAGATTATAGTGGGTTCTTTAAAAACTCTGACACAAAGCTCTAAAAGCAGGTTTAGTTAGACAATTGTCTGGTATTGCGATCGCTAATCTTTCCCATTACTTGCAAGAAGCGTAATAAGCGCGATCGCAAATTCATATCATTACTTTCAAAAAGCAAAAGCGCTATAACTCGTTTTTATAACAGAAGAGGCAACTTTACTAAGTAAAGTTGCCTCTTCTGTTTGTTTTATTTCTTGCCGCCGCCTTGATTTTTGAGGCGGTAGGTAATGCGTCCTTTAGTAAGGTCATAGGGCGTTAGCTCCACCTTCACGCGATCGCCAGGCAAAATCTTGATGTAATTTCGACGAATCTTGCCCGAAATGTGTGCAAGTACATTAAAGCCATTATCGAGTGCAACCCGAAACATAGCATTAGGAAGTGACTCAGTTACCGTCCCTTCCATTTCAATAGAATCTTCTTTTGACAAACAAACTCTCCAAAATTTAGTATTAGTTCTTTATGTATTATGTTGCGATCGCAAAGCGCTTGCAACATGGGATATATATTTGATTAAGAATTACTTAATCAAATATCACCGTATCTATGCAAAGAATTTTTTGATCGTCTCAGTTACCTCTGGCATCGACGGTGTGCCATCAATTTGGGTAACACTCTTTCCATAAAATTCTAGCAAAGGTCTAGTTTTGGAATTGTACTCTTGCAGCCGATTTATGATGACTTCCTCAGTGTCATCAGCACGTCCCTGATCGATCGCTCTTGCTAACAAGCGATCGATCAAAAACTGATCTGGCACATCAAGATTAATCACCGAGTCATAGGGCTGATTGATCTCCGCTAATAGAGTATCTAAAGCCTCAGCTTGAGCTACTGTGCGCGGAAAACCATCAAGAATCCAACCAACTTGAGTATCAGGCTGTCTCAATCGAGATTCAATTACCTCAATCACAACAGCATCAGGAACCAATGTGCCTGAATCACTAAAAGACTTAACCTTTAGTCCTAGTTCTGAGCCTTGCTTAATCTCAGCCCGAAAAATATCTCCAGGAGCAATTCTTGGCACTTGCCAAGATTCAGCCAAAATCTCGCCTTGTGTACCCTTACCAGCTCCAGGAGGACCCATCAAAATCACTCTAGGCATTACTGTTTCACCATACCTTCATAACGTTGAGAGATCACGTAGGTTTGGATTTGCTTGGAGGTTTCGATCGCGACACCAACTAAAATCAGTAAAGAAGTTGCACCAATGCCGCTAAAGGTCGATACGCCAGTGGCTTTTTCAAGGGCACTAGGTATAATCGCAATGCCACACAAGAAGACTGAACCAAGTAAAGTTAGGCGGTTCAAAATACGACTAATATAGTCCGAAGTTGCTGTTCCAGGTCGTACCGTAGGAATGCTACTACCCATCTTTTTCAGGTTCTGCGATAGCTCTACAGGATTAAGAACTAGAGTCGAATAAAAGAAGCTAAATCCTAAAATCAGCAGCATATACACAGGAATATGACCAGGTCCGCTAGGAGATATCCAAGTAGCGATCGCCACAAACGCCTCATTATTGATACTCTGGCTTAGATAGGCGGGTAAAATCATCACCGATGAAGCGAAAATGATTGGCATAACCCCACCCTGATTTAAGCGTAAAGGCAAATAAGAAGCTTGTTCACGATAGAGCTTTCGTCCAACCTGACGACGAGCGGAGATAATTGGAATTCGCCGCGTTCCTTCCTGAACGAACACAATCCCCACAATCATAATCAAGAAGATCACTAACAATAAGATGACCCCACCAACTCGTGAGCTATCTTTTTGAGCTAGCGCGATCGTATCACCCAGAGAAGTTGGCAAGTTAGCGACAATACTAATAAAAATCAGTAAAGAAGCACCATTTCCAACACCTTTCTCCGTAATTAGTTCGCCAGCCCACATTACAAACATTGAGCCAGCAGCCAAAGCTACTGTCGTCTGAAAAATAAAGCTAGACAAAATAACTCGACCATCACCAACCGTAATCCAGTTAGAGGCTGGATCTGAAAGCACACCAGAGTTCTGCACCCAAACGCCAAGCCCCCAGCTTTGGATTACACCCCAAACAAATGCCACATAGCGGGTGTATTGAGAAATTTTTCTTCTACCTGCTTCTCCTTCGTTCTTTTGAAGGTTTTCTAAGCTTGGCAGAGCCGATGTCATCAATTGCATGATAATTGAGGCATTAATGAAAGGCAAAATGCCAAGAGCAAAAATACCCAGCAGTGATAAGCCGCCACCAGAGAAAATATCTAAAAAATTAACTACGGCATTATTTTTAACAATTTCCGTAAATCTTAGGCGATCAACCCCTGGCAATGGCAGGTAGATGCCAAGTCTAACCAATATCAAAACACCAACAGTAACTAGCAACCGACCTCTTAGCCCTGCGGCTTGAGCCATTTGCATAAAAGTTTCTTGTGCAGTTGGGTTCTTTCCCTTACTAACAACCATAACTAAACTTACCTCAAGCTAGTGATTAAGTTAGGAGGCAAAAAACTCCTCCTAACTTAAGATATTTAAATATTGTAGTTGCTTAGAGAAAAGCGTAATACCAATTCACAAAAGTGTTGCAACACTTTTGTGAATTAAAACCCAAACCCTATAAGGGTTTTAAAAACACAAAATGGCTACGCCGTTTTGTGTTTTGGTATAATGCGAGGCTATTCTAAAACAACAAAAGAGAATATGTGGCGAAACGCTAAGCGCTCCGCCACATATTCTCTTTATAACTAGGCAACTTCTACAGTGCCGCCAGCAGCTTCGATTTTGCTCTTAGCAGATTCTGTAAACGAATGAGCGCGTACTGTAAGTGCTACAGTTACGTCGCCTCTTCCTAATACACGCAATACACCATCATTTTGAGTAATAATTCCTGCTTCCATTAAAGAATCAAGAGTTACTACAGTACCCTTAGGTAATCCGCTTAATTGGTCGAGATTAACAATTGTGAAACGCTTAGGATTGACAATTGTAAAATGCTTAAGTTTGGGTACTCGTCTGTAAAGGGGAATTTGACCACCTTCAAAACCAGGTCTGGTGGGACGACCTGAACGAGATTTTTGACCACGCATACCGAAACCACCGCTAGCACCTTGCCCTGCGGCAATACCACGTCCTAGACGACGCTTGCGATGCTGAGAGCCTTCTTGAGGCTGAAGATCGTCAATTCTCATAGTTTTTCCTTTCTACTTTTGACAATAACGGCGCGTAGCGCCGTTATTGTATTAATTAAATAGCTGTTCCAGCGTAATACCACGAGCTCTGGCAACTTCACCAAAAGTACGTAAGGTTGCAAGGGCATTAATTGCCGCACGAGCATTGTTTAGAGGACTACTAGAACCAAGTTGCTTTGCCAAAATATTTTTGACTCCTGCTAGTTCTAGTACGGTTCTGACAGCGCCACCAGCAATTACCCCAGTACCTGGAGATGCAGGACGGATCATCACTTTAGCGCCACCGCCGATCCCATTGGTAGGATGTGGAATGGAGTTACTCTTGGTCAAAGGTACGTCGATCGCGTGCTTTCTAGCATCAGCGACTCCTTTCTTTACAGCGTTAATTACATCGGCTGCTTTGCCAACGCCAACACCGACCTGTCCTTTCTCATTGCCGACGACCACGATCGCACGGAAGCTGAGCTTTTTACCACCTTTGACAACCTTGGTTACGCGGCGGATTTGGACGACACGTTCTTGCCATTCAGATTCTTTTTCAGTACGAGCGCGATCGCTTTTCTTACTATCGCGCTTGCCTTTGCGTTTTTCATCGCGGTTGCTGTCGCCACTGTCGCCGCTGCCACTGTCGCGACCAGCACCTGATCTTGATTCTCTATTCTTAGCCATATTTGTTTCTATCTACTGATTCACTGCTGGATGATTCGATGCGTTAGAAATCTAGACCTGCTTCGCGGGCAGCTTCAGCGAGAGCTTGGACCCTTCCATGATAGAGGTTTCCACCACGGTCGAACACAACTTTGGTTATTCCCTGCGCGATCGCTCTTTCAGCAATCAAAGCCCCAACCTTAGCCGAAGCTTCAGAATTAGCAGTAGTGCTGAGACCTTCACGGACATCGGATTCGAGGGTCGATGCAGCAACAAGCGTATGCTGTGCTACATCATCAATCACTTGCGCCACGATGTGATTGTTAGAGCGATAAATTGACAAGCGAGGACGTTCAGGTGTGCCTGACATACCTTTACGAATTCGCTTATGGCGGCTTATGGTTGCTTGTCTACGACTATTAGCACTCATGTTTTTTATATATGAAGATTACGAAAATTAAGAAGATTAAATAAAGAAGCCAGAAAATTCTTGTCCTTACTTCTTACCAGTCTTACCAGCCTTACGTCTGACGAATTCGCCGAGGTAACGGATGCCCTTACCTTTGTAAACTTCAGGTGGACGTACAGCGCGAATTTTTGCTGCTAAGTTACCGACGATTTCCTTGTCAATTCCTTCGACAACAATAAATGTTCCTTGAGGGACTTTTTTGCCTGTAGCATCTTCAACGCCGAGAGAAACTCCTTCGGGAGGAATGATGTCAACTGTATGGCTATAGCCAACAGTAAGAACAATATTGCTGCCGCTCAGGTTGGCGCGATAACCAACACCTTGAATTTCCAACTTGCGCTGAAAGCCAGTAGACACACCTTCGACCATGTTGGCAACGAGGGTGCGGAAAAGACCGTGCTGTTGCTTTGCAGGTCGAGATTCATTAGCGCGGTTGACAATCAAGTTGCTTTCTTCTTGCAGAATTTCTACAGTGTTTGGCAACACACGCTTTAGTTCGCCTTTAGGACCTTTGACAGTAACCTCTTGCCCTACGATGGAGACCGCAACTTTAGGGGGAAGAGGAATGGGACGTTTTCCAATACGAGACATGTCTGTTTTCCGTTGCTTGTGATGTGATTTGCTGAGTTAACAGCCTGAGTTAACAGATCTAGATTAAATAATCTAAAAGATCTGAATTACCAGATATAGCAAAGGACTTCACCGCCGACTCCCTGTTTACGGGCTTCGCGATCGGTCATGATCCCTTTAGAGGTGGAGATGATCGCAATGCCGATCCCACCTAATACACGGGGTAATTCTTTGGAGTTTGAGTAAACCCGTAAACCAGGTTTGCTGACGCGCTTGAGGCGCTTAATAATCGATTGACGGTTCTTGCCTTCATACTTGAGAGCAACGACCAAGGCGCGGTCGATGTTTTCGCCTGTTTCTTCAAAATCTGCGATAAAACCTTCTTGTTTCATCACTCGGGCAATGCTCAACGTCATCCTTGTGGCAGGGATAGAAGTTGTCTGGTGCTTTGCAAGTGTTGCATTGCGAATGCGGGTAAGCATGTCCGAGATGGTGTCGTTGGTAGCCATCCTTATCTCCTAATTCGATCTACTTATGATTCTCTAAAGGGCATACCAACTGCTTTCAGGAGCGCACGTCCTTCTTCGTCCGTGTTGGCAGTGGTAATGATGGAAATATCAAGCCCCCGAATTTGCTCAATACTGTCGTAGCTGATTTCGGGGAAGATAAGTTGCTCGCGAACACCGAGGGTATAGTTACCACGTCCATCAAAGCTCTTGGGGCTAACACCGCGAAAATCACGGATGCGAGGCAAAGAGAAGTTGATCAGACGATCCAAAAAGTTGTTCATCTTATCGCGGCGGAGTGTGACCATCATGCCGACGGGCATTCCTTGACGCAATTTGAAACCAGCGATAGCTTTCTTGGCTCTAGTTACTACGGGCTTTTGACCAGCGATCGTCGCAATTTCGATCAAAGAAGCTTCTAGGGACTTAGCATTCTGAGCAGCTTCACCGAGACCACGGTTGATCACTACTTTTTCAAATGTAGGAACTTGATGGATGTTGGTGTACTTAAACTGCTCCATTAACTTGGGAACAGCCTGATTTTTATAGACTTCGGTAAATCTTGTTAGCATTTTATCTTCCTCGATGAGTTTTCCTGGGCTTGGTCAGGTTGTATAGAATTATTTCTTTGCAGTCTGGACGGAATCGACGATTTCGCCAGTCTTTTTCAACATTCTTACTTTCTTGCCATCATCGGTAAAGGTGAAGCAAGAACGGCTGGCAGTCTTTTCCTTTTCGGAATACAACAGCACTTTAGAACTGTGAATCGGAAACTCGCGGGTAATAATTTGTCCAGACTCGCCATCAGCTTGAGGCTTGACATGCTTAGTCTTAACATTCACACCTTCAACGATGATGGTGCTGTCTTTAGGGAAAACCTGTAGCACCTTCGCCACGGTTCCCTTTGAGCTTCCTGAAATTACTTGAACTACATCATCTTTCTTGACGTGAATCTTAAAAGACTTGCGGTTGCCGCGATAGGCAGGTTTTGACTTGAATGACATTACAGTACCTCTGGCGCTAGGGAGATAATTTTAGTGAAATTTTTATCCCGCAACTCACGCGCAACTGGACCAAATACGCGGGTTCCTTTGGGGTTGCCGTCTTGGTTAATGATTACAGCGGCATTGTCGTCAAAGCGAATTCTCATGCCGCTTTCACGGTTGATGGATGCTTTGGTACGAACAATCACGGCGCGGACAACATCAGATTTTTTGACTGGCATATTGGGCGCAGCGTCTTTAACAGTAGCAATGATGACATCACCAACTCCGCCAAAGGCGCGATTACCACCAGCTAGGACGCGAATACATAGCAGCTTCTTAGCTCCGCTATTATCCGCAACGTTTAGATAAGACTCTTGTTGAATCATGACTTATGCTTCCGAGCTAGATGAGAGAATCTCTACAACTTCCCATCGCTTTGTACGGCTAAGGGGACGGGTTTCCCGAATTTTGACGCGATCGCCTTCACGGGTTTTATCTTCTTCATCGTGGGCTTTAAACTTAGTCGTTTTGACCACGATTTTTCCATATTTGGGGTGAGATGTACGGTTTTCAACCGCTACAACCACCGTTTTCTGCATTTTGTCGCTGACGACAACGCCAACTTTTTCTTTAACTGCCATTGCTAAAATTCCTATGTTTTGTAAATAGCTTTCTTAAGCTCTGGACTGACGTTCGCGCTCGACGGTCATCAGTTGAGACAAACGATGCTTAGCATGTTGGAACTGATGTGGCTGGACGGGTTGTCTAGTGGCCTGCTTGAAACGCAGATCAAATAGCTCTTTCTTGACGGTCAAGATCTGAGCTTGCAACTCATCATCAGATAGCTCTCTAGTTTCTTGGACTTTTGGGAGTGCCATATTCTTAATCCTTCTCGCGGATAACAAATCTGGTTTTGATTGGCATCTTGGCAGCCGCCAAGCGAATTGCCTCTCTTGCGGTTTCTTCACTTACACCAGCTACTTCAAACATGATGCGACCTGGCTTAACCACTGACACCCAAAACTCAGGAGCCCCTTTACCAGAACCCATACGGGTTTCAGCTGGACGCATGGTTACGGGTTTGTCTGGGAAAATACGAATCCAAATCTTGCCGCCACGACGGATATAGCGGTTCATGGCACGTCGGGAAGCTTCAATTTGACGAGCGGTAATCCAAGAAGGCTCTAGAGCCTGCATGGCGTAATCACCAAAGTTGATTTCAGTTCCTCTGGTAGCAGGACCCGCCATCCGACCGCGTTGCTGCTTACGAAATTTTGTACGTTTAGGACTTAACATGGTTCAAAACTCTAGATGACAGAAGTTTATCCTTCAGCGCTAGAACGATCCTCAAATTGGGGACGACGTTGCTGGCGACGACGGGGTTGAGCGGCAGGAGCAGGAGCCTCTTCGCCTTGAATGATTTCGCCTTTAAAGATCCAGACCTTGATGCCAATAACACCATAAATAGTTCTGGAAGTCTTGTAGCTATAGTCGATATCAGCACGCAATGTATGCAGAGGAACACGACCTTCACGCACCCACTCAGTTCTGGCGATTTCAGCTCCGTTAAGACGACCACTGATTTGCACCTTGATCCCTTCGATGCCTGCGCGTTGTGCTCTTTGAATAGCTTGACGAACGACACGACGGAAGGAAACACGACGTTCGATTTGCTGAGCAATGTATTCAGCGATGAGAGGCGCTTCCGCATCAACCCTGGTTACTTCGGTGACGTTAATCCGAACTTGGCTAGTACCTGTCTTTTTCAGGGAACCGTCTTGTTCGAGATACTTAACTAGTCCGACGCGCAATTGCTCGATACCAGCGCCACCACGACCAACAACAACTCCTGGACGAGCAGTGCGGATTTCGAGATCTACTTGATCAGCTTTGCGATCAATCAAGATTTCAGCGATACCAGCATTACTCAAAGTTTTTTCGATAAACTTACGAATTTTGCTATCTTCTTCAGCAAGAATGCCGTAGCGATTGACATCAGCATACCAACGGGAAAGATGAGACTTGGTGATGCCGAGGCGTAACCCTGTTGGGTGAATCTTCTGACCCATACCTATTCTTCCTCCGATGGTTTGACGGTAATCGTAATGTGGCAAGTCGGCTTACGGATTTGATAAGCGCGACCTTGGGCGCGAGGACGGAAGCGTTTGAGGCTAGGTCCCATGTCAGCGTAGGCTTGGTTAACAAATAGAGATGCAGGATCGAGTCCTGAATTGTGCTCAGCATTAGCTACAGCGGAACGCAACACTTTCGTGATTGGTTCGCAGGAACGATAAGGCATGAACTCAAGAATCATCAATGCTTCGCGGTAGCTACGACCACGGATTTGGTCGAGTACTCGACGCACCTTGTGAGGTGACATGCGAATATATTTGGCTACGGCAGGGATTTCGTTTTGGGCAAGGATCATTTTTATTTACCTGTCTACCTATCTCTTTGCCTTTTTGTCGCTCTTGGCATGACCACGAAAGGTGCGGGTAGGGGCAAACTCACCGAGTTTGTGTCCTACCATTTGCTCCGTGACATATACAGGAACGTGCTGTTTTCCGTTGTGACAAGCAATGGTATGCCCGATCATTTGAGGAAGAATGGTGGAAGCGCGTGACCATGTTTTGATAACTTGCTTTTCGCCTTTGGCGTTGAGCTTTTCAATTTTGGTCAATAGGTGATCGGCAACAAAGGGACCTTTTTTTAGCGATCGCGTCATAATTTTTTATTCTCTAAATAAATCTTCGCGCTAGGCGACTGATTGGCAGTCGCTTAGCAAAAAATTAGGCGTTACGTCCGCCCTTACCGCGCTTCGAGGACTTGCGACGGCGACGAACAATAAGGGCATCACTGAGTTTACCCTTCTTGCGAGTCTTGTAACCCAAGGTTGGTTTACCCCAAGGGGTAACAGGACCACTGCGACCAATGGGGGCGCAACCTTCACCACCACCATGGGGGTGATCGACGGGGTTCATGACCATACCACGGACTTTAGGACGACGGTTCAACCAACGGCTGCGACCTGCTTTACCAAGACTGGTATTGCTGTGATCGAGGTTGCCAACTTGTCCGATGGTGGCGAAACAATCTTTGCGAATCAAACGAACTTCACTAGAAGGAAGCTTGAGGGTGACGAAATCACCTTCCTTGGCTGCAATTTGAGCACCAGCACCAGCTGATCTCACAATTTGCCCACCTTTACCAGGGACGAGTTCGACATTGTGAACAATCGTACCAAGAGGGATATTTACCAATGGCATTGCGTTACCGATTTCAAAAGGTACATTGCTTGTACCTGCTTGAATCTTGTTGCCAACAGCGATTCCTTTGGGAGCAAGGATGTATCTCTTTTCGCCGTCTTCGTATTGCAACAGTGCAATACGAGAAGTGCGGTTGGGATCGTACTCGATCGCAATTACTTCGGCGATAATGTCGCGTTTATTGCGTTTGAAATCAATAATCCGATAGAGTCTCTTGTGACCACCGCCACGTCTGCGGCTAGTGATGACACCACGATTATTACGTCCTCTTTTACGATGGACGTGGCTGGTTAAAGACTTTTCGGGTTCTGATTTGGTGATTTCCGAGAAGTCCGAGACAACAGTTTGTCTGGTACTTGCGGTATACGGTTTATATGCACGAACGCCCATAATTGTCTGGTTTTGTTAAAGAACAGTTCTCTGGTTTTTTTAAGCTAGTGCTTATACATCGGGGAACAAATCAATTTTGCTGCCTTCGGCAAGGGTGACGATCGCTCTTTTGATTTGAGCGCGTTTGCCTGCGAACTTACCAATACGACGCGCTTGTGCGGGTGGGTTATGGGTGTTCACTTTTTTGACCGTAACTGAGAAAAGGCTTTCGATAGCTGCCTTGATCTCAGGCTTAGTAGCATCATGAAAAACATCAAATGTGTATTTGTTGCTTTCAAGTTGTCGGGTTGCCTTTTCATTGAGCAGAGGGCGACGAATGATGTCGGGCAAGCGACGGGGATCGAATTCGGTGGGGATCTTAGCCATGTTGTTTCTTTCTTCTACTTAGATTCCGTTATTCTGCGTCTTCGACCGTGGTTACGATCTCAGTTACCAACTTTGCGTCGCCACCATATACTTCATGAATCTTGGCGATCGCTGAGCGGGTTGCCACAATCTTTTCAGAATTGAGAATGTCGAACATATTGAGCTGATCGGCAGCGATCAATTGCAAGTTTTGGATGTTACGCGCAGATAACACGATGTTTTCTTCTTTGCGATCAGTGATGATCAGGGTCTTTTTGCCAACGGGGACCCCCCAACGCTCAAGGGCTTGACATAATTCCTTAGTCTTAGGCTGAGCAAGGTTTACGGCAAAATCTTCAACAATAATCAAATCTGCGGTACGACCGATAAATGCGGTACGAAGGGCAAGACGACGCTCCTTACGGTTCATCTTGGTTTCGTAGTCTCTAGGCTTAGGTCCAAAGATTGCACCACCACCACGGGTCAAGGGAGATCTGGTCGAACCTGCACGGGCGCGACCTGTACCCTTTTGTCTAAAAGGCTTACGACCACCACCACGGACTTCAGCGCGAGTCTTGCTGCTGGCTGTGCCTTGACGGGCATTAGCTAACTGTCTGACGAGGGCGCGATGAACTAAACCTTTTGCACTTGCTTCTTTGGCAACACGCAACTCAAGGCTTACTTCACCAACTTCATTCCCTGTCCAATCTATTACTGTAGGCATAACTTATATTCTCTCGATCTCACGAACAAACTACTTAGTCCTTATTTGGCCTTGCCGATAATTACGGTAGGAATGACGTTAAGCAATGCGCCAGGCTTACCAGGGACTGCTCCTTTAATTAGCAACACATTGTTCGCTGCATCGACTTTGACTATAGTTAGCTTCTTCACGGTGATTTGCTTACCGCCAAGACGACCAGCCATGCGCTTACCTGGGTATACACGACCAGGGGTTGTACCTGCTCCAGTCGAGCCAGGTTGTCTGTGGTTCTTAGAACCGTGAGCCATTGGACCGCGAGCGAAGTTGTGGCGCTTTTGGTAACCAGCAAAACCTTTACCGATGCTAGTTCCAATCACGTCAACGATGTCGCCATCCTTGAACTGACTTACATCTAGGGTCTGACCAATAGTGAAATCACTAACATTGTCAAGACGATACTCACGAAGATGCTTAACAGGCTCAGCACCTGAGACTTTCAAATGCCCCAGTTCTGGCTTGCTAAGAAGCTTCTCGCGGGTCTTACCGTAACCAATTTGAATGGCTTTGTAGCCTTCTTTGGTTTCGGTCTTGACTTGTGTGATTGTGCATGGACCTGCTAGGACAACGGTTACAGGAACAGCGTTGCCATCCGAATCGAATACTTGGGTCATCCCAAGTTTTGTGCCGAGAATTCCGACAGTCATTAAAATTAGCTCCGCTTGCTTGACTTCAAATTTTCGCGCAGAATATTTCTGCCGATTTTTGACAGGCTCAAAAGAGATCGGTTTCGATCTTAGTAAGAAGTATTGGTTTTGAAGGCTGTTTAACGGACTTCGAGACGACTTACAGAAGATATCTAGTCAAACTACTAGATGTGAGAAACTCAATCTCTTGGGTTGGTTGTTATAGGTTTAAAAGACTTTTAACTTTCTTTATGTCGCTATACCAAAGCATGACTCAGACTTAAGGAAACAAATGTATTAGTTTATTTCACTTAGTTTCTGTTTTTAGTCACGATTAGCAATCATAACTCTATGTGGGATATTTTGTCTATAGTTTTCAGGAAAAAGTTGAAAATTTAGTAGTAAAGGCAAATTTTTACTATCACTTTTCACGGTAAAAAATCCAGCGATAAATTAAAGTGACACTGCAAAGCGTTTTAAAAGTTTCCAGATGATGATTCCAATTAGCCAAGAAATACTTGTTGCTAATGGAACATATAGAATTCCTCCAACTATTTCTAGGGGAGCGATCGCACGCAGCACCCAGACATGAACTAGATAAGTAGTAAAGCTTGCTTTGGCAAAAGTTGTAATTGAATCAACCTGAAGAGATTGAGGCAGTCTGAAGGTCTGCCTCAATCTCTTTGACCAAGACATTGACCATAGTAAGAAAGTCAATGTCAGCAAAACTACAGTTGGTCGAGCATAATGACCGACAGCTTCGGCGGAGTTCTTGAGTATCGCTGTCCAATAAAATTCGCTCAGTTCGACAATTGCGGTGATCGCAAATAAATATCCCCATATATGCGATCTCCATTTCGCTACCAACAGACTAGTCCATCCGCTATCTTTGGCAAGCCAAATGCCAAATTGAAAATAGGACAACCAATAAATTATATGATTTCCATTAGGTAAAAAAGTTGTGATATTTATCAGTAAATCAAAAGTTGCAGATACCCATCTCAATCCAAACAAAGCGAAAGTAATTGATATCAGAATATACAAGTTCCATTTTGTAAATAAGATGTTCCTAAGGATTGGATATAAAACATAGCATTGGAAAATGATGCCTAAAAAGTAAAGATGATAGTCACCCATACCTGTAGAAAGTAATTGGAGGATTTGTTGCCCACGCTCTAGCCAGTCTGCTTTTTGAAACTGACTCTGTCCAATGATATTGAGTACAGTAAATAAAATATATGGCGGAACAATGCGCCACAGACGGCGCTGAAAAAATATTTGCAAATCAAAAGGTCTTTTTTCTTCTGATTTCGCCAAAGCAAAGCCTGACAAAATCACAAATATGGGAACTGTAAAGCGCCCAACTTGGTTAATGATCGTATCGATAAAAATCTCAAAATTGATCGTAGTTGTATCATGCACTCCAAACCACCAGTGATGCGAAGCGTGAATACCAATGACGATAGTTGTGGCGATCGCACGCAGTAGATCAGAGAGTTCCCAAGTCATATTTTATAAAGATTATTTTGATGGCGCTAAGCATTTCCCAGATTGGATCTAGTGATCTTGGGAATCTTTAAATCGCCCTGCACCATCTGTTTCCATATCTCTGCAATTCCTTCTTTTCCGTTGGTCTGTACTTTTTGTAAGATGAGTAAGCTATCTGTTAATAAAGCTTCCACATCAATGGACTGATAGTCAGGAAGATATACTGGTAGACGACTCGTCCCTTCCCCTAAGAGAATCGCTGCACCATGCCAATTTTGACTTTTGAGGTGATATAGACCAACGGCAATTTGTAAAATCCCTTGATAAAAAGCCCGATCGCTTTGCCAAGCATCATTCCAAATTGATTCTAAAGTATCGTGGCAGGCATAATAGTCCCCACTATTAAACTGGGCGATCGCCTCTTCAAATGCTTGATCAACCATTGGCTAGCACATTAGCGATCGCTTGTTTTTGCTCGGCATCATATCTCCATCTTTCGAGAAAAGATACATAATTCCCTTCGTTTGAGATTGCCGAGTTACGCATTTGAGTAGCAATTTCATAAACTTCAGGAAGTCTTACTTTCTCAATTAAAAGCCCAGTTCGTCTAGCGACACGATCAGAACCTTGGGCTTGTTCTTCGTTATCTGCCCGACGATGGGAAATTGCCATGGCTGTGGACATAGCGAGATTTTTGACAAGCAATTCAGCGATCGCATCAGGAGAAGATTGCAAAGCCTTAATAATAGGAGTGCTAGGCGCATCTGCAAGTTGCCATTCCCCAGTCAAGAAACACACAAAAAAGCCCCTCGCTCCATTAGAAGTTTGTACAAGTGCCGAGATTTCTGATTCTAGTTGTAATTCATCTAAGTCTTTGCGCGAGAGCAAAGCTTGTGTATAGGCGATCGCCTCTTCAAAGGTCATTTTTTTTCAAGACTTGTTATTTCATTAGTTGAAATTATACCAATTCTCAAAATGGCTACACTATTTTGAGAATCCCAAAGCCCAAAAGAGAAAAGGGGCGCATCGCGCCCCTTTTCTCTTTTGGGCTTTATGTGATGTGATCTAAACAATGATTGGGTAAAAACGCTGTCCAACCATTATCTAATTTGACACGACAGCTGACGCTAATTACCTGCTCAACGACACCTTTATGATTGGCATATTGTTGACGATTCGCATTTACAGCTACGCGATCGCCTACTTTAAAGGTCTTACCTAAAGTTTTATGCTCTGTACCTTGTTTCTTGTCATTGATACTAGGGATGGCGGCTTTTTTGAGGGTTGGGGCAGAATGAAAAGTTAAAGAAGCAGCTTGAAGTCCATTTACTTGATAGTTATAGCCCCGCCCTTGGATAAGCTGCAAACTTCCGATCTGAACATTTGCTAAATATTGCACAAAGATATCAACAGATATTTCCATGGTTTCGGCAAGGTCTTCAAACATGACAGGATAGCTCCAGTAGTTTTCCCCTACCTGTAAATCGGCTAGCTCCTTCCATGCATCAAAGAGTTTTTGCCCAAATTGTGGTGCTAGCTCATCGCGATCGCTGTTTGACTTTTGAACAGAATCTACAGTACTGCTAGATGTCAAAGCTTTAAGTGTTTTAAGCAAATTTTCGGCAATGCGATCGCTTGCTTCAGTCCTTACTCGAAGATATTCGAGAATCTGCTCAAACAAAGATTCACTAACATTAACAGTCATAAAACTACCCGCACTAATCGCTTTTAATAACCTATCTGAAAACTGCTGCTTAGCACTCTGAGTATTAGAAAAATCCAGCTTTTAGATTTTCCGAAATATTCTCTAACTTAACATCAATAAGCTAACACCAAAAATATTTACAACACTTTGCAATAAATCAAAACCCAAAAGATGAGAAGCGCCGCTTCTCATCTTTTGGGTTGCTAACGGGTCAATCAAGTCCAACTTGCCAATTTTTGGGCAATGGCTCATTACAAATCTGATGAATTTCTGCAATACGCTCAAATAGCCAAGGATAATTACGCCGATAGGTGGGAATTAACCCTAAAGGCGACAGCAATGCTGCCGCTGTCAAGTCAGCGACACTAAAGCGATCTCCTACCCAATGACCGTCTTGCCAAAATTCGCTGAGTATAGCGATCGCATCCGCAATTTTCTGGGCAGCTATCTTTGCCGAATTGGCATTAATACCATATTGAAATCGGACGATTGTAATTACAGCTTGGCTTATTAATGAAGGATCAATTTTTTTGCCCTCATTAGCTCGAAACTGATAGTAAACAAATCTTGACGCTGTCCCGACAAATTCATCAAAATGATCTTCTAGCCGTAATGCTTCTTTTTGTTGGATAGCATCTTCTAAATAAAGCGGTGGATCGGGCTGATAGGATTCAAGAAACTGAATAATTTTGGTAGAATCACCAACTACAGCGGGACAGTTTTTTTGCTGCGGTAATAGCACTGGCACAGTATATGAGCCAGAAAGAGGTTTAACTCGTAAAATATGTAATCCAGGAGTCAGATTTTCGACTTGATAGGCAATCTGCTTGTAGCCAAGGGCTAGTCTAGCTTTACGACAATAGTGAGAAGTACTGAACTGTAATAAAAGCATAAATTCTATTGTAAATTAGCGAAAAAGCAGCAAATCATATGGTATAGTCTCGACTAAATTTTTACGGTCTACGGTGCTGCCGCCTATGCAAGCCAATCCAGTCTTTAAACCTACAACTTCTCATTCTGGTTATCAGACCTCTCAATCTGGTTATCAGGCTTCAGTACCTGTGACTGTATATCGAGAGCTGGCTGCGGAGTTGCAATCTACTCAAGCAAAGTTATCTTTTTTTCAGTTGCAGAATGAGCAACTAACGAAGCAAAATCAAATGCTATTGCAAGAGTTTGAAGCGATCGCCCAATCCACAGATCGAGTGCAAACTATTCTTACTCAGTCTAATCTACCTGATTCAAAGCTAACTGAAGTTTTAGCAGGTATTCGTGCTTCTTCGCAAGTTAATCCTGCGCCACCAAGAAGCAATCCACAACCCCAAGGACTCCCTCCTGCGGCTAAACCTCGCCCTGTAGATAAACCTGCAACACAGGTTAGTCCTCGTAAAGTAGCTGCACAGCAGAAAAATAGTGCTATCCAAGAAGCAATTTCTAGAGCAAGACAGCTCGCCAATAATTCAGCAACTCAAAATGATAATGAACCAACGGTGAGCGAAGCCTTATATTACGATAGTTCTTTTGCTGCCTTTGAGGCTCCTGAATCTGCACCGACTCCAAAAACAAAAGTATTACCTAAGTTAGAAATACGTGAAGAAATATCTTCTCGTCCTCTCCGCACTGATTCTATAGAAGACTCTAGCGAAACCTCTGGTTTAAGTGGTTGGGTATTGACTGTCACAATTGTGGCGATCGTTCTGACTTCTTTTGGTGCAGGCTATTTACTGATGCGTCCATTTGTAAAATAAGATGAAAAATGGCGCATAGCGCCGTTTTCTATCTTTCAAACCCTTAAGGTTTTCCCCGCATGGGAGCAACCTTAAGGGGGCGGGGTTGAGCGCAAAGCGCTGTAAAACCGATTTTGGAGTTTGCTGCGCCGAAGGCGCAGCAAACTCCAAAATCGGTTTTATAATTAAGTCATGGATAGACGTAAGTTTCTAGTTTTAAGCGGTGCGACAGTCACGTCGATTGGGGGATGTCAATGGTCAAATCCTTTTGACCAACGAGAGCGCTTGCGCATTGTGGGTTTGCTAGGGGCAATACCCAGTAAAGTAATTAATCAGTTTGAGTCAGCTTCCCAAAAGAAACTCGAATTTAAAGCAGAGAATCTGCCCTCAAAACTTTGGCAAGAACTGCAAAACTATCCAAACATTCCTAAAGATAAAGCGCCTCATTTAATGAGTATCGGAGATAGCTGGTTAGATCAGGCGATCGCCCAATCTTTAATTCAACCAATCACGCCCGACTTATTAGAAAAAATTCCAAAATGGCAAAAACTTTCACCCCTATGGAAACAAAGCGTCACGCGCAATGATCAAGTATGGGGCATTCCCTATCGTTGGGGCGCAACCGCGATCGCCTATCGCAGTGACAAGCTAAAATTTGAGATTACTCAATGGGCTGATCTATGGAGACCAGAATTAAAACTAAAACTAACATTGCCAGATGATGCCCGTGAAGTGATCGGGCTGGTCTTAAAAAAGATGGGGCTACGCGATCAGCCAGAAAACATAGTTGAACGTCCTGACCTGCTCGCTAAACTTACCCAAGAGCTAAAGAGCCTTAACTCTCAGGTTTTAACCTACTCTTCTGATAATTATTTACAATCTCTATTAGCCGACGATACGCTTGCCGCCGTGGGGTGGACGAGTGATATGTACAAATCGCAAAGGTCAAACCCTAATCTCAAAGTAGTAATCCCCCAAGATGGCACAATGCTTTGGAGTGATATTTGGGTGATACCTAAAGGTGAAGTAGAGATCGCGGCAATGGAATGGATGAATTTCTGTCTGACACCTGAGGTCACCGCTCAAATAACATCCTTGACCGATGCGATTAGCCCATCGAGTGAATTAGAGATGGTTCCCGCTAGTGTTAAGTCTGATCCGATCAAGTTTTTCTCTCAAGATATTTTGGCAAAGAGTGAATTAATGTCACCTTTACCGCCATCAACGCTTACGAAGTATAAGGATATCTGGACTAAACTACGATCGGGAACACTATGATTTATAACAATTCTCAAAATGGCGTTGCCATTTTGAGAATTGTTATAAATCTATTGAGTCGGATCACAAATAGGAGCTTCTTGATTTTCTTCAATGTCTGGGGGATGATCGATCGCTAAACTGGCTGCCTTAACATGGGGAAGTGATGCACCTTCTAGACCTTTATTAATACGAGCTGGTGAATAATCGAGCGTGACAAAAAGCGGATAATGGTATTCACCGCGATCGCTAATGATGCTGCGATGCTTCCAAGGTAACAGCCAATAATATTCTTCTCCAAGGGCTACTTCTACTTGTCGCCAACGTTTTAGTAAAGACGAATAGTCTTCGTTAGGGCGATGGATAAATACAAAAATTTCTTGACCAGTTTTGACTTTCCAGTCAGGATCACACATGATCAAGGCAAGATCGCATTGCAACTGAACATGACTTTGAGTCAAGTTGGGACTAGTAAGTTGCACGACTGGAAAGGGAATCGAAATCAAGCTGTCAACAGGACGACGCAGACTGGGAATCAGCTCAAAATATGGACGATATTCTCTCAAGAGTGAGATCGCTTCGAGAGGATTGCTGTAATGGCTGAGGAGCGTGTCGTACTGAAGTTGAAGAGTACTCATGGCTTAATAATGGGCAAATGCACGAAGAATGTAGAACCTTTTTGGGAGCCTTGGTTCGGTGACTTAACTAAAATCTTGCCCTCATGGGCATTGACAATATAGTGAGATAGATATAATCCTAAGCCACTACCTTGTTTTTGATGATTGCCTTGGCTAAATCGTTGGAACAAGAACGGCTGCTCTTCTAAAGGAACCCCTGTACCTGTATCTGCGATCGCAATTATTGCCTCGGATTGATCTGATTTCAGGCTAACATGAACACTGCCAGATTCGGTGAATTTGAGAGCATTACCGATCAGATTATTAAATACACGCAATAGTTCCAATCGATCACCCTTAACCATACCAATATCTTCAAGATTAGCGATCAGTTCAAGATTTTTAGAAATAGCGATCGGTTTAAGTTCTTGCACAACTTGATTGAGTAATTCTTTCAAGTCTAACGACTGCAAATTAATAGTTTTACTACCAGATTCATAGCGATACACATCTAAAAGCTTATTTACCATTTCCAGCAAATTGCTGTTGCTGCGTCCCATAATTTTTAGAGCTTCGCAAATTTCGGGCGAAATCTCCCCTAATACACCATCTTGTAATAGCCCTAACATGCGATCTGCGGCTACTAATGGTGTCCGTAAGTCATGGGTTAAGCGTGATACAAAATCCTGTCTTTGGCGATCAATGCGATCGCGCTCTGCAATACTATGTTTTAAACGCAGCAATGATCTTACTCTTGCCAATAGCTCATCAGCTTCAATTGGCTTGCGAATAAATTCATCTGCGCCGAGGTCTAAGCCTTTGACAGCATTAGCGCGATCGTAAGCCGTAATCAACAAAATCGGAATAAATGGCAAATCTTTCATGGCTCTGACGCGCCGTGTCACCTCGTAACCATCCATCACGGGCATCATCACATCCAGCAAAATCAAGTCTGGAGGCTCAGTCTCAATAATCTTTAGTGCATCTTGACCATTTGATAATGTGATAATTTCATATCCCTCTTCTTCAAGGATCGTGCGAACAAGAAATAGATTGTCTGGCACATCATCAACAATTAGTAAACGGTCAGGAGATTTCATTCAAACGCTCAATCAATACGGGATGACTATATAGATGTTGTCATGAAACCGTAATCTATGCAGTCATCCCGATGATAGAAATTGCACAAGTCAAAAGGCATTATATCGCCGAGATTTAATAAGGAAGCAGTTTTTTTGTGGCGTGGGGAAGCCACGCCACAAAAAAACTGCTTCTTGCTTTGCGACAAGATGTATTTTGGCTTCAGGGAATTACAAAGCGCTGCTTCTACTTGCTAATATAATCATCTACGCGCTCAGCAACGATTATCAACAAAAGTAAATATGCGCCACTATCTACTTGCTCTCACCACATTTGTGTTAGCTGTCTCTGGAATCTCTATGGCTGGGGCAGAAGAGAATAAACCTACTACTCAAGAGAAGTACGAATATCCTCAAGAAGTAACTAAGACTTTCATGAAAGGTTGTGGATTTACTAATAGCAAAGAATTTTGTATTTGTAGTTTAGACAAATTGCGATCGCAATATACCTTTGCGGAGTTCTTAAAGATTGACACAGCCGCAAGAGAAACCAAGCAAGTACCTCAAGAAGTAATCAATATTTTTCAATCTTGTCGAAATGGTAAAATCTAAGATAGGCGGCGCGAAGCGCCGTCTATCTTATTAGGGATTAAGCATGACAAGTACAGAGGTTGTAGTTATTGGTGGTGGAGCAGCAGGTTTTTTCGGGGCAATCCATGCGGCGCAAGCACCCCATACGCGAGTAACTTTATTAGAGGCAGGACGACAACCACTTGCTAAGGTGCGAATTTCGGGCGGAGGACGTTGCAATGTTACCCATCATTGTTTTGAACCTTCGCAATTAGTTCTGAACTATCCAAGAGGCAGCAAAGCTTTACGGGGAGCATTTTCACGGTTTCAGGCTTTAGATGTCGTGCGCTGGTTTAATGCAGAAGGAGTGAAGCTAAAAACGGAAGCAGATGGCAGAATGTTTCCTGTTACTGATGATTCAGAAACGATTGTGGAAGCTCTGATGTTTGCGGCTAAAAAAACTGGTGTGGTTCTCCGCAATAATGTTTTAGTTCAAAAAATTGAGCGTTTAGAAAGTGACAAAGGAGATAGCAAATTTGAAGTAATTCTCAAAAATGGCGAGAATATACTTTGCGATCGCCTATTACTTGCTACTGGTAGCAGTCCATCTGGCTATGCGATCGCGCGATCGCTAGGACATGGGCTGGAACCTCCCGTCCCTTCACTTTTTACATTTAATATTAAAGATTCTAAACTGCATGAGTTGGCTGGAGTCAGCGTTAACCCCGCCACAGTTAAGCTTTTAACATCAAATCCTCATCCAGAAAAGAAAAAATCTGCTCGCAATCAATTAGAACAATCAGGCGCTCTGTTAATTACCCATTGGGGATTGAGTGGCCCCGCCGTTTTAAAGTTGTCAGCATGGGCGGCGCGAGAATTGCATGATTGCAACTATCAGGCAAAATTAGCGGTTAATTGGATTCCTTCGCTTAAGGTAGAAGCAATCAAGCAGATTTTGCTGAGTGCAAAGACTGAGCAACCAAAGAAATTTGTATCAAATTATTGTCCTGTCGATATCTCATTGCGTTTATGGGAATATCTGCTCGATAAAGCTGAAGTGGAACTAGAGAAACGCTGGGCAGATATCTCTAATAGAGCTATTCAGCAAATTGTGAATGTACTAAGCGCCAGTGAATATGCGATCGCGGGCAAGGGTGTGTTTAAAGAAGAGTTTGTAACTTGTGGCGGGATTCGTTTGCAAGATGTTAATTTTCAGACGATGGAAAGTAAGATTTGCCAAGGTTTATTTTTTGCTGGTGAAGTGTTGGATATAGATGGTGTGACAGGTGGTTTTAATTTCCAGAGTGCATGGACTACGGCTTGGATTGCTGCGCAGGGTATAAATGCTGAGTTTTACAGCCCATTGCCGATCACAAAAAATGCTGACCAGTAGTAGGGATGGTTATAGTCCTTGGATTTGATTAAGGCGATCGTAAATCGCCTTAATCACTCAGTAATTGCCGCATTTTCTTTTTGCAATTTCAGCATAAAAAGCGGTCATCAGAGAACCTGTACCAGCGTCATTAACTGACCAGAGCGAAGCGATCGCATCCTTTGCACCTGCTTTCTGAACTTGATAGCCAAATCCTAAAATTTCAACACCACTGCCAAGTGAACCTAATCCTGTTCGACAGGCGATTAAGATAATCAAGTCTATAGCAACGTAAGAGATAGATAGGACAATTCAAAACCCAAAAGATGGCAGAGCGAAGCTCTGCCATCTTTTGGGTTTTATGTCCTAAGCAAAGCTTACATTGCTATATATTTGGGATTAGCCACTCGGTGATTTCATGGAGACGGATTTTGTCGCCATTGCCAAAAATAATAAAGGAGTTATCTGGTACACCAGTATTGAATTCGGCATGGGTGGCAAGGTGAAGGATATAATGATTTTTGAATTTTGACTCGATCGCTTGACGGATGAAGTCAGCTTCAGTTAAGGTAATCGAATCTTGGAATGTATTTGCGATCGCTTTAACTTCTTTAACTGATGTTACGTGGAAGTTTCTAAGACCCTCACCCCTAGCCCCTCTCCCAAAGGGAGAGGGGGACAAGAGTTTTCTGGATTTTGCTCCCCCTCTCCTCTCTGGGAGAGGGGGCTGGGGGTGAGGGCAATCTTCATTCCACGTAACATCAGTTCTTTAATTGTGGCTGGCAGGACGATTTGCCCAAATTTTTTCTCTCCTTCTTTACCACCAAAAGCTCCAGCTAAGATACTAGGGGAATTTTTTTGCTTCGGTGAGAAGTCAGAAAGACTATAGGCAATGAGATTACTCATCCGATATTTCTCAACTAGCCACCTTTTGCCATCTATGATGGCAAAAGGTGGGAACATAGCGGAGTTGTCCATCAGGCGCATAGAGAATTGTTTTGGTTTTGGCTTTGACAAGTTCAGTATCAATGGGTTTAATCAACAAATTATATATAGCAATGTAAGCTTTGCTTAGGACATAAAACCCAAAAGATGGCAGAGCGAAGCTCTGCCATCTTTTGGGTTTTGAATTGTCCTATCTATCTCTTACGTTGCTATAGCTCTTCGGCTGGCTCCTTGACATCTTCAGAGCTAATGTCTCGAAGTCCAGATCTAAAATCAGCAATTAATTTTTCTAGCTTCTCCCTAGAAATTCTTACAGTGCGGCTGATGGGAAGTGAGT